>JABLTT010088292.1_pt1 | contig 11766 bp, 8 predicted proteins | sample 7160061 | NCBI WGS metagenome assembly JABLTT01 (sample SAMN14651232, study PRJNA627086) | human gut metagenome | isolation source: feces | host: Homo sapiens | reverse complement strand
AGGGCAGCTTCACAGCTCCCCTTAATTTTTTTAACCTAAACCTTAACTATGAAAAAATCTAATGTTTCTTTCATTGCACAAATGTGAAAAATAAAATTAAATTTAGCAAGGATATGCCCCGTAAATGTTTATTTCATTAACATTAATTATCAGAATAATGCCTGAACTACAAGTTTTTGCGTTATTTTCGTACCATTTTACCGCTTATTGAATTCGAAGCCGTATCTTTGCGGATAAATTTAAAACAAGATTTGAATATGAACGAATTAACGGGAGCGGACTTTAAATCCGCAACTGCTGATGACAACAAGAAGTTGTTTATCGAGACTTATGGCTGCCAGATGAACGTGGCGGACAGTGAGGTGATCGCTTCGGTGATGCAGATGGCGGGCTATTCGGTAGCCGAAACGCTGGAAGAGGCCGACGCAGTGTTTATGAATACCTGCTCTATCCGTGACAATGCGGAGCAGAAGATTCTGAACCGCCTGGAGTTTTTCCACTCGCTGAAGAAAAAGAAGAAGGCCCTGATTGTAGGCGTACTGGGCTGTATGGCGGAACGGGTGAAGGATGATCTGATTACGAACCATCATGTCGATCTGGTGGTCGGTCCGGATGCTTATCTGACGTTGCCTGAGCTGATTGCCGCGGTAGAGGCCGGCGAGAAAGCGATCAACGTAGACCTTTCGACAACCGAGACTTACCGTGATGTGATTCCGTCGCGTATCTGCGGCAACCACATTTCCGGATTTGTATCCATCATGCGCGGATGCAATAACTTCTGCACCTACTGTATCGTGCCTTATACACGCGGACGCGAACGCAGCCGTGATGTGGAAAGTATTCTGAATGAAGTGGCCGACCTTGTTGCCAAAGGTTATAAGGAAGTTACCCTGCTGGGGCAGAATGTCAACTCTTACCGGTTCGAGAAGCCGACGGGCGAAGTGGTTACCTTCCCGATGCTGCTCCGTATGGTGGCCGAAGCTGCTCCGGGCGTGCGCATCCGTTTCGCGACTTCCCATCCGAAGGATATGAGCGATGAAACGCTGGAAGTGATCGCCCAAGTGCCGAATGTGTGCAAGCATATCCACCTCCCTGTGCAGAGCGGCAGCTCCCGCATCTTGAAACTGATGAACCGCAAATATACCCGTGAGTGGTATCTGGACCGGGTAGCCGCTATCAAGCGTATCATTCCCGATTGCGGACTGACTACCGATATCTTCTCCGGTTTCCATTCCGAAACGGAAGAGGACCATCAGCTCTCGCTTTCTCTGATGGAGGAATGTGGCTATGATGCCGCTTTTATGTTCAAATATTCCGAACGTCCGGGGACGTATGCGTCGAAGCATCTTGAAGATAATGTGCCCGAAGACGTGAAAGTTCGCCGTCTGAATGAGATTATCGCTTTGCAGAACCGTCTGTCCGCGGAGTCCAATCAACGTTGCATCGGCAAGACGTATGAAGTGCTTGTAGAAGGCGTTTCCAAACGTTCGCGCGATCAGTTGTTCGGCCGCACGGAGCAGAATCGGGTGGTGGTGTTCGACAGAGGCACGCACCGTATCGGCGATTTTGTCAATGTGCGGGTGACGGAAGCCAGTTCGGCTACGCTGAAAGGCGAAGAAGTCTAGTATATTATTCTCGATGTCGGGACTGATTAAAAATCGATAGTATCATAAATTCCCCTCCTTCCCGAAGGAGGAGATTTGAGATACTGCCGACTTTTTAGTCAGCCCATGCAATATATTAAAGAAGGTATTTCAAAATGAAATGAACCCCGAAAGTCAGACAATAAACTTTCGGGGTTCACTTCGTTTAAACTTTGCCCTTTTCCTCTTTCCGGAGCAAAAGAAGCGTCATTCAAATTACATCATCATGTGTCTGCGGATGGAGAATTTCACGATTGCCATTGCATTGATGGTGCTGAAAGGGATATCCATTGGGTCGTGATGAGCGTTGTAGCTTACCAGCTTGAGGCATCCTTCCTTTTCCGAGCGGTTCACATACTTCACCGCCAGGTACTCGTCTCCTTCGATAGTAAACGAAACCAGATACATTTCGCCGTAAATAAGGTTGCTGAAACTGTTAATCTCTTTAAAGCCTACGATGTCTCCCGATTTCAGTATCGGATACATGCTGTCGCCACTGATGTAGACGGCTCCGTCACATAAGGGAATGCTTGGAATCTGTATCTTTCCTACCATATACTGTCGCTTGTTGGTGAGCAACGTTTTCAGATTGGCGGCAGCTGTAATATCATATAGGGCAACGCTGCGGTCGTCCAACGCCTCTACTGTTTTAGGGTTGTGAATCATCTGGACCTCACCGCTTGCTAAATCGCTTTTGCATAACTTGGTTTGATGTCTGGGGGTACCCTTCCCAACCAGCAGCCAATTGAGGTCTACATCTCTCATTTTGTTGAGCAGCAGATGAAAGTCAATCCGGTTTCTGGCGCACCAGTTGGATAATGTTGCACGTGAAACACCTAAGTAACTGGCCAGTTCACTGTCCTTTTTAAAGTTGAGCGCCTGCTTGGCGCGCTTTACTATTCCCGAAACATCTAGAAATGTATCCATTTTATTCTTGTTTTAAATTAGTGTAAAGATGTTGGAACTTCTTATTCGTTCATTGATAGTCAGTTATATAATTTTTTAGCGTTAATTTCTAAAACCGTTTGTTTTATGTGAGAAAACTGCTTTATCTTTGTAGCAGCAAACTTAGAAATATGTTTCAAAAATATAAATTAAAAATAGAATAACCATGAAAAACGGCAAAAAGTTTATGAAAGGTTGTAAAATGCCTCATCCACCCCCTTCCGGAAGATTCTGTATCGGATGAACACCAGTGATATTGAGTCGGTTTACAGCATCTATATATCCTGCATACAGGAGCTATAGATCCAATACGCTGGCCATATATCCCCAATATGCAGGAACTATATGTCCGATAATCACATAAACAAATATTTAAGCATGAAAACTTTAAAACGCAAAATCAATATGGAACCTTTAATGAATCAATCTCTGCACATTTGCGGGTGCTGCAAACGGGAGCTACCGCATGAGGCCTTTTATACAAACAAACGCACCGGGACCCTTGACAATTATTGCAAGGAGTGTCGCAAGGCAAACACCCGCAAGCGTCGTGATTTGAGACGATGTACATCATTTGAAAACAAACCTGTTTCTTATCCGGTGATAACCGAGGTGAAAGACCCCGCTTTGCGGATGCTTCTTATTCTTCATGCCCGTCAGGTTGTGGCAGAAAGTATCTCACGGAAACAAGAAAAAGAAAAACTGAATACGCTATGGGAAGAATAAAACGGGGACTGGATTATTTCCCCATGAGCACCAGCTTTATGCACGATCGGATGGTGCGCCGAATTATGAGACGTGAAGGTGATTCTGCCTTTGCCACACTGGTGGAAACGCTGTCGTACATCTATGCCGGGAAAGGGTATTATATCTCTGTCGGTGACGAACTTTACGAGGAGCTTGTGGACAGCCTTTACAGTACGGAACTGGATGATGTGAAGCGTATCATCAGTCTGTCCGTGGAATATGGCTTGTTTGATGTCGGACTTTTCCGGCAATACAACATCCTGACTTCCGCCGACATCCAGCGGCAGTATCTTTTCATCACCAAGCGGCGTAGCAGTGCGCTGATAGAGCCGGACTACTGCCTGCTGGAATCGGAAGAAATCACCTCATACCGTTCGTCTCAGAGCGGTAAAAGTAGTACGGATGATTCTTTGGATAGCGAATGTGCGGAAGCGTTAAACGGTGATGCTGATCACAAGACCGCCTGTACGGTAACATCAAGCTCCGATTCTGTAACAATGGAGGATGAAATTGCAACATCGGGTACACAAAACAAAAGAAAACAAATAAAAATAAATCAAAACAAAGTAAACCACCTCCCTAACCCTCCTCAAGGAGGAGATGAAGGAGGAAAATATTTGAAAAGTAGAACGGCTGTGACACAGGAAGATATTGACTGTCTGCAACCGCCATGCGATGGTGTGCAGCGTAACTTCCAGGGACTGACAGATAACCTGCGGCTTTACAAAGTTCCGCCTTCCGAACAATATGCCATTATTCTTAAAAGTAACTTCGGAGCTATTGGAAACCCTGTTTGGAAAGGATTTAATACCATCCGGGGGAGTAATGGAAAGATCAGATTGCCCGGGCACTACCTGCTGAGTATAATTAATTAATTTATGAACGCACTTTGAAAAAATGATTAGGTCAGTCTGAATAATGCTCCTATCTTTGCAATGTCATTAAGCTTGAGGACAAAACTAAACGAAATTATTAACACAAAAAAACTATTACGATTATGGCAGTATTGTACAAGTCATTCCAGTCTGTTCTGGAAGACAAAAATCACAAAAAAATGTTTCATCCCCGTGTGATATACACGGCTAATATCAGCACTTCGCAGATCGCTAAAGAGATTGCCGCTTACTCGTCTCTCTCCCCGGGTGATGTGAAGAATACGCTTGATAACCTGGTGACTGTGATGGGGCAGCATCTACAAGCATCGGAAAGCGTGTCGCTTGACGGTTTCGGGACTTTCCGCATGGTGATGAAATCCAACGGTAAAGGGGTGGAGACTTCGGAAGAAGTGTCGGCTGCGCAAGCTTCTCTTACGGTCCGTTTCCTTCCCAACTTCACCAAGAACCCCGATCGGACTACCGCTACCCGCTCTTTGGTGACCGGTGCGAAGTGTGTGCGCTTCGACCGTACAGACACTCCGGCTTCCGGCAGTGGAAATACAAATAAGCCGGGTGGCGGCGATGGTGGCGAAGGAGATGGTGAGGAAGCACCGGACCCGACAGTATAACCTTTCGTCACAACACAAAATGTAAGAACGAACGACTAAACTAAATCGGAAACTTAACTAACTAGTAATCACTTATTCACATGAGAATTATCAATTTTATCGTCGTGCATTGTACCGCCACGCAGGGGAATCGTACGCTTTCTCCGGAGGCTTTGGACCTGATGCACCGCCGCCGTGGTTTCAACGGAACAGGCTATCACTACTACATCCGCAAAGACGGAACGGTGCATCTTACCCGCCCTGTCGAACGCATCGGTGCACACGCAAAAGGTTTTAATGCCAGCAGTATCGGAATCTGCTATGAAGGCGGTCTGGACTGTCGGGGACGCCCGGCAGACACCCGGACGCCGGAACAGCGTGCTACGCTTCGGCTGCTGATTCATCAGCTGCTGGAGGTATTCCCCGGCTGCCGGGTGTGCGGGCATCGGGATCTCTCGCCGGACAGGAACGGTAATGGAGAGATAGAACCGGAAGAGTGGATGAAGGCGTGTCCGTGCTTTGATGCCGAGCAGGAATTTAAAGAATTTGCGGCAGAAGACACGGAAGAAACACAGAGTAAACTAAACTATTTAAAGAACAAGAAAGGAGGTAAATGATGGCAATGAAGAGATCTGTATGGGATATGATCCTGAAGGTGGTTATCGCGGTAGCGTCGGCTGTGGCAGGCGTATTGGGTGCTAATGCGATGAATCTGTAAGAGAAGTAATTAACGGGAACTCCCTGTCATGGGAATATGCGCGCTACTTTATCGGGCAGGGAGTTTCTTAGTATTGTGATTTTATTTAAGAAACTATTATATATCAAAGAATATGAAAAAAAGACTACTATCAGTATTTGTTTTTCTGGCAATATTCAGTTTCAACTGTATAGGTCAGCAACAAATACCTATTAAAAATGTACCCAGTCCGGAAATAGCCGGTTTGGGAGAATATGGAAAAGTTCCAGTTAGTTTATATACGGGAGTTCCGGATATATCCGTGCCTATTTATGAATTGAAAGCTGGTAACTATTCGTTATCACTTGCTGCAAGTTATCATTTGGCTTCGGTAAAGCCTAATTCCCAGTCTGGTTGTCTTGGACTTGGATGGAATCTTATAGCAGGCGGCTATATTACACGTTCTGTTCGTGGAATGTATGATGAGAAATGTCAATCAAATGGATATGCTCCGGGTTATTATGCACATGCTTCTAAATTGAAAAATATCAGTAATGAACAGTTTAAAGCAGAAACGATGCATATACAAAGCACGGAAAATGATTATTATGAATTAACTGCTGACGAATTTTCGTTTAGTGTTTGTGGTTATTCTGGAAATTTCTACTATGCCGGTAATGGAGAGTGGAATGTTGTTTCTGATCAGGATATACGTGTGGAATTTAATCCTGTTGATGGGGAAGGCTTTCTTAGTTTGTCGGAAGTCGGAAAACGTCTTGATGTAAGTAGATGGGGAGCAAGCACAAGAAACAATCGTTTTTTCAATAAATTTACGCTGATTACTCCTGATGGATGCAGGTATGAATTTGGTGGAATCAACGCTACTGAATATAGTATTCCTTATTATGCCCGCTATAACAGTGATTTAATAGCTACTACCTGGAGGTTGTCCAAAATAACAACCGTAGACAAGCGGGTAATAGAATTCAGTTATGACACTTCAGCTATCATGTGTGATCTTCGTTATGTACCCCAACAGAAAGTGGTGACCAACATACCATGCACTTATAGTGGTATACAAAGTGGGCGTTCAGGGATGACTGGGTATCTGCTTTTCCCAGTTAATTTAAAGACTATAAAAACACCTAACGAGATATTGGAATTCAATTATTACAATGAATACGGATATGGAGATAAGTTTGTTGATAGTTATTTGGCATGGAAAGACAATGCAAATTATGACCGTCAGGATATAGATAACATGAATTTTGAAGACCCGGCTAATCAATTTACTCTGTTTTTAGGAAACCAAATTGATAATACCGATCAGGCAACATTGCGTCAATCGATTAAATCAAAACTACAACATAAAATTCTTCATTGTATTTATGTGAAAGGAAAGAACTCCAAGGCTTTGAAAACTATATATTTTGACTATGCAAGGAATAATCGTACTAAATTGTCTTTAATTACGGAACGTTCAGGGAATCCGGATTTGATCCCTAACTATGTATGGCACCCACATGGATTTTATTTTCTTACTTGGTATAATATACCTGAGAATTTGACCGGAGGTCGCGTACCTGAATATCGTTTTCTTTATAATTCGGAAAAACGTATGCCAAATGATTATGTACGCCCGATTGCCGATTCGTGGGGATATTATACAGGAGGAAGTGTTGCTTTTGCCGAGATACCTAATTTTTCTCAGACTTATAGTAGTTTGCAATATACTTTGGCAGAGGTCTTGACGGAAGTCATTTATCCAACAGGTGGAAAAAGCCGTTTTGAATATGAATTGAACAACTATTCAAAAGTGGTAGCTCCTTCTTTGATGTCATTAACAGACAAAAGTGGTACTGCAGGCGGTTTGCGTATTCGGCGTATTACCAATCTGGATAATGAAGATAATGTGCTTGGTGCCAAGCAATATTACTATTCGAATACCCGTGACCGATTTGGAAAAAGTAGTGGAATATTGAAAAGTCTTCCTGTTAATGAGATGGTGTATACTCTTAAGGATGGAGATAAGGAGCCTGATCCTAAGAATGCAATATCGTTATATCTCAAATCAAAGGGAGGTTTTTTCCCATCAGTTACTAATCTGAATACACCGGATGTAGGTTATTCTTGTGTAATTGAAGAAGCGTTCGACAAAGATAATAAGTCGCAAGGTTATATTGTGCGTCATTACTCTAACTATAATGAGGATATTTATGGTAATACTCATTATGACGAGCTTGCTTTTTATTCTATGTTTGAAGGGAACTCTTATACAATGCCATTTAGCAGTCGTTCTATGGAGAGAGGAAAGTTGTTGTCTGAAGAATACTATGATGTCAATGATCGTTTGCGAAAGAAGGTGAATTACCGATACAAAGAGGTAACTCCAGGCTCATTTGTAACAGCTGATCAAATGGTGTTGTTCTTTTGTACAGATTTAGACAATTTCATGCTAGGAAAAGTGGGGACTTTAACTCGTACATATACACATGCTTATCTGACCGACTCTGTTATAGAAACTCTTTATCCTCAATCGGGAAATACGGCATTTGTTATAGAAAAGGCGTATCAATATAATAAGTATAAGCAGTTAAGCCAAATAGCCGGTAGAAACAGCGATGGAAAAAGTACTCTGACAGAATATGTTTATGCTGCAACTTTACCGGAATATAAATGGATGGAAGAAGCACATATACTATCTCCGGTTTCTAGTAAAAAAGAACAGACAGGCGGCTCTTATTTAAAAGAGGTATATCAGTATATGGGTCCTATACCTTATATAAAGCAGATTAGTACAGATAGAGATGGTTATGTGCATAAACATTACACTGTGCAGGCTGTGGATGGTTATGGGAATCCTATATATCTTCACGAAGAGTCAACGCCCGTTGTATTGATATGGGGAGCTGAAGGTCAACGGTTAATATCACGGATAGAAAATGCCACTCTTAATCAAGTGGAAGAAGCATTGGGAATGAATGTGAAGGATTTCTCTTCATCCGATATCTCTGCAACTAATTTGCTAAAAATAGAAAATATCAGGCATAAGATATCCGGAACGCATTTCTATATTTACAAATATATAAATGAGTTGCGTTTGGGCTCAGAAACAAAGCCTAATGGAATCACTGTGTTTTATAAATATGATTTTCTGGGTCGCCTGACAGAGAATTATATTATGGAATTTAAAGATGGAGATTATCAAAAACGGATATTAAATATATATGATTACAATTATTATTATGGCTCCAAGATTGAAAGTGGAGAAGTAGCCATAGAGAAAGGAGGACAACTATGAAATTGCATAAAATAATATTACTTCTAATTTTGCTATCAGGATTTTCGATAGAAATACCTGCGCAGAATTCTTTGCAGAATGAGATAGGTAAGCTCGAATATGACACGTTGAAGAGGGATATGGTTAAAACAAAACATCTGGACCATATAAACATTTCTGATACATCGTCAGTGAGTTGCGCAAACTACTTGTTTCGTGTGAAAGAACCATTATATATTTCTTTTAAGTCTAATTATTTCACTATGGGAATGGAAATGGAGAAAGTTCCGGGACAATTGGAATGTCAATTAAAAATAACAGATGATAATTTGCTCACTAATCAGGTGTATTATCAGAATGCGAAAAGTGTTGATCCGGATTCTTTATCATCAGTGAGTTTCACTGATACTCTTTTGTTATTTGCCGGTACATATTGTTTGACATCGACTGTAATAGAAAAGAACAAAGATATTCTTGTTCCTGATGATAATGGTGTGAATGCTGCAAGTGTATTGAAAACTAATACTTTTGATATTAAACCGATCGACCCGCATGAACCAATAAAGCCTTTTCCGCCGATTGATCCTTTTCCGCCAATAGATCCGGTCTTGCCGATGGACTCAATTCGACCACTTCCTTTATTTTATATCATGACTCTGTCAATAGAGACAAAAGGACTTGCTCCGGAAGAACAGCCGATGCCGGCTATTCCTTTTCCTGCAATAAATTGGGGAAATGATCTATTGCCCGAACGTTTTGGCAAAAATGCTGTTTCTGTTTTCAAGAGTAGGACAGGAAATAAGGAAGAAGGTATGCTTGTGGTTAATTACTATGATGGGCTGGGGCGTTCGAAAGAAACGGTACAACAAGGTGTGAGTCCTAGTCATAAAGATTTAGTAACCCTACAAGAATATGATGGGTGGGGGCGTAAAGCCAATACATGGTTGCCAGCTGTAACGACACAAAACACAGGTGATTTCATATCTGTAGCTTCTTGTGGAGAATTGGCACGCAATACTTATGGAGGAGATGCTTATCCGTATTTAACCTTTACCTACGAAAATTCTCCTTTGGAAAAAGTAATTAAACAGCATAATCCGGGGAGAGTATGGCGTGAAAATGGCAGATCATTGAAAATAGATGAGTACGTTAATATCGCTGGTAATGATACTTTAGGTTGTTTCGGTTTTCAATTGATCAATGGGGCAAGAGAAGCATTAAATATTAGTGTAAGTAAACAGTATGAAAATGGAAGCTTGCTTGTTACACGCTCAGAGGATGAAGATGGAGTCACTTTGTTTGAATTTAAAGACCGTTTGGAAAGAACCGTTCTGGAACGTCGTATAGAATCAAGACTGAAAGGGGATAAGCAATTGTCGGATACTTACTATATTTATGATGATTTGGGAAAACTTTGTGCTGTTCTTCCTCCTGCATTGTCCGATCAGTTGAGTGTAGGTAATATTCCTGCAGAAAAACTCGATATGTATGGATATTTGTATAAATATGATGTGGCGGGAAACCTCATGGCTAAAAAGCTTCCAGGAATTTCATGGGAATACTATGTCTATAATGTAAACAACAATCTTATATTTAGCCAGAATGGCGAGGAACGTAAAAGAGGAGAATGGAAATTTAGTATTCCGGATGCATTCGGTCGTGTATGCTTGCAGGGAGTATGTAAAGTTGCGATTGATCCGTTTGATAATCCTTATTTAAAACCTATTTTTAGTGGATTGTCGAATTGGTATGTTTGTCAATACGTAGGAAGTACTGAATATGGGGGGTATCAGTTTAGTGGAAGTCTTATGGCAGGATTAGTGGGGCCGAAACCATTAGTTCAGGTAATCAATTATTATGATAACTATGACTTTATGTATCGGACAGATCTTTCGGCAAGAGATGAATTTAGATATACCCATGAAGAAGGTTTTGCCGCTACGTCATCCGGTGCTAAAGGAATGTTGACAGGAATAGCTAAGTTGCATACGGATGCATACGATCAGTATCGTAATGGTGAATATGGAGTGGATTCTCCCTACAATTACTCAGTGATGTATTATGATGATCGTGGTCGCCTTTCTCAAACTGTTTCTGACAACCATTTAGGTGGTATGGACCGTGATTTCTTTTCCTATGATTTTAATGGGAACGCCTTGCGGCATTTACACCGTCAGACCGGGGCTGGAAATGAGATTTTGAGTGACAGTTATACCTATGAGTATGATCACGCCGAACGTCTTGTAAAGGCGCTGCATCGTTTGGGAGATGCTCAGGAAGTGATTCTTATTGACAATGTGTATGATGATTTGGGACGCTTATCCCGGAAGACGTTCCATAACGGTCTGTTGAATACGTCTTATTCGTATAATATTCGTAGTTGGCTAACTGGTATCACTGGTTCATCTTTTGAGCAAGTATTGCATTATACGGACGGAACGGGTATTCCATATTACAATGGTAATATCAGCAGTATGGTTTGGAAATCGGGTGAAGATGATATAATGAGAGGCTACCACTTTACTTATGATAATTTGAATCGTTTGACGAATGCGGTGTATGGAGAAGGCAGTGTTCTCGTTCAAAATCAGAATCGCTTCAATGAACAAGTAACCGGATACGATAAGATGAGTAATATTTTAGGGATCAAACGTTCCGGACAGACTTCATCTACCGGATACGGCTTGATAGATGATCTGGCAATGTCCTATAATGGGAACCAACTAAAATCAGTATCAGATAGGGCTACAAATTCTGTTTACGGCAATGGCTTTGATTTCAAAGACGGAGTAAACAAAGAAGCTGAATATGAATATGATGAAAATGGTAATATGACGAAAGATTTGAACAAGAAAATATTGAATATCCAATATAATTGTTTAAATTTACCGAGTCGTATAGAATTTGAAAACGGTCATGTCATTTCTTATCTTTATGATGCTGATGGAATAAAACTTCGTACGACGCATATCATAGGGAGTGATACTACAGT
>JABLTT010012830.1_pt1 | contig 11782 bp, 10 predicted proteins | sample 7160061 | NCBI WGS metagenome assembly JABLTT01 (sample SAMN14651232, study PRJNA627086) | human gut metagenome | isolation source: feces | host: Homo sapiens | reverse complement strand
GTTCCGGGCCAGTTTGTATCCCTTTATTCAAAAGACGGGGCCAGGATTCTTCCGCGTCCCATCAGTTTGTGCGGCATTGATAAGGAAAAGGGAGAGCTGAGGCTGGTGTACCGCATTGCGGGGGAAGGCACGAAGGAGTTCTCCGGGCTCACGGCAGGCGATACCATTGATGTCCTGGGACCTCTGGGCAATGGGTTTCCCCTGGAGGCCGGAAAAAAGGCATTTCTGATAGGCGGAGGCATCGGTGTTCCGCCTATGCTGGAACTGGCAAAAGCTCTTCATGAGCTTAACAAGGACGAAGAGGACAATCTGGTCCAGTCCGTGCTGGGATACAGAGACAGCCAGATGTTCTTAAAGGATGAATTTGAGGCATACGGTCCGGTATACGCAGCCACGGAGGACGGCAGCTTCGGAACCAGCGGAAATGTGCTGGACGCTATCCGCGAGCAGGGCCTTACGGCGGATGTCATTTACGCCTGCGGTCCCACTCCCATGCTCCGGGCACTGAAGGCATATGCGGCCGAAAAGGGGCTGGAGTGCTGGCTTTCCCTGGAAGAGAAGATGGCCTGCGGAGTAGGCGCCTGTCTGGCCTGTGTGTGCCGGTCCAAAGAGGTGGATGACCATTCACAGGTACACAATAAGCGTATATGCAAGGACGGTCCTGTGTTTAGGGCGGATGAGATTGAGCTGTAGGCATGTATAGGTGAAAGATAGCGAGGTACCGTTTAGATGAATATGAGTGTAAATATTGCCGGTGTGGAATTTAAGAATCCGGTAATGGAAGCGTCGGGCACATTTGGTTCCGGCATGGAATACAGTGAGTTTGTGGATTTAAACCGTCTGGGCGCAGTGGTTACCAAGGGTGTGGCAAGTGCGCCGTGGCCGGGCAATCCCACTCCCAGGATAGCGGAAGTATACGGCGGCATGCTCAATGCCATCGGCCTTCAGAATCCGGGCATTGACGTGTTCACAAAGAGGGATATTCCCTTTTTAAAACAGTATGACACGAAAATCGTGGTCAATGTCTGCGGAAAGACCACGGAGGAATATATTGATGTGGTGGAGCGTCTTGGGGACCAGCCGGTGGATATGCTGGAAATTAATATATCCTGTCCCAATGTAAAAGAAGGCGGTATCGCTTTCGGCCAGGACCCAAAGGCGGTGGAGGCCATTACCAGGGAGGTAAAGGCACATGCAAGGCAGCCCATCATCATGAAGCTGAGCCCCAACGTGACGGATATCACTGTCATGGCCAGGGCGGCAGAGGCTGGCGGGGCAGATGCCATTTCATTAATTAATACCCTTACAGGCATGAAGATTGACATTCACAAAAGGGCATTCGCGCTGGCCAACAGGACAGGAGGACTGTCCGGTCCTGCTGTGAAGCCGGTGGCTGTGCGCATGGTATACCAGGTTGCCCAGGCAGTGAAGGTTCCTATCATCGGCATGGGAGGAATCAGAAATGCAGATGACGCCCTGGAGTTCATACTGGCAGGCGCCACGGCTGTTGCCATCGGCACGGCCAATTTCCATAACCCCTATGCCACGGTGGAGACTGTGGATGGAATCCGGGCATATATGGAAACGTACGGTATCGGAGATATCCGGGACCTTATAGGGGCTGTGAGGTAGCACCGGCAGGGTAAGGCAGTGATAAAAGGCAGTGATAAAAGACAGTGACAAAGGCAGTTTAAAAAAGGCAGCAGCAAAAGAATTACAGAGCGGTTAAACGGCCCGTAAATACAGGAGGTTTAAGGAAGATGGAAAACTATAAGCAGGAATTTATAGATTTTATGGTGGAAAGCAGTGTGCTAAAATTTGGCGACTTCACATTAAAGAGCGGACGTAAGTCCCCGTTTTTCATGAATGCGGGAAGCTATGTCACAGGAACCCAGCTGAGAAAATTAGGAGAGTACTACGCAAAGGCCATCCATGACAATTTCGGACTGGATTTTGATGTGCTCTTTGGGCCGGCTTATAAGGGGATTCCCTTAAGCGTGGCAACCACTATGGCAATCAGTGAGCTGTACGGAAAAGACATCCGTTACTGCTCCAACCGCAAGGAGGTCAAGGACCACGGCGATACAGGCATCCTTTTGGGCAGTCCTATCAAGGACGGGGACAAGGTAGTTATCATCGAGGATGTGACCACTTCCGGCAAGTCCATCGAGGAGACATTCCCCATCATCAAGGCCCAGGGAGATGTGGAAATCAAGGGACTCATGGTTTCTTTAAACCGTATGGAGCGCGGCAAAGGCACCAGGAGCGCTCTGGATGAGATTAAGGATTTATACGGTTTCCCCACTGCCGCCATCGTTTCCATGGCAGATGTGGTGGAGCACCTCTATAATAAAGAAATAAATGGCAAGGTAGTCATCGACGATCAGATAAAGGCAGCCATCGACGCTTACTATGAGCAGTATGGAGCCCAGGCATAATGATGTTTCCAGGAAGAAAGGCGATGAATATGGAGAGAGTGTATAAAACCATGCGTAACACAGGGGCTGGCTGCATAGCATTAGGAGTCATCATAGCAGTGACCGGCCTTACGGTTGGAATCATTTCCATTGTAAATGGAGCGCTGCTGCTGAAACGAAAATCCGAAATTGAATTTTAGTAAGCGGGGCTGACAATGATAAGAAATACAACAAAGCGTCAAAAGCTGGGCTGGGTATTATTCATACTGTATCTTTGCTTTCTGGCGTATTTCATGTTTTTTTCAGAATCCTTCGGGCGCACAGACACTGACAGGGGGTACCAGTATAATCTGGTGCCCTTTAAGGAAATTACGCGGTATTTCCGGTATTATGACGTGTTGGGACCCACATTGTTCATGATTAACATGATAGGAAATGTGGCGGCCTTCATGCCTTTTGGGTTCTTTCTCCCCATTATCAGCAGACGCAGCAAAAAGTGGTACAACACGGTTATGTTCGGCTTTGTTTTCAGTCTGATGTTAGAGACTCTGCAGCTGGTGTTCAAGGTGGGAAGCTTTGATGTGGATGATATGCTGCTCAACACCCTGGGAGCAGCCGCAGGTTATCTGTGTTACCGCCTGGTACAATGGACCCGGTGCAAATTGAGAAAAAGGAGGCTTTCCCGTTGAGGCAGATTGGCGATAAGGTATCGTATGTTAGAAATCCTTTTGCAAGAAACAGCTACTATTGTCTGACCCTGGCAGTGCTGGGACTGGCTTTAGGCACGGCCAGCATGTATCTGTCTGTGGCCAGGGCGGGCCAGGGAGGCCTGAATACAGGGGCTTACGGCTTTTCCAGCCTTGCTGCAGCCCTTATGGGGCTGTGGTACGGTGTGCGCTCATTTATGGAAAAGGACCGCAATTACATACTGGCGAAAATAGGAATCAGTATCTGCGTGGTGCTGGTCATCGTGTGGGCTGTGATTATCATAACCGGTATTGTAAGATAGATGGGAGTAAATGCAGATGGATTACAGAATCTTATTACAGGAAGAGAATGATGCCGTAAGGGAGCGCTACGAATTGTCTATGGAGCGTATCAGGTCCATGGATACAGAGGAGATGGGGCTGCCTTACGGCTGTTATTTTAAGAAGGTTTCGGCTTTTATCCGCAGGATAGAGCGACTGGCAAAGCGGGTGGAAGAAACCGGTTTAAGCGGGGAGGACGGGCTGGAGGGGACTTCTTTGACCCTGGAGGCGCTGCAGGAGGAAAATTACGCCCTGTACCAGGACATTCTGCCTGAAAATTACAGGGAGAGCTTTGCCAATCCGGATTACGCGGTGGAGGTTTTGGGGGATGGCTACGGCCAGCTTTTATCCTTTCTCTATACGGAAATCCGGGCTGATATTGTATATGCCTTTGAGATGCGGCTTATGAATATCACCATACTGAATGAGCTGTTCCTGGAAGTGTATAACCTTTTTGCCCAGGCATGGGAGGAGGGAAAAAATGCGCCTCTGGAGCAGCTGATTAAGGATTCCCTGTACTGGTTTGTCAGCGATTATGCGGAGGTCACCGTGGACTGGCGGATTCGGGAGGGACTGGATCCGGCCCTTTCCTTTGGAACAGATATCGTGATGAAGCGGGATTTGACTGATTTGCGGTATCTCTATGCCTATGGGGAATATGTTTCGGAGACAGAGATAAAGCTTGCCTCTTTCATGAACAGTCTTCCCCAGGAGACCATTGACCAGATGGCATCCACTTATACGGAAGGATTCAGGAAGGGGTTTCAGGTCATGGGCAGGGACCTGAAGAAAAAACGGACCGTTGTGGTGGAATTCCAGTTGGGCTTTGAGCGGATGATCCGCAGGGCGGTGGAGTACTTCCGGGAGATGGGACTTGAACCCATCTGTTACAGGGCAGCGGTGGAGTCCGTGAACCGCAGGGCGAACGGACGCAGGGGATATTACGGCACATCTCCCAATAAGCAGTACGATTATGACCATCGTTATGACAGCGCCCTTTATATGGGCAATGCTTTTAAGGAGAGAAAGCTGGCCGTTCTGCGGTCCGCCTATGAGACCTACCGGAAGGAAGCCGCCTGGTGCGCGGGCCCTGCCCTGGTGGAGACATTTGGTGAGGAAGGCTTTGCTCCTGAGAATAAAAAAGCGGCCCTGGCCCTCAACGCCCATCAGGAGGCGCTGACCCTGGCTTATGCCAATGAATCCAGGCAGATTGTAAATCAATATATGCCGGGAGACGAGACCAGCTTTACCATCATTGCCTTTCCCAAACCAGAGATTGGGCCGGATTTCGAGGCTGTTTTCAGGGAAACCATCCGGATCAATACACTGGATTATGAGAAGTACCAGAAAATACAGCAGTGTATCATCCAGGCACTGGATGAGGCCGGCTATGTGCTCATAACAGGCCGTGACGGCAATGAGACATCCATGAAGGTGGCTCTCCACCCCTTAAGGGACAGGGAAAAGGAGACTAATTTCGAGAACTGTGTGTCCGATGTGAACATTCCGTTGGGAGAGGTTTTTACATCCCCCATATTGAAGGGGACAGAAGGACTGCTGCACGTAAAGAATGTTTATGTGGAGGATTATCAGTTCAGGAATCTGCGCATGGTGTTTAAGGATGGTAAGGTGACGGAGTATTCCTGCGGGAATTTTGAGGACGCCGGGGCTGCCGGAGCTGCTGGAAATGATAAGGACGCCGGGGGTGCCGGGGACGCCCGCAGACAGGGCCAGGCCCTTGTGAAGCAGGTCATTATGCGAAACCATGACTGGCTGCCTTTGGGCGAGTTCGCCATCGGTACCAATACTACGGCCTATGCCGTGGCCAGAAGGTTTTCCATTGGCGATAAGCTGCCTATCCTTATTGCCGAAAAGATGGGGCCTCATTTCGCGGTGGGTGATACTTGCTACAGCTTTGCTGAGGATTCGCCCATGTATAATCCTGATGGCAGGGAGGTCATTGCCAGAGACAATGAGATATCCCTTCTTAGAAAGACAGATATGTCCAAGGCATATTTCAGCTGTCATACAGATATCACCATTCCCTACTCGGAATTAGGGGATATAAAGGCTGTCAGGGCAGATGGAAGCCGGATTGATATTATCCGTCAGGGCAGGTTTGTGCTGGAAGGCACAGAGGAGTTAAATGAGGCTCTGGATGAAGCGGATGACGGCGCGGCCGGGTTAGATTGTGAATAACAGTATGATTCGATGATGGATGAGGGAGACACTGCTCCGGTTGTGGGGGAGGGTGTGCTCTATATTAAAAAATCACTTGTACAATCCAATTCATGGATGGAACAAGTGATTTTTTCTGTTATACTAGATAAAAGGAAATAAAAAGGAAAATAAAAAGAAAAAGGAAACAATTTTCCTGTGACCCCGAAACAGAAATGGTTCCTGCGTATTCTATGGTAAATGGAGGTGATATCTTGGGGGAAGAGCACCAGATAGTCCGTTTGGTCTATGAGGCAAAGAAGAGTCCGGAAGCTGCTGACAGCCTGATTGACCAGTATATGAATTTCATACAGGCAGAGACAGTCCGCTTTACCCAGGGAGCTCCAACCCAGGTCAGGGAGGACCAGCTTAGTGTGGCCATGTTTGCCTTTTATGAGGCGGTCCAGGGGTATGAGCGGGGAAGAGGCGCGTTTCTGCCTTATGCTGCCGCGTCCATACGCAACCGGCTCATAGACTACATCAGGAAAGAGGGGCGCCATCAGGGATTGGTTTCCTTTGATGCCCCGGCAGGACAGGAGGATGATTCCCATGCCCTATTGGAAGTAACGCCTGATGAGAAAAACGGAATCCAGCTGTGGAATGTGAGAACGGCTACCAGGGAGGAGCTGGATGAGTTCCGAAGGAATCTGTCTGAGTATGGCATCAGTCTGTCTGATGTGGCGGATAACTGCCCCCGGCAGGACCGTACCCTCAGGGCATGCCACAAAGTGCTGGAGGCTGCCAGGAGCCATCCCAGGCTGCTGGAACACCTGATACAGAACCGCAAACTTCCCGTTGCGGAGCTGGCAGAGCTGTCCGGCGTATCCAGAAAGACCATGGAACGGCACCGGACGTATCTGGTTGCCATTTTGCTGGCTTATACCAACGGATATGAAATCATCCGGGGACATCTGTGTCAGATATCACCGGGAAAGGAGGGAACCGTATGACTTATCTTGTAATGGAGTGCCATCCGTCATATGCCATTGTCCTTGACAATGAAGGCAGAATGATAAAGGCAGCCAATCTGGGTTACCAGGAGGGCCAGGTGGTAGGAGAGATAATTGCCCGGCAGACACCAAAGGCTCCCATCCTGTTCCGTCTTGCTCCGCTGGCCGCGGCTGCCTGCCTGTGCCTGGCTGTATTGGGAGGCGGGGCCTATGGCGCATACGGAATGCCGTATGGTACAGTGGAGGTGAGAATCAATCCAGATGTGAAAATGTCTGTGAGTTATATGGATCGCGTAGTTGGCCTGGAAGGTGTGAATGAGGACGGAAAAAAACTCATTGACCAGGTGTCATATAAGGGAAGAAACTCAGAATATATGACAGGTATATTGGTGGAACGGGCCATGGAAATGGGATATCTGACCGAAGGAGGGACCATATATGTGGCGGCATCCGGCGGGAGCGAGCGCTGGAAGGCAAAACGGGCCGATGCCATACGTACAGGGCTGGACACCCTTTTAAAGGATGGTATGCCGGTGGAAGTACATGTGGAAAGCATAGGAAAGGACAGCCCCCCCGCAGCCGCCCCCCATCATAAGGGTGAGATACCCGGAGGAACAGGAGGGGATAAGCCGGCATTCATCGGAATGCCTCCGAGAGGAACGGGGGAAGATGCAGACGGCAATGGTGAAGATGACAGGGACGAGGATGAGCGTGGGGATGACACTGAAAATGATGATGAAGAAAATGATGCTGACCCCGATAAGTATGATGAAGATGATGGCGATGACAGGGAGGAAGATGCCGGTAAAGATAAAGCTGGTGATAAGGATGACGGCAGGGACGATGACGACAGGGATGATGACGACAAAGACGATACGGATGACAGAGATGATGATATCAAAAAAGCCAGGGATAAATCCGGCAGAAACAATGTGGTGAGACAAAGCAGCGGTGCAGGCGATGATAAGGATTTGGATGATTCGGATGAAAGAGATAATGGGAAGGCCGGAAATGGATTAAATGATAACAGAGACCGGGACGAAGATGACGGCGGGGAGCATTCTGACCAGGACGATTCCGATGAAGGAGACTCTGATGAAGACGATATCGACGAAAACGATTCCCAAGAAGAGGATAACGACGGGCATGAGGATGGAGAAGATGATAAGGACGAAGATGAGGACGACGATGACTGATATCATGTGCTGGTCATGCAGCGTGTCATGTAACGTAAGAAAATAGAAGAGATGCCGCCGGGCGGAAATACCGCCAAATGACTACGGTATGGCCAAAAGCAGGACGGAACCAGATGGGCTGGGATATACTCCATCTGGTTCCGTCTTTATGTTATTACCTGCGGCAAAGCAAAAGCCGCAGCGTATTTATGGAGAAGAGTAATCCCCAATGTGTATTATGCGGTTTGCCCAGCTGCGGTAAAAGGATTCTTCATGGGAAACCAACAGTATGGTTCCGGGAAAGCTCTTAAGAGCTGCCTGCAGTGAATCCTTGGCCTGGATATCCAGGTGGTTAGTGGGTTCATCCAAAATCAAAAAGTTGCAGGGACTAAGCGTCAGAAGGCATAATTTGACCTTAGTCTGTTCGCCGCCGCTTAATGTGCCCATGGGCTGCACGGCCTGCCGGCTTAGAACCCCGCATCGGGTAAGATGCTGGCGTATCTTCTTAAGCGTGAGCTTCGGGTAGGCATTGGAGACAATTTGGACAGGAGTCAATGTATCATTTTCCCAGCTGAAATCCTGTCCGAAATATCCGATTGTAACCTGCTGTGAAAAAGCGAAGACCCCATCCAGGGGATTCAGGCTTCCCGTCAATGTTTTCAGCAGGGTGGATTTCCCGATGCCGTTAAAACCAGTGACCACCACCTTCTGTCCTCCGGTTACGGAAAAATCCAGATGGGACAAAATGGGATAATCATACCCCACAGATAAACGCTTTACGGACAAATGCAGGCATTTGGTCAAGGGAAGGCATTGGAAACAGAATTCCGGTTTGATTTCCTTTTGTTCCAGGGCCGCCAGCTTATCCATGCGGTCCAGCTGCTTCTGCCGTCCGCGGGCCATCTGTGCTTTCCTGCCGGCTATGTTCTTCCGTATGAACTCCTCTGTTTTTTTGATTTCTTTTTGCTGCGCATTGTACTGCCTTATATGGTCCTCGCGCAGAAATGCCTTCTTTTTCAGAAACTCCGTATAGCTGCCGTAATACTTGGACAGCCTGCCGTTGTCTATATCGCAGATACGTGTGCATATCCGCTCCAGAAATGTGCGGTCATGTGAGACAACCATAAAGGCATTTTCAATCGCCGAAAGATAACCGCCCAGCCATTCCACATGTTCCTTGTCAAGGAAATTAGTTGGTTCATCCAGGAGAAGGACGTCCGGTTTTACCAAGAGAAGCTTGGCCAGGATGACCTTGGCTCTCTGGCCTTGACTCATGTCCTTAAGAGGACGGGACAAACCGATTGAGACCAGTCCCAGACCGGAAACCACCTGGGCAATATGGGTATCAATGGAGTAGAAACCGCTGCGCTCCAACTGCTCCTGAAAAAGTGATGCCTGGTTCAGAACCTCCATATTGCAGGATAATGCGGCCTCGTCATAAAGACGATTTATTTTGGCTTCAAGCTCATATAGGCTGCGAAAGGATGATTTTAAAAACTGCTCCATGGTCAAAACGTGATTGGTACAGGCATACTGGTCCAGATAACCAATGGTAATGCCCGGCTGCCAGGCCACGCGGCCTGAATCAGGGATGACCTGTTCCGTGCATATTTTGATAAGCGTACTTTTGCCGGTTCCGTTCTGACCCACAATCCCCATATGTTCCCCGCGGTTAAGGGAAAGAGCGGAATCACTGTAAAGGCGGCTGTCCCCATAAGAATGGGAAAGTCCTGTTATATCTAATAAACTCATAATTGAAACACTCCTTTTATATTTAATGGTGCTGCGCTGTATTGCAATGTATGGATGAGCGGTGAAAGCTGTATGGGAGGTGAAAGCTGTATGTGAGGAGAATGCTGTATGGGAGGAAACCGTATTGTTTGTAACCGGACAAAAAAGGCAGAAGGTAGATGCCAAATTTGCACCTGCCTTCTGCCGTATTACAAAATCATACGATTTCCTCACATTACAAAAGGCCATGGACAAAACATTGTCCATAGCCTTTTATGCACGGATAACCACGGGAAAAAAGAGCAATCAAACCGACGGCAGCCTACACTGCTGCCTCCAGTCCATTACTCAGTTTCCCGATGAAATCACGAAAGCGCATAAGATACGCCATACTCTGTACAATGTTTCATCGGTATGAATTGTACAGAGATCTCTTTCTTCCGAGGTTGATTTAATATATAAAAGCCCATACCTGCCTCTCCTTCATTACAATGCGGCAACTATATCACAGCCAACTGCATTTGTCAATATTTTGGCAGCAGCAATGAGAAGGGAAATAAAATAAAATTTTTTGTCCGCGACCCCGGTTTTACATTTTGTCTCACGTATTCTACGGATGTAGATAAATAAATCACAGCAGACAGGAGGAAAATAATTATGACGGCAAAGAGGATTAAAAAGGCAGCTATATTGGTGTGTGCAGGTTTCATGGCCCTTTCTCTGCCTGGTGTGGGCAGCACGGCACTGGGTGCGCCCTCCAACAGGGAAACAAGGATTCAGGAAGAAACATGGGGACGTGTGTTCCTCAGCGCAGGTCCGAAGATATCCCTTTCCTATGACAGGGAAGGAGAGGTCCTGGAGGCAAAAGGACTGAATCAGGACGGACGAAAATTATTAGAGGGGGCAGGGAATTTTGCCGGTGCGGACTGTGATACAGCTGTACGCAGACTGGTAAAGCGTATGGATGATAAGGGATGGTTCCGCGGAGACAAAAATGAGAAAGAGCTGCTCATTGAGTCTGAAAAAGGATCTGTTTATCCCAGGGCCGACTTCATGAAAGAGATAGAAGAGGCTGCATGGGAAGCAGTAAACAAAAACGGCATTGATATCACCATAACACTTAAGGATAACGGGAAACAGTCAGAACAGTTATATATAGGGAAGAATGAGGCGAAGCGGATCGCCATAAAGGAATTGGGGCTGAAGGAAAATGAACTGACCTACAAGGGATGTGACCTGGACGACGGTGTTTATGAATTGAGGTTTCTGGTAAATGGAAGGAAACTCGAGGTGGATGTAAATGCCGCTACAGGCAGGATTGCGGATGTGGACTGGGACAATGATACGGGAGCCTGGGATGATGACCGGTTTGACGATGATGACCGATTTGACGATGATGACCGATTTGATGATGATGACCGATTTGATGATGATGACCGATTTGACGATGATGACCGTTTTGATGATGATGACCGTTTTGACGATGATGACCGTTTTGATGATGACGACCACGATGATGATGACGATGACCGGCACGATGATGACCACGATGGCAATGACTACGATGACTGATGGATGATTGAGATTTTTAATGCCCGGCTAAGACGGCAGCGTGCAATGGAAGTTACGGATGATAGAATGTAATGCTGAGGTGCAATGTGTGATAATACTGAAGAAAGCCGCAGAGAAGTATGATTACTGATGCCAAGGAAAACATAATGATAAATTTTATATTTCTGGAATTGAGATAATGTTTGGAATTTATCAGCAGGCAATAGGATACCGGAAAGAAACTTGAAGGATTTTGCAGGGGAATGTACGGCGGACCCATATGGGCTCCATACCGGCATTCCCCTGCGTATTTTGTTCACCAGCCTGTGTCGGAAATGATAGCCTGGCTGATAGATGCAGGAACCAGGCAGTTTTAGGCAGATACATTACAAAAACAATTTAAAATGCAGAAGACTTTTTTCAAGTTTTATATTGACGGCATACGCATTTCCTAGTATTATGATTATAAGTAGAATTGAGCTATATAAAGATACTTATAAGAAAAACTAATAATAATTATCTACAAGGATAATGAGCTTTAGAAAAGGAGAATGAACAATGGCAAAAGTAGGAATTGTAATGGGAAGCGACTCTGATATGCCTATTATGGCAAAGGCAGCTGAGATTCTGGACAAGCTGGGCATTGATTACGAGATGACAATTATTTCCGCACACAGGGAGCCTGATGTATTCTTTGACTGGGCAAAGGCAGC
>JABLTT010046309.1_pt1 | contig 11784 bp, 14 predicted proteins | sample 7160061 | NCBI WGS metagenome assembly JABLTT01 (sample SAMN14651232, study PRJNA627086) | human gut metagenome | isolation source: feces | host: Homo sapiens | reverse complement strand
GGTTTTGTCTGGTCAACTCTACCTTAACACAGGTCACTCCTATTCGCTATTTATTTCTTTGATTTGTTACACATCATTGTAACACCTACACAGGCTGTAAAGTCCCTCCTCAACGCGCTGCTGCGGCCCTGCTCACAGCCTGATGGTATGCTTTTTCATTTCCGACTTCCTCAAGAAGGCGGGCTGCCGAATCCCCCTTTTGGCTGCCCTGCCGCCCTGCCTTGCATCGACCTTTCGGTTGTGATATGGTGTCAGCAGAGCGGGACCGAAGCCCTCTCGCCTGCACAGTCCCGTTGGTTTTCCTGCCAGCCGCTGCGGCTGTGTTTCCTCCGCCTTTTCTTCCGGAAGCCCAAAATCGCACTCTCCGTATCCATTTTGTGGGCATCCGCAACATGGGCACGGGTCAGAAAGGCGGCCCTAGGGTGTAAACGGCTTGCACCGGGCTGCCATTTCCAGAAAGCGGCGCTGGGATGGTGTGCCGGATACCGGTGTCTTTGGCGGGAATTGCCGGTCGAATTCTTTGACAGCTGCCGGGTCCACCTGATAAATGCTGTTCTCATAATAGATCCCTGCCATCTGCTCCAAAGCGCCTTCGTATAGGCCGCACACGAGAAGTGCATCGGCAAACTGGTTTTCCCCATTGCGGATCCGGTACATTTCCGCCGCTTCAAACCCCTGTTTGGTATAATAAGCCGGATCACCGCACAGCAAAATGGCCCGGTATCCCAGCTGCTTCCCGCGCCGCTTGACTTGTGCAATGAGCTGTGAGCCGACCCCCGCACGTTGGTGCTGAGGCAGTACGGCAATGGGGCCCAGGCTCAGCACTTGGTAGCGGCTGCCGTCATCTCCGGCAATGTACGATTCCACATTGGCGACATGGCCCACGATCTTCCCTTTTTCTACAGCGACCAAATCAAGGGCAGGGACAAAGCCAGGGCACTGCCGCATGCGGTGCACCAAATAATGTTCACTGCATCCCGGTGCATACACATTCCAAAAAGCCTCCCGCACCACCTGTTCCGTTTCCCGGTATTCCGAAATTTTTTCTTCTCTGATCTCCAACTGGGCCCCTCCTTTCCCTTTTGATGGGCGGTTTCATTTTATCACACGATGCAAGGGCTCTCAAGAAGGCCCCTTGGCCCATTCTTTTTTTGTATCCCTGTGAGGTTTCCAGTCCAAATGTTGTGTATATCAGTGAATGCCTGACAGAAAGGGGGGATTCCCTTGGAGGACAGCCAGATCATTCAGCTGTACTGGGAGCGGGATGAACAGGCCATTGACGCCACTTTACAAAAATACGGCAGTTTTTGCACTGCCATTGCCAAAAACATCCTGGGCAATGACCAGGATGCGGAAGAGTGCGTCAACGACGCCTATCTCAGCGTCTGGAATGCCATACCGCCCCACAGGCCAGGGGTCTTGCCGGCTTTTCTGGCAAAGATCACGCGGAATGCAGCCCTAAACAAATACAAGCACAACACCGCCCAAAAACGCGGCGGAGGCCAGCTGCCTTTGGTCCTGGATGAGCTGTCAGACCTGGTGTCTGGCAAAGAAACAGTGGAACAGGCCTTTGACCGCCAAGAGCTGCTGCAAGCCATCCAGGATTTCCTGGCTTCCCTCTCCCCTCAAAAGCGGAATATTTTCCTCTGCCGCTATTGGTACACAGACAGCGTGGCCGCCATAGCGGCCCGCTGCGGCATGAAAGAGGGCGCCGTAACCATGACCCTCAGCCGCCTGCGCCGCAAACTGCACCGCTATCTTTCCGAAAGGGGTTTTGCATTATGACCAACGAGGAGTTTTACAAGATCTTGAGTGATGTGGATGAACGCTATGTGGCGGCAGCGCGCCGGCCCCAAACGGTCAAAAGCCGTGCTTGGGTCAAGCGGTGCGCCGCGGCTGCCTGTCTGTGCGCCTTTCTGGCAGGCGGATGGCTTTTGTATCATTCCCATTCCCCGGCGGTGACCGCCCCCGGTTTCTTGACCATCACAGCCCACGCCGCCTCCTCTGATGGATCGCTGGTCTTGCAGGAAGGCATCGGGTTGCCCCAGGCGTACCAATGGCATCCGGCCATGAGCAGCTACCCAGGCCTCCCGCTGACGTTGTCTGCACCACAGCATCCACAAGCAGTTTTTGATGTATCGGTGGACCGGGGATCACTGCTCCTTTGGCAAGGGGATGCTGTTACCCGGGCCGGCGCTTCCTTCCGCGGTGCAAACGACACCACGCTTTATTGGACGAACCTGGGCCAGCAGGCCGGCTCTTCCGACGGAGAAAGGGGCACTGCATCCGATGGCGAAACGGCGGCTTATCTGGATATCGTCATCTGGGAACAAGGCCATATCATTGGATATGCCGTGGTGCAGATCTACACCGCCACGCCGGAAGACGAGCCGCTCCAGGTCTACAGCGCCAAACTTCTCCAGTCCGTCTCCCTGCCCAAGGTGAAGAACGCATACCAGAACGTCACTGCGGAAGAGGTCGCCGCCCAGATCGAACAGATCAAAACAGGGGCTGCCCTGACTCCGTCGGAATGACCGGGCCCCTTGCTATTCATCAAAAACAAATCCCATTTGTATTCTTTCATCCAAATACGTCAATTTGGCGCTGGATTTTCCTTTCTCTCTGTAAAAAGCAAGGGCAGCCTTTCGGCTGCCCTATTGCAATGAGTCTGTTACCGGATGATCTCGCCTTCCACTTCGCCGGCGATGCCTGCTGCATTGGCTTCATCGGTATCGATGTGCATACGGAACAAGAATTTATCGGACACACGGACCACGGTCTCGTTGAAGACCACAGAGCGCTCCCCGGTGGTCTTGACACTGACCACGTCCTTGTCCTTCAGGCCCAGCTGCTCTGCGTCGGCCGGTGTCATATGGATGTGGCGCTTGGCCGCGATCACACCGCAGGGGATGGTGAGTTCGCCGGCGGGGCCCACCAATTTTACGCTGGGGGAGCCTTCAATGTCGCCGCTCTCACGGACGGGCACAGTCAAGCCCAGGGCCCGGGCATCGGTGAAGGAAACTTCCACCTGTGCAGCGCTTCTCTCCGGCCCCAGGATGCTCATATTCAGCGAACCCTTGGGCCCTTCTACCTTCACTTTCTCATTGCAGGCAAACTGGCCCGGCTGGGAAAGTTCTTTTTTCGGTGTCAGCTGGTAGCCCTCGCCAAAGAGGATATCCACGTCTTTCCGGCTCAGATGCAGGTGTCTCGCCGATGTCTCGATGATTACTTTTGCCATTCTCAATCGATCTCCTTTGTCTAACGTTCTGATCGTTCCGCCTTCTGATGATAACAGTATTAATTTAACACATTCCCGCAGGTTCTGCAACGGCTGGGGCGCAAATTTACAGTGCTGGCTCCCCAGCGGGATGTTGCAATTTACCCTTTGTTTTGACAAAATCATACTTTACAAATGGTATTGCGCGCATTATACTAAGAAGTACAATTCCTGTAGAGATCGCGAATAGGAGGGGCCACCATGGTCACGGATTTTCCTCGTACGCTGTCGCTGCTGCGGCAAGAAAAAAAACTGAGCCAAAAAAAAGCGGCGGAAGCCTTGGGCATTTCCCAGGCGCTGCTGTCCCACTATGAAAACGGCGTACGGGAACCGGGCCTGCCTTTTGTGGTGCGCGCGGCGGATTTTTACGGCGTCTCCTGTGATTACCTGTTGGGCCGCACCATGTCCAAAGAAGGAGCAACCATCACAGTGGAGGAGCTGGGGGACGTCTCTTCGGAAAAGGGCAATGTGCTGCGGGGCAGCGTGGTGGCCATGCTGCAAAAAAAGCTGCTGGTCAATTCGGCGGGCATTTTGCTGGACCTGCTGGGCAAAGCGGGGGACAAAGGCCTGATCAATGACGTTTCTTCTTACCTTTCCGCCGCCCTGTATAAGATGTACCGGTATGTGTACCTGATCTCCGGCAAGCACTCCGATTCCATGTTCCCCGTGCCGGCCAGCCTGTTTGCCGACCTGTGCGATGCGGAAATGAAGCTGCGGGAATACCGCCTGCGGGCCTTGGCTCAGAAAAATGGGGATAGCCGGCAGCCGCTGGAGTTTTCCGACCTTTCCATCGACGGGTTGAGCCGGGATTATCCCACCCTGGCCCCGGCGCTGTTCTCCGTGCTCCACAACGTGTCGGAGGAACTGGAGAAGCTGGCCTGCTCCCAGCAATCGCCCCAATGAGGAGCCGGATCTCCCATTTTTGAAAATTTATTTGAGAAATTTTCAAAAATGGCTTGCCAAATGAAAAAAACTGTGGTATATTATATCTCGCGTCAGATGTGGTCATCGGCGTGGTACAAGCTGGTGTAGCTCAGCTGGTAGAGCAGCTGATTTGTAATCAGCAGGTCGGGGGTTCGAATCCGTCCACCAGCTCCAATTGAATATGGGTGAGTTCCCGAGTGGCCAAAGGGGGCAGACTGTAAATCTGTTGCGTTTCGCTTCGATGGTTCGAATCCGTCCTCTCCCACCAGACCCGACATATTGCATATGTCGGGTTTTTTCTTATTTTCCATAGAAGAAATCTGTCTGGCGTTTTGTACAACGATCCATCTGATTTTGTGGGAGGTATGGCTGTGATCTTGCGTGGCTCTTTTTATTCCCAGGCATTGGGCAGGCAGACGAACATCACTCTAGTGGGCCCTGACGTGTGGCCCCAGGCAGGCGCCTGCAAAACCGCCTATGTGCTCCACGGGATGGAGGGCAATCAGGATACCTGGGCCGACAACTCTTTGCTGCCCCTTTATGCAGCCAAAGGCAATACCCTGTATGTATTGCCCGACGGTGGGCGGAGTTTTTACCGGGATATGCCCCAGGGCCCCCGCTATTTTACTTACTTGTCCCAAGAGCTGCCCCAAATGGTCCGGCAGCGGTTCCAAGTTTCCCCTATCCGGGAAGATACCGCAGTGCTCGGCTGTTCCATGGGCGGATACGGTGCGCTGCTCTGTGCGCTGGGCTGCCCGGAGCGATTCGGCCTGTGCGCCGCTTTTGCCCCGGCCTGCCTGTTTGCCGGAGAAGCCCTCGCCCTGGCGGATTCCCCGGCGCCCCCCTCCTCCTTTGCCGCCGCTTGGGCCCGCCGTCGGCGGGACGACCTGCACCACGCTTTTGGCGATGGCACTGCTTCCCCCGACTTGACCGGTCAAGCTGCCGCTTTGCCTGCCGCGCTGCGTCCCCAGCTCTATTTGGCCTGCGGCTCCCGGGATCCGTTTCTGCCCGATCTGCGGCGTTTTGCCGCTGCATTGCAGGCACTGGGGTGGGCTGCTACTGCCGAGGAATGGGAAGGCATCCACGATTACTGCTTTTTTGATGCAGCACTTGCCCGGGCCATCCGCCGCTTTCGCCTGTGAGCCAGCCCATCTTTTTCGGCTTTATCCTGACTGCTCCCAAACCGCGAAATATTTGCTCGGCCGTGAAAAAGGTTCATCGATCCGCTTGATCCCCTTCCATTTTTCCCTCTTCAAAGCCGTATTCGTTGCATTTAGGCTGTTCTTCTACTATACTTTATTATATAGTCTTTCCGCCATATTCCTTTTGAGCGGCGATATCATCTGTTGATGAGGAGTTGATCCCATTGTTGAAGGCTCTGAAAACGAAGCCTCCGCAAGATCGTTGGTTTCTGCTGGGTTGTCTGGTATCCTTAGAACTATTGATGTCTTTTTCCTTTTTTGGTTATCTGCACGTGGAGCCTGTTTCCATCACATTTGCCTACATCCCCGTTTTAATTGGCGGCTGTTTGCTGGGGCCAGTGGATTCCACCATATTAGGGATCGTATTTGGCTTAGCCAGCCTGTGGAAAGCCTCCGCCTCCTATGTCATGGATTTTGACAGGGTATTTTCTCCGTTTCTCAGCGGCAGCCCGGTACGCAGCCTGCTGCTGAGCGTGGGTTCCCGTGCTTTATTCGGTCTGCTCATCGGCCTGTTGTACCAATTGGCCAACCGGTCAGACCGGCACACAACCCAGTGGCTCGCCCTTGTTACTCTATTCGGCAAGCACCTCCATTCTATTTTGGTCTATGGCGCCGTAGGATTGCTCTTTCCTCAATTAGGATACGGGGTGAAAAATGCCTTTTACAACGGTTTCAGCATAGAAAACCTGCTGGCCGGACTGTTATCTATCTGCACTGTACTAGGGTGTCGGCGGTTGCAGCAATCCGCTAGGGTACAGCGGTTTTGGCAAAATATATCTTTCATCAAAAACCTGCATCTTACAGAAAACTATCACTGGCTTTCTCTGGCGGTCGTTTTGGCTGCGGTATTGGCTTCCTCCGGCGCAGTGACTCTTTATTTTGTCCAGCGCTTGCGTTACATGCTTCGCGTCCATGGCCAGGATTTGTCCCACTCTGCCTATTCCGATCTGCTCCATTTACAGGTACAGTTTTTATTGGGCATCTTATCCCTGTGTTGCTTGCTCATCATTTTCTTAATATACAACCGCCGGCATGCCACTTTTATGAACTATCAGGCCAAGATGGATGCCTTGACAGGTGCGTTTACCCGAAAGGCCTTTTTCCAGATCGCCGACCAAATGATCCCCCATATGGTGTTTCAAGGCGCCGCTGCCGGCCACTTCCTCATTTTAGATGTAGATCGGTTCAAGCAGATCAATGACCAATTTGGTCATCCTGCAGGCGATCGGATCCTACAGCAAATCGCCCGCTGCCTGCAGGAGCATTTTTCTGATTTAGGCGTTATCGGCCGCCTGGGCGGCGATGAATTTGTAGTGTTGCTACACGCGCCTTTGCCCCAGGGGGAATTGGAGCCGCTGCTCAACAAATTTATGGCTTCCATCCATGCCATTCCCTGCGGCGATTTACAAGTGTCCTGCAGCATTGGCATAGCCCCTATCCTCGCCCCTATTTCTGCAGAGGCTTATTATCAAAAGGCCGATGAATCTCTCTATCAGGCCAAATCTTTGGGCCGGGATCAATATGTGCTGGGCGTGCTCAACGACCTGTCCCAAGCCAAAGGAGGTCTTTCATGAGTTCCCCGATACAGCGCGGGCGTTTCGCCCCCAGCCCCACCGGAAGGATGCACCTGGGCAATGCCTTTTGTGCCTTGATGGCCTGGCTCTCCTGCCGGGCCGCCCACGGGGTGATGGTGCTGCGCGTAGAAGATCTGGACCCGGCCCGCAGCCGCCCAGCCTATGCCCAACAGCTGCAGGAGGATCTGCTTTGGCTGGGGTTGGATTGGGATGAAGGCGGCTCTGCCGGCGGCCCCTATGGGCCCTATCAGCAGAGCCAATGCAGCGCCATTTACAGCCAGGCCCTGACCTGTCTGGGCCACGCCGGCTTACTGTACCCCTGCTTTTGTTCCCGCGCCGAGCTCCATGCTGCCGAAGCACCCCATGCTTCCGATGGGCAGCCCCTTTATTCCGGCCGCTGCCGCCAGCTGACCGTGCAGCAGCGCGCCTTGCTGCGCCAGCAGCGCCGGCCTGCCATCCGGCTGCAGGTCCCCCCGGAATCCATCTCCTTTGTCGATGGCTGCCAGGGCCTTTATACCGAAAATTTGGAGACCCAGTGCGGCGACTTCATCCTCCGCCGGTCCGATGGCGTGTTCGCTTATCAACTGGCCGTGGTATGCGACGATGGCCGCATGGGCATCACCCAAGTGGTCCGGGGCCGCGACCTGCTGTCTTCCACGCCCCGCCAGCTGTATCTGTACCGTTTGCTGGGGCTGCCGGCGCCGGCTTTTTATCACATTCCCCTGCTGCTGGCCCCCGATGGCCGCCGCCTTTCCAAGCGGGACGGCGATCTGGATCTATCGGCCTTGCGGCAGCGCTTTTCCGCCCCGCAACTGGTGGGGCAGATGGCCCATTGGGCCGGCCTGCTCCCCAAAGCCGAAGCCATAACCCCCCGGGAATTGGCGCCTCTTTTCCGCTGGGATCTGGTCCGCCGGGAAGATGTCCGGCTGTCTGCCGGTCTGTGGCGCATCTGAATCTGCATCAAAGCGCTCCTGCCGCAGCAGGAGCGCTTTTGGTAAGTTCTTTTTCATATGGTATGGTGGGAGTATGTGTGAAAAGCATTCACTTTTCTCCGTTTCACACGGTTTCTGTGGCCAGCACCGGCCCCACTGTCCCTTCCTCTTTCATTGCATACAGCATCACCCGGCAGACATGCTTGTCCATTTTGCGGCACAGGCGCAGCAACGCTTCGGCTTCCATGGTACCGTGGGCCGGCAGCCTGCCATCTTGCATCCACCGCTGGCCCCTGCGTTGGTACCACCGTACCCACAGCAAATGCCAAAGGATCAACCACAGGTTTTTTTTCGGCAGAATCTTCTTCTTCATTGTTTACACCTCGTTTTCTTCAGCCGGTTTTTCTGTTCTGTTGCCTCCATTATAAACAGGCTGTGGATAGAGATGTTGTCGAAACTTCCCGAAGCGCATGGAATACTCTCTATCTCCATCGAGTTTTCTCCCATTCTGCCCAGACCTGTGTATAAACCGTCGAATCCGATGCATTTGCCATGAAAAATCGTTTTTCCTTCTCTGCGCAAAAGGTCAGAAAAAGCGCCGCAAAGCAAATGCGGCGCTTTTTCTGTTGTGCCGGCCGGATCCGGCGTATATTTGCGCCTGTGCCGCCCAGCCTAAGATGGGGGTGCAGAAACATGTCGCGGGAATACTATTTGCGAGACCCGGCGCTGCGGCGCTATTTCCTCTCTCTTCCGCCCAAACTCCAGGCAGCTGTGGCCACCAAAGCCCCTGAATTGGATTTGGGCGAATTGCAGCTTTGGGCCGAACAATATGGCAGCCTGACACTATAGATCGTTGCCCCGGTGCTGCTTTTGCCATTGTTCGATCTGTTCCACCCGCTCTTTCACCCGGGCTTCCCGGCCCTGGGTGGTGGGGCGGTAATACTTGCGGCCTTTCAGGGATGGGGGCAGGCAATCCATCACCGCGATCTTGTCCTCCAGATCATGGGCGTATTGATACCCTTTTCCATAATCCAGCTCTTTCATCAGCTGGGTCGGCGCGTTGCGGATGACCAGCGGCACCGGTTCGGCCAGCATATCCTGGGCATCTTGTTTGGCCCGCCCATAGGCGGTGTACAATGCGTTGGATTTTGGGGAAAGAGCCAGATATGTGACCGCATGGGTCAGTGTCACATTGCATTCGGGCATGCCGATGAAATGGCATGCCTGGTAAGCGGCCACGGCGATCACCAGGGCCTGGCTGTCGGCCATGCCGATGTCTTCGCTGGCAAACCGGATCAGGCGGCGGGCTACATACAAAGGGTCTTCCCCCGCCTCCAGCATACGGGCCAGCCAGTAGATGGCGGCGTTTACATCGCTGTTGCGCATGGATTTGTGCAGGGCAGAGATCAAGTTGTAATGTTCTTCGCCGTTTTTGTCGTACAGCAATGATTTTTTGCTAATGCACTGTTCCACGATCTCCGGTGTGACCCGTGTTGCCTCCCCTTGGCGTTCGCCGTTGAGCACCACCATCTCCAGCGTGTTGAGGGCCACCCGGGCATCGCCATTGGCAAACGTGGCGATCATGGAGAGCAGCTCGTCTTCCACCTGGATCTTCTGGCCGCCAAACCCTTTTGGCGATGTCAAGGCGTGGTGGAGCAGCTGCACCAGGTCTTCTGTCTGCAACGCTTGGAGCACAAAGACTTTGCAGCGGGAGAGCAAAGCGGAATTGATCTCAAAAGATGGGTTCTCTGTGGTGGCGCCGATCAGTACGATGCTGCCCCGCTCCACATAGGGCAAAAAGGCGTCTTGCTGGGCTTTGTTGAACCGGTGGATCTCATCCACAAACAAAATGGTCTTCTGCCCCATCAGCCGGCTGGTTTCCGCCTGCTGCATCACCTCTTTGATCTCTTTGATGCCGCTGGTCACCGCGCTGAAATTGATGAATTCGGCCCGCGTGTGCCTGGCGATGATCCGGGCCAATGTGGTTTTCCCAACGCCTGGCGGGCCCCAAAAGATCATAGAGGGTATCTGGTCTGCATCAATGAGCCGGCGCAGCACCCGGCCCGGCGCCACCAGCTGTTGCTGCCCCACATACTCTTCCAGCGACTCCGGCCGCAGCCGGTTGGCCAAAGGTTCCGCTATATTTTGTTGAAATAGGGATTGCTGCTGCATATGCCCTCACTCCTTTTGCACATTTCCATCGTCTTCCCCTCCAGGGTACGTTGTTCCTGGCAACGATAGTTCCCTTTCCCTTCGCCAAACTGTTGTGGTTTGGCCTCCTCTTCTGCCCCACCTGGCAGATGCGTAAAACCAAATGGATTTCCGATCCTATCACCGCTATTTTATCACATCCCTCTTTTCACCACAACGAAAGCGCATTGCAAAACCGGGCGGACTGTGATAGGATGAAGTCATTCCCAGATGGTCTCCCTTGGTGCCCGCCAGCCCTTGGGTACGCCGCCTGGCCAGAAGGAGGATCCTCGTTTATGTTTGAATTTTTTTGGCGCCGCAATGCTTCGGTCTGGCTGGCCGTGCTGTATATCGTCCTAGGGCTGCCGCTCGTCATCTATCCCGATCTGAGCGGCCGTATTTTTTGTTGGTGCCTGGCCGGCGGGTCGGTGGTCTATGCCTCCAGCCATTTGTGGCGCTATGTGGAAGGCCGCCAAGAGGGGTATCCCGCTGTCAGCGACCTGGCCCTGGCCATTGTGTTTTTTATTTTGGGCCTTTTCTGCTTTTTTGGTTATCGGGTCATCTTGTCTATTTTGCCCGTGGCCCTTGGCGTTGTGCTATTGATCGATGGGGTCGGCAAATTGCCACTGCTCATGGAGGAACGCCGCCACCAGCTGGGCATCTTCCGTCCTCTGCTCTTTTCCACGCTTCTTCCGCTGGTCTTTGGCGTGGTGTTATTGGTCAATCCTTTTGGCGTCACCAAATTGGTCATCCGCTTTTTCGGCATCAGCTTAGTGGCTGATGGCATCTGCGATCTGATCACAGTGATCACTTCCCGCGGCAAGCTGCGCCGCATGTGAAATTTCTCGAATAAAGAGGTGCACGGTACTGTGTACCTCTTTTTCGTTCCCCCCATCTGCCCAACCAGTCCATTCCATAGGATCCAGATCCGGCTGGGTGCATTTGACCCGTTTCACACAGTCCCCTACTCTTTACTCGCTGTTTTTTTGCGCAGCCGCAGTTCCACCCCTTGCTGCCTGGCCTCTCCCTGCATCCATTCTTTGGCCCGGGCGGCCAATTCCTTGGCGGGAGCCGCCTCCCCTTTCTCCAGTTGTCCCATCACCCGCTGCAACCTCTCCAGCTCCAGCAAGTTCACTGCTGTGCAGAAAAAACTTTTGTGCCGGCCATCGTTGTACTTGTCCAATAGCTCTCGCAGGATCTCCTGTTTTGCCTTCAACTGGCTGTGGTATGCCCCCGGTGCTCTTCGCGCCTTTTCCATATCCTGTTTCAGGTTTCGGTGCAAAACAAAAGAATCCCACGCGTCATCTGCCTTATATCTCTCGCAGGGGAACGCTTCGCACTGGAAGCAATATTCCACTTTACCGTGCTCCAAACTGCACCGTGCGATGGAACAGCTGGCATTCCCTGCTCCACCTCCGCATCCAGGGCAGTGGCCGTCTGCCTGCATTGGGCACAGCGCACAATTCAATCCACAGAGGGAAAATTGCAGGTCTTTTCGCTCAAACCCTTTCATCCGTTTCCCCTCCCCTTTTTCCCGGGTCCATCAGTCTTTTTCTTCTTTTGCATCCTTTCCTCCCACTTCAGGCGAACCCACTTCAGGCGAAAAAGAGCCGCTGCAAGATTGCAGCGGCTCTTGGTATGTTTGGTCCAGCGATTACTCGGCCAGGAAGCAGGAAACGAAATGG
>JABLTT010007908.1_pt1 | contig 11801 bp, 9 predicted proteins | sample 7160061 | NCBI WGS metagenome assembly JABLTT01 (sample SAMN14651232, study PRJNA627086) | human gut metagenome | isolation source: feces | host: Homo sapiens | reverse complement strand
TCTCCAAACTCGATGGCAGATTCAATTCCTGCAGATTGGTATGGGCAAACGCATCATGACCTATTGTTTTAATGCCCTCCGGTATATTCACTCCCGTTATTGTTTTCTTATCCTGAAAAACACCATCTCCAATCCCTACTACCTGCTTTCCATCCAATGTACTTGGAATTGCCACATACAAGGCACTTCCGTCATATTTGGTGATAGTAGCCTCATCATCACCATTTAATGTGTACGTATAATCACCACTCGTATACGTAGTTTCCGCTGCCTTTGCCGGAACAAAATCAAGTCCGGTAACAACCATCGCTGCTACTAGCAACAGACTCAGACAACGACGAATCTTTTTGTTCATAATTTTTCCTCCTTATTTTTGAACTAGTTTTTTTAGTGACATTATACACCCCTTATGTTCAATTTTTTTTCCATTTTTTTCACTTTCAAGTCCTTTTGGCGGGTATAACAAACAAATCACAAAACAACCGCCAAACAGATTCACCTGAATCCATTTGGCGGTCATCTTCATGATAGTTTCAATGAGGTCATCGAGCTTCTATTTCTTTATCTTAACTTTCTTTACGCCACTCCATTTACCATACACTTTTCTGCCATTGACCATCTTATACGCGCGGACACGCACATAATACGTCTTTTTCTTTTTCAGCTTCTTAATTGTCAAACTAGCCGCTTTACATTTTTTCTGTTTTGCTGCTCTCATCCTTTTGTTCAAAGAATATTGAACTTGGTATCCAGCTGCACCAGTTACCTTTTTCCAGATAACCTTAACTTTTCCTTTGCCTTTATGTGTGATTTTGCACGTTTTTATCATTGGAACAGTTATTGTATTATCTGCATTTCCATAAGAACCATTGGAAATATTGATACTTCCGGTACTGTTGTTGTTTACACCAGTAGTTGTATTGGTATTATTGCTGTCTGCTGGTTTATCTGTAGATGTATTCGGTGCCTGTGTCTGTCTTGGTGTTTCCGGTTCTTTGGTCTGTGCTGGTACATTCGGTGTCGCAGTCGGCTTTGGTGCTTCCGTCGAATTCGGTGTCGCCGTCGGTTTTGGTACTTCTGTCGAATTCGGTGTTGAAGTCGGCTTTGGTGTTGCTGAAGAATCTGGAGTTTCCACAGATGGCGTTTCCGGTTCTGCCGTTTTTTCTTTGCTTACAATCGCCATACAAGTAACTTGTGTATCATCTTCAGCAGTCGCCACGATAATGGAATAACCTTCTTTTTTCGCTGTAACCAATCCTGTATCATCAACAGTTACAACATCCTCATTCATACTTTCCCATTTACAGGAAACGTCGGCATCATCATAATAGGTATATAACCTATCCTGTTCCTTTTCATTTAAGAAAAGATACGGAGAGGATATTTGAAGTTTATTTTCATCAAATTCGCTCACACCTTTGACATCGCATTCAGCAATACAACTACCACTCTTTGAATATGCTCGAAGTTTTGTCGTACCCTTTTTAAGGATTTTTAATTCTCCTTTTTCATTTACTGTGGCAATACTTCTATCATCTGTATACCAATCTACGTCTTTCTCTGTCGCATTTTCCGGATATACGGTTGCTTCCATCTGAATTGTTTCATCCGCTATGCCCGCAACTGCCGTCTTATTCAAAACGATTGTCTGTACATCAATGTCAGTAGTAGATACTTCAATTTCGCAATAATCCGCATACTTATTATCTTTTGTACTTACAAAGATTTGTGTCGTTCCAACATTGTTAGCATGTACTGTTCCATCTTCATCAACGGTTGCAATATTTTCATCCAGACTATAGAAATTAACACCAATATCTGGATTTTCATGACTTAAGAAATAAGTTATCTTTGCTTCTGAGCCACGATCCAATTTGTATTTCTCTTTCTTTACTACCAATGCACCGTCATCATCTTCTCCAGATGCTACAAGGAAAGATACTGCTTGAACTTCGCTTATGTTCTTCTGAGATGAAATAGCTACAAACTGCAAATAAGTATTGGTAGAAATTATCAACTCGTTTTCATATTTCTGGCTAAATTCGTTTGGCGTACTTCCATCTGTTGTATAATAAATGGTTGCTCCGTCTTCCGCTTGCAAATGAATCTTCTTTTCTTCCGTAAACACACCTGATTTAGTATCACAAGTAGGATTTTCTGTTGTTTCTTGCCATACATACACTGGATATACATCCAAATCTGACTTAGCTTGAATAAATCCATAAGTATTCCATCCTTTGAAATTCATCTTTTCTACGTCTTCATGTTCAGGCTCTATTGCATCTTTTCCATATTCAACTTTTTGTGAATCAATCAATTTTTCATCTTTATCATAAAAGTTAATTGTATATGTCTGAATTTTATAATTTGCCATCAGCACAAGGTTATCTGTAACTTCTGTAACTTTTTTCCCATCTAACGTAGTCCATCCGGTAAAGTCATATCCTTCAATCTTTGCCTCATCTGGATATTCTAACGCATCTCCATAGGAAAATACTTTTGTTTCTGCCTCTTTTGTCTCCCAGTTTACATAAGCTACACTGTACTTATTTTTTGTATAGCGAGCCGTAATCTCCATATCGTCTTTTACATTAGTAAATCCATAATCCCAGCCAATAAAACTATAATATTCTTTGTCTGGTACTTTCGGAGATGTTGCACTGCTTCCTTCGGTTACTTTTTGTGTATCAATTATATTTCCATCATCATCTTTAAATGTAACGGTATACATTGGTTTTGGTGCCACAATTTTTTCAAGAAAAACTGGATTTTCTGCCCCTTCGATTGCCAGTGCTACTGTATAATCTCCTGTCTTAGCACTAATAACCTGACGCGGGATAAATTCATAAGCATAACTTCCATCTTCCCCAATGGCCACCTGACCTACATATTCATTATTTGAATCCGATGGTTCATCATTTTTGTAAACAAGCAAAGTTGCCTGCTTACCAGCTAGTTCCTTATCTAACTTTCCACTAACCTGATACTTTTTACCGGTATTATCTTCAATATCTTCCATCTTTGCACGATATCGATATGTAGTTCTCGTTTCTACTTTACTCGTATCGCTCTCTTTTGCTTCTGTTGTACTCCATGAACTCCAATCCTTCCAGCGTGACCAATAATATGTATATCCTTTTGTCGCATCACGATAACGCCATTCCGTATGATAACTTGCCGGAACATTTTGTGTAGATGCCAGGAACCAAAGTTCAGAAGCAAAATTCTTTCCTCCAGAAACCCTGTATGCAGCATGACCGGAGTATGTCTTATAGTATGGAAGTGCGTATGTTGTCTGCCAATCATATCTTGTTCCTCCCATACTAGACGAATAAGTATAATAATATGTTCTAGCTGATGAATTATAGTATCTATAGTAATACCAATTATACAGTGTATAAGCTCCCGAATCCTGAACACTTTGAGTCTGCACTTCTCGCTTTGAAGTTGTATTTGTATACGCACCAAATGAATTTCTAGACCAGCCACTCCATCCGCCATAGTTCCAATTACTATCTAAAACCGTTTTATCTAAATTCCATCCTGCATTAGAATTTGTTCGCGTAGTTGTGGTTTCCAAATCCTTATGTCGATATTCCGTTCTAGATTCAATTTCATTATTTTCATCTGGTTTTTCTTCGCTCCATTCACTCCAATTTCGCTCTACTTCTACCGAAGCTACCTCCGAAATAGGAATTCCTTTAGAAAAACCATTGATAATATACAAATCCGCTTTCGTTGCAGTTCCTTCATATGGGATATATATTTCTAACCCTTTCTTTTCTTCTCCCTTCCCAAGTGAAAAAGCTTTGGACTCTGTAGAATCCAATAATTTTCCTTGTGAAGTCTTCAAAGAAACGAGAGCACGACCCTTCGTTCGCTTATTTGGATTATTTTTAATATCATAATTAATGATATATCCATCATCTTTAAACTCACATTTATTTAACGTAATTACAACCGGAAGGTCTTCATTTGCCCATACATAGGTAGCCTTGATCGTTGCATTTCCCTGTACATTAATATAATCTTCAGAATCCCAGCTGGCAAATACATATCCTTTTTCTGCCTCTGGCGGCTCTGGCGCTGTTGCATTATCCTCAAATAAAACAGATTCTGTCTTTAATGCTTTTCCATCTTTATCACAAAATGTAATCTTATAAGTATTTCTCTTAAACTGTGCCTCAATCGTCCGATCAGACGTCACATTACTGTATTCGCCCTTCCATCCGATAAATGTATGGCCTTTTCGTGATATTTCCATCGGTGCAGTCGCTGAATAACCGTATCTCACAGTCTGTTCACAAAGAAGATTTTCTTTGCCATCTTTATCATATTCTACAAACCGTACTTTACTCGGATTATGTGCCACAATTGTTTTATTTAAAGTCGCTGTATCACTATTAACGCTTCCTCTTGCAAATCCGGTTATCTTATATTCTCCTTCACTTGGAAGTGTAAATGCTAATGATGTTGCGTTTGCTGAATTTGTTGTTAAGGTCTGACTATACGTTCCTCCCTTCGTTTGCTTAAGGGTAAGAGAATAACCTCCCGTAGCACAGCTATCGGCTCCCCACGATACAGTAACCGCATCGCCTACCGCATAATGTGTCTTTGCCGTATTAAATGCTGGTGCATTCGGTTTTTCCGTTCCCGTTGTACGGTCATTAATCCATCCAGTATATACCATCCGTCCACCGACATTCGCATAAATCTGCCAGCTATATACATGCCCAGGCCGCAACTGTACTCCACATTCTTTTATACACTCAAACCATACCGGTACACTTGCCCAATACTCTGCCTTCTTTACAACCATTTCTTCTTTGCTGGCGATTACATTATTCCCATCTTTTATCTGTATTCCAACCGTAGTAATGCGCTGCTTGCCAGGATTGTAAATATTGGCACGAGGTGTAAGGCTGTTATCGTATTTATCACATGAGGTCGCCTTGATGGATGCATTGGCTACGGGTTGAGGGTTGGAAGAACCTCCATATGTTCTAAAACTCATCGATTTATTATTATAAACTCTTGTATTTGAATACAGGAACAAACAATCTTTAGGATTTAATCCATCTCTAAAAGTATAATTACCAGTAGACACCTTTATCCATCCCGGATGATCGGTATATTTTCCTTTTATGCACACTGCATGTGTATGAATTCCTGTAGCATTTCCATAATTCCCATTTTGATAAAAAACTTCACCTTGATTCAAATGCCGTCCAACATAACAATCACTTATATCATTATCATGTCCAAAAGCCATTGACATATAATCAACATATCCATTAGCATATTGAACAGGATTTACACTTTGAATTACAACTGTATTAGCTTCAAATTTTGTTTTTTTAAATATAGCAACAATTTTAGCTTCAAATGGAGCCTTAATATTTCGATTATTTACTCCTGCAACATCAAAATTTTCCGTTCCTCTATGTGAATAGTCACCACCAGGAACTTGTGTAATATTCATATCATCCATAAACCACATAGCAGGTTTATAATTTCCCGCCTTTGCTTCTCTTCCCTGGTACACCGGCAGACAGGTCACCAGCATCACAATAACAAGAAATCTTGCTATCCATTTACTCCTGTTTTTTCTTGTTTTCATGGCAATACCTCCTAATAATTTAAACTCAACTCTTTCCCACCTGTTGCATATTTCCGATAAGTAGATTTATATTTCTTGGTCGACGTACGTTTATCATTGTAATAGTATTCGTGGTATGGATCGCCATTCGAATAATTCAAAACCTGGTCGCCAAACGTACAAACCTTTGTTACGATTGCATTTTTAATGCGGAAAGTATAATAATGAAACATTTTTCCACCATATCGGAAAAAGGTAAACTCTTTGGCTTTCCCTTTATGGGTCACACCATCCATATAACTGATATGGATGCCACCAAGATATTTGACTTTATTTCCTTTCATGGTAAATAAATTAATATAATCTTCCGTTACAAGTATGCATTCTTTTTTCCTGTCTCCATTAAGATCCATGTATTTAATACGTCCATCTCTAATCTTTTGCGCAGACAAAAGCAATGGATACCCCGCTTCCGCATAGGCTCCAAAATCTTCTGCATCGTATTTTACATACATCTGAAAGCCCGATTTCTTGTATTTGTTCATTAATTTTTGATAGGCCGTCTGTGCACTTATTTCCGGTGTATTTGCGCTCGTCACTACACCAGCCAGTATACAAAACACACATAATCCCAAAACAACGACTAATTTTTTCATTTTCCTCGCTTCTCCTTTCATCACGGTGTATAGTATTGAAGCATATTATTGCCTCGAATAATCCACTCAACATTTTTTGGTTTTGTATGTGCATGATCTGTACGTTTGTTTTTCAGATTCTGATAAGTAAAACCTTGGCACATGAATTTCCAGGTACAAGGATATCCATTCTTTAATGTATACATCTTGATTTTTTTGCTATATTTCTTTTTGTATACTTTGTTTGAAACATATTTATATCCGTCGTTACCATTAAATTTGATTTTTTTGTAAAGGACATAATTTTTCGTAATTTTTTGGAATTTAATTCCGACATACTCCTCTACATTAAATCCAAGACCAAACTCTTCTGGTCCATATGTTTTTGCCTGCACTTTCGAACCGGAAAATGCCAAGCTGGACACAATTAACGCCAAACATAATACACTCACTACAATCTTTCTCATAATAGATTCCTCCTTAATTAATTGATTTTTTCCCATTATATCTTATGAATGTTCAAATTTTTTTCCGTTTTTTTCACTTTTCTCTTCTATACAATCAACGGCAAACACCCACCACACTTTCTATTCTTGTGGTATTCAAATTTATCCATCAAAAAAGACCATACCACAGAAAATAATATTTTCCACGATATGGTCTTATATTTTTTATGTAACAGTTTGGAACTTTTTCATTATTCTCCCGAAAACACTTTGTACACTTCTTTGAAGGCTTCCTTCGGCTGATACAGTTCGGTAAATAATCCGCAGTATGGACCATTCATCTGGTAACTGTAATCGGTCTCTGCCAGATACGGTGCATCAAACAAGCCCCAAATGGACAAACTCGTGATCGGACCTGTCTCTCCTTTCGCCTGCGCCGCTTTATTGATGTCGACATATGTCTGCATCAATTTCTTATAAAATGCTCCGTGCTCTGCCTCGCGTTCATCGGATCTCTCGTAACAAGGTACAATGCATCTGCCTCTTCCGGATATGCCTCCATCTTCAAAACAGATTCCTGTCCACTCTTTACTGCATTGATATCAACAAAGCCTGCCCAATCTGTCGTTTTCTTCATACGAAACCGCTCCTTTCAAAATAAATAGAAAAAAACCTCTCATTCCGCTACCATATAATACTATACTTATTGTAACAGAATGAGAGGTATAATTTAACTAATATTCTATTAATTAACTATAAATATTTACTGACTCAGACTTGCCGCATAATCATTAAACAAATAGTCCATAATCGATGCCGTTCCGACAATCTCGCAGCCGTAGATATTCTCGTCGCCATCTTGCTGCTGGCGAATGATACGAACCACGCAATTCAGCGTTCCTTGGTCTCCGAGCACCAATCCGGCATTAAAATAGTAGCCGATCGGCAGCACACTTTTGGTACGGAATCCAATTCCTGCTTTTGATACATCAAACACTTCAATCGGCGCATTGATATTCTCCACTTTCACATTATCCTGCTTGAACAGACTGCTGATCTCTAACTGCAACTCGATCGGCCAGCGCTTTTCTCTTCTCATTTCAATCATAAAAATCCTCCTTCCTTACTGTTGTAAAATAGATACCAGACTTGGGATCAATTGTTTCTTTCTTGAAACCAGGCCTTTTAAAATAATACGTTTCATATCGCCGGAAAGCTGAAACGCCTCCTTGACAACATCTTTGGATTTCTCACCAAAGCACAAAAGCTCCGTACTTTCTTTTACAATATTTGTAAGCATCACAAATGCCATCGACACACCCAGTCCTTCAAACACTTCTTCCAGATACGGCACAATTTTTTCCTTGATTTCCTGAAGCTCAATGCTGTTCATCGAATTGATCTGGCTGACGACAAATTCAATATCGCCCACTTCAAACCGTTTGAGATCCTGATTGAAAATTTCCTTCGGTTCTTTGGAACTCAGATCACTTCCTGCCCCAAACATATCTACCGCAAACTCCTCAATCTCAACACCGCAGATTTCCGACAGATCTTCCGCCGCCTTCTGATCTACCGGAGTACAAGTCGGTGAACGGAACATCAACGTATCGGAAATGATCGCTGCCATCAAAAGTCCTGCGATATTTTTCGGGATTTCAACCCCATGTTCCTGATACATCTGATAAATGATCGTCGCAGTACACCCCAAAGGCTGGTTGCGAAAAAGAACCGGCTCCAGCGTCTCCAATGTACCGATGCGGTGGTGGTCAATGATTTCCAATATATGTGCAAATTCGATGCCATCTACGGTCTGCGAAACTTCGTTATGATCGACCAGAATCAATTGTTTTTTGCGAAGATTCAACAAATTTCGGCGGGAGATCATACCCACGTAACGGTCATTTTCATCCAAAATCGGAAAATCGCGGTGGCGTTTTTTACCCATGACGCCTTTGATATCTTCCGTCTTATCCGCAAGATGGAATGTCGTCAGATCATTTCTCTTCATGAAATATTCAATCGGCATACTCTGATTGATCATACGCGCCGCCGTAAAGGTATCATATGGGGTTACAATAATATTGCAGTTGTGCTCCTGTGCCATTTTCTGAATTGTCCGCGATACTTTCGCATCCATACACACAATAATACAGTCTGCTCCCATCTCAATCGCACATAATTGAGACTCGTAACGGTTTCCTAAAATTACCATATCCCCTTCGTGAATATAGTCTTCCATGACATCCGGATTCGCTGCCGCAATGATTACCTCGCCCTTTTTATAGGTTGCGTCTTCATCCCCGACGACCATTGTCGCCTCCAGTGTCTCCAATATATTTTTGTAGGAAGTTGCTGCCGTGGACAGGATACAATTGTCATACACGTCCATGTACGCGGTCGCAATATCTCCAATCGTGATCAAACCAAGCAGTTCATCCTTCTCCGACGTAATCGGAAGTGTCACTACATCCAGCTCGCGCATCATATTCCATGCCTTTTTCAATGAAATTTTTCCTGACACACCCTTCGTCTTCCGGATCTCGATGTCACTCACTTCTGTCATAACATCTTCAATGTACTGCGGTGCCGGCGTCTGGAAAAACTTGAGCACATACTGGGTCTCCTGATTGATCTGCCCCGCACGCGCTGCATAATAACCGCCGCCATGCACTTTATTTTTCAGATCCGCATACGCGATCGCCGAACAGATTGAGTCGGTATCCGGATTTTTATGTCCAATAATATATACAGGTATTCTGTCTTCCATATTCTGCAAAATCCTCCACTGCAAATATTTTCATTTTGTCGCTATATTTTACAGTTTACCATAGTTTTTCCAAAAAAGCCATGGTATTTTTGTCAGCACACAGAAAATACGTCTTCTACCATTTCTTTCCCACGATTTTCGCATGAAAATCCAATCCGTTTGTACTCCGCAGTATTTTTTCGTATTCTGCTTTTTTGCTTTGCGGAACGTAAATCACAAGGTCATCTCTCGTCGCCCCAAATACCATCGTTCCCCATTTTTTGATATTTTGGGAACGGATGACTACTTTTTTCAACGATGACTTTTCCGTAGATTCCCAGCGGAAAGCATTTTTACCAAGTTTCGTCACCGTACTTGGAATGGTGATTTCTTCCAGTGCTGTGTTGCTAAATGCATCTTTACTGATCCTTTTTACTCCTTCATGAAGGGTCGCCTTTTTGAGATTCTGGCAGTAGGAAAAGGCATCTTCCCCGATTTTCGTTACACTTCCAGGAATAGTGATATTTTTTAAACCTGACATACAAAACATACCATCACTTATATTTTTTACACCTTTTTCGATAGTTGCTTTTTTGAGATTTTTGCAATCCCAGAGTACATATGAACCAATTTTACAATTTGAAGCAATGTATATATTATTTAATTTTGTGCTTTTAAAACATCTACTTCCTAATTTCTCTGCATTTTTTAACGCAAAACCTTTTATACTTGTGTTTCCAAAGGCGTTTTCATCAACTTCCTTTATCGTGCATGGAATATTGATTCTTTTTAAGTTTCTACAACAATAAAAAACCGCATAACCAATATTTTTTAATCCGTCTGGAAGTACCACTTCTTCCAAATTCTGAAAATTATAACAACCCCCTGCTCCAATAGATGTAATTCCCTTTTTAAATATCACTTTTTTGGCTTTAGAATAGGCTCTCCAGCCTGCATTAAATTCATCATCATCTGGAAGACTTCCCCGGCAGTCAATTATTATCGTTTTGGTTTTTGTATCATAACTCCATTGTGTATTATTTGCATATTTTCCCCGGTACACTTTTGCCTCGCTTTCCGGTGCTTTTAAAAGCACCGGAATCAGCAAGACAAGAAAGATTACTACAAAAATTGTTTTCATCTTAGTCATTGCTTTCCCTCCTGCTCTTACCATTTCTTTCCCACAATTTTCGCATGAAAATCCAATCCATTTGTACTCCGCAGTATTTTTTCGTATTCTGCTTTTTTGCTTTGCGGAACGTAAATGACAAGGTCATCTCTCGTCGCCCCAAATACCATCGTCCCCCATTTTTTGATGTTCTTGGAACGGATCACTACTTTTTTCAAGGATGACTTTTCCAGTGATTCCCGTCGGAAAGCATTTTTGCCTAGTTTCGTCACTGTACTCGGAATGGTGATTTCTTCCAGTGCTGTGTTGCTAAATGCATCTTTGCTGATCTTTTTTACCCCTTCATTGATGATTGCTTTTTTAAGGGACTGACAATTTGCAAATGCATATGTTCCTATTTGAGCAACACTTCCAGGAATGTCTATATTTTTAATACCTGTTTCACGAAACATTCCATAACTAATCCTTTTTACTCCCTTTTCAAAAGTTACTTTTTTTAGTTTCTTACAGCTCCAAAAAACACTATCTTCTATTTTACATTTGGCAGGAATATCAACGCTTTGTAATTTTGCTCCTGAAAAGCATTCACTTCCTAGTTTTTTTAAATTTTTTAAAGATATGCTTTTTATTTTTACATCCCAAAAAACATCTTTTTCTATAACTTCCAAGGTAGAGGGCTTATTAATAAATTGTAGTTTCCTACAGCCATCAAAAGCATCATATTTTATAATTCTTAATCCCTCAGGCAATACCACCTCTTCCAACTTTTGAAAGTTATAAAAAGCACCTGCTCCAATAGAACTAATTCCTTTTTTGAATATTACTTTTTTAGTTTTGAAATAATATTTTCTCCATCCCATATCCAAATCATAAAACTGTTCATCATCTGGCATGTCTCCTTTACAATCAATAACCATAGTTTTCGTTTTACTGTCATAACTCCATGTTAAATTACTTTTACATTTTCCCCGGTATACTTTCGCCTCACTTTCCGGTGCTGCTAACAGCACCGGAATAAGTAAGGCAAAAAAGATTATTGCAAAAATTGTTTTCATCTTAGTCATTGCTTCCCCTCCTGATCTTACCAGTTCTTTCCCACGATTTTCGCATGAAAAGCCAACCCGTTTGTACTCCGCAGTATTTTTTCATATTCTGCTTTTTTGCTTTGCGGAACATAAATCACAAGGTCATCTCTCGTCGCCCCAAATACCATCGTTCCCCATTTTTTGATATTCTTGGAACG
>JABLTT010025888.1_pt1 | contig 11848 bp, 11 predicted proteins | sample 7160061 | NCBI WGS metagenome assembly JABLTT01 (sample SAMN14651232, study PRJNA627086) | human gut metagenome | isolation source: feces | host: Homo sapiens | reverse complement strand
TGAACAATCATAAATTTACAGTCACAGACACGGCTTATACGATTACATATAAGGCAAATAATGCGGAACTGAAAAAAGAGATAAAAGTCCAGGAACCTGCCGCACCGTCTGCGGATACAAAGAAAACTCTGGAAGAAAAAGAGGGATTCCGCATCTCTGTGAGAAATCAGGATTCCAATGCAGGAATTTCTTATAAGAGCAGTAATCATGCTGTGGCTTCTGTCAGCACTTCCGGGTATGTAACAGCCAGAAAACCGGGAACAGCAGTGATCACAACAACGGTAACGCAAAATCAGAGGATTTATAATTTAAAGACAACAGTCACTGTTGTGAAAAAGCCCTACGTATCTTCAAAGAAAACCATTTATGCCGGAAAGAAGTTCAGAGTCAGCATCCAAAATAAGTATAAAGGGGCAAAGGTCTCTTATAAAACGTCCAAAAAATCCGTTGCAGCTGTCAGCAACTCAGGGACGGTCACCGGAAAGAAAGCAGGGACAGCCTATATTACAGCCGTGGTTGTGCAGAACGGCAGGACTTATACGCTGAAAACAAAAGTGACAGTCAAAGCTTACATTAAAGTAAAGAAGGCATATAAAACTGTAAAAAAGGGACGGAAAGTTACTTTTAAAGCAAAAGCATACGGTACAGGCAAGTCTGTGAAATGGTCCGTTTCAAATAAGCGTGCTTCTATTTCAAAGAATGGAAAGTTTAAGGCGAAGAAAAAAGGAAAAGTATATGTAGTGATGAAATCTGGAAAGATTACGAAGAAATATCTTGTGAAAATAAAATAGTATTGAAACAATGTAAAGCAGAAGCCGGATGGCTGTCCAGAAACCGGAGAAATCCATTTTTGGGCAGCTATTTCACATTGAAAACATATGTTTGGATATGCTATAATTTTCATAACGATGAAAAGGAGAAAGAAGTATGAAATCAAGGATGATCTTTCATATTGATGTCAATTCTGCCTATCTTAGCTGGGAGGCGGTCTATGGGATTTCCGTACGGAAAGATGAGGTGGATTTGAGGGAAGTACCGTCCATCATTGGCGGAGATGAGTCTAAGCGCCGAGGGATCGTACTGGCAGCCTCCATACCCGCCAAGAAAAAGGGAATACGCACAGCGGAGACTGTCCGTGAAGCATTGAACAAATGCCCGGATCTTATCATCCGCCCTCCCTGTCACGGGCTGTATGAAAAGTTCTCTAAAGCTTTTTTAAAAGAGGCGCTGGAGTTTTCACCGGTTCTTGAGAAATTCAGTATAGATGAGGCATTCTTGGATATGACGGAGACGGCAGGGCAGTATGAGAGTCCTTATGAGGCCGCCTGTCTGCTGAAAGACCGGATTTATGAAAAGCTTGGTTTTACGGTCAATATCGGCGTGGCGCCGAATAAACTTCTGGCCAAGATGGCATCCGATTTTGAGAAGCCAAATAAAGTGCATACCTTGTTTCGGGAGGAAGTGCCCAATAAGATGTGGCCTCTGCCTGTAGAAAATCTGCTTTTTGTAGGTCCTGCCACAAAAAAGAAACTTCATAATCTGGGTATCCGGACGATCGGGGAACTGGCACATATAAATCCGGAATTATTAAAGTCCCACATAGGGAACAAACACGGCATACAGATCTATGAATACGCCAATGGAATTGACAGGGCACCGGTAGAAGCCCAGCAGGCTGACAGCAAAGGATACGGCAACAGCATAACACTGCCGTCAGATCTTGATTCATTAGAGGAAGCGGACACGGTTGTATTATCCCTGGCAGAGACCGTTGCCTCCAGGCTCAGAGCCGACCGGGTCAAAGCTTCCTGCATCACGGTGGAGATCAAGGACTGCCAATTTCGCCGAAGTTCCCATCAGAAAAAACTTTTTGCACCTACGGATATTACCAATGAGATCGTGCAGGCGGCAAAGGAACTATACAGGGAGAAATTCCGGGGGACTTCTGTCCGGCTGATCGGTGTGCGTGCCTCGGATATCACAAAAGAAGAGTTTGCACAGATGGATTTCCTGAGTGATAAGAAAAAAGAAAAACTCAGGATGCTGGATCAGTCCATCGATGCCATCAGAATAAAATATGGAAAGGATGCAGTACAGCGGGCCAGGTTCCTGGGCGGGAAAATAGACTGATTCATATATGGACGTTTGTCTTGCAAAGACAGCTGTTTGACGATAAAAGACAACGGATCTCGAAGAAATTTCACGAAAATATTACAAAAGTATTAAAAATAGTACTTGCTTCTTGGAATAAACCTTGTTATACTTCGAATTGTGGGGAAAAATGCGCAAAGAATCGGAGGGAAACAGGGAATGAAGATTCTGAACTTGAAACGCATCATATGTACACTGATGTGCTGCGTTATGTTGGGCATGCTATTTCAGGTGACAAATGTACCGGCGGCAGAGGGAGACAAAAAAGAACTTAATGTAGTTTATTATAATCAGGCGGATTATCCCGGTAAGAAAATCGGGAAGAGCACGATCAAGGCTGCAGGTTGCGGGCCGACCTGTATTGCAGTCTGTTACAGTTCACTGACGGGGAAGAAAGTCAGTGTGCCGAAGATGTGCAAAATTGCCTATAAAAAAGGCTGGTATATCAACGGACAGGGATGTGTCCATCAGGTGATTCCGGGATTGGCAAAAGAATACGGACTGGACTGCAAAGGTCTGGGAACTAATTATGAGGCAATAAAAAAAGCTCTGAAAAACGGGCATCCGGTGGTTGCTCTGGTAGGACCCGGAGACTTTACAAAAAATGGACACTTTATCGTATTGACCAGGATGGTCGGAAAAGATAAGGTAAAGGTTGCCGATGTAGGAAGCCGTGCCAATACAGCCGAGACATGGTCGTTAAAGAAGGTTGTAAGCCAGGGAAAAGAAGGCGCAGATGCCGGAGGACCTTTCTGGGAGATCAGCTATACAGAACCGGAAAAGCAAGTACAGGAAAAAGGAATTGATCACGGTCTGCTGAAGATAGGGAATAAAATTGATCTGAAAAAACATATAGAAAATTAGAAGTATAAAAGCAGATGCTGTTAAGAATTACGGCATCTGTTTTTTTTCTGGAACAGACGAAGTAAAGATGATAAGATATACACACAAGACATACTGTATTCTATACCTTATCGCGCAAAGCGCGCCACCCAAAGGGTATGAAATACGGTGTGCCCTATGGGTATGAGTTTTTCTCCATTATTTCCAGTCGGCTCTGGAAAGACCTCCTTCCAACAATGGAGAAAAACTATAGCAGGCGGCAACTTTCATTTCTAAGCAGCCTGCTCCAGGAGATAATATGTCCATTTTCTACACGATTGGAGTGAGTCATTCTAAGAGCCGAACGGAAATCGCGTGGAAAATGTCATACTATTTAATGTAACTTTCACATAAGATGACAAGAAAAGGAGGACTAATATGTGGTGGACAAGAACTGAATTAAAAGAGAGGGCAAAAGAATCGATCAGGAGAAACTACTGGATTATGGTGGTGGTAGGGCTGATCGCAGGCATCATTAGCGGACAGATTGGGGGAATGTATCTTACAATAGTTTAAAAACCGAGCTGAGGGAATCCGGATGGAATGGGGAAAACATGGATTTCTTCACGAGCACTCAATTTTTGATGATCGTGTCGGCGGCGATTGGAATTCTTATGGTTCTTTTTATAGGATTTACGCTGCTTAAAATCTTTCTGGGCAATCCTCTTCTGGTAGGATGCAGCCGTTTCTTTCTGGAAAACAGTGACAGAAAAGCTAGATTTGGATTAGTTGGAACTGTTTTTCAGAGCGGGAATTATCTGAATGTTGTGCTGACAATGTTTCTGAGAAAGTTGTTTACAGTGTTGTGGAGTCTTCTGTTGCTGATACCGGGACTTGTAAAGTCTTATTCCTATTCAATGATTCCGTATATACTGGCGGAAAATCCTTCGATTTCAAGGAGAAGAGCTTTTGAGATAAGCAGAAAGATGATGGACGGACAGAAGCTGAACGCTTTCTTTTTAGATTTATCTTTTATCGGATGGATTATTCTCTCCACTCTTACCTGCGGGGTTTTGGATATATTTTATGTGGTGCCTTACCGGCAGGCAACATGGGCAGAGTTTTATAAAGTTAATCGCCAACAGGCGCTTCAGAACGGGACTGCTACACCGGAAGAATTGCAGGGCTTTCCATTTTATTAATATTTCACGAAAGATAAAACAAAATAATTGAGAAAAACATGTCGATTTAGAGAAAATAAATAGTTTTCTTAATAGAATGTAAAATTTATTGTTAAAAACGTATAAAAATAATTAACAAATAATTTGTTTTGTGGTACAATTAGTCCAACGACATACACTGTTACAACATACTATTTTAGGAGGTATAGACATGTCAACAAAATGGGTTTATCAATTTAACGAGGGCAATGCAGAAATGAGAAACCTCTTGGGCGGCAAAGGTGCCAACCTGGCAGAGATGACAGGACTTGGTCTTCCGATTCCTCAGGGGTTTACGGTGACGACAGAAGCATGTACCAATTACTATGACTGCGGTGAAAACATCAGTGATGAGGTACAGGGACAGATTTTCGATGCGATGAAAGCATTGGAAAATATTCAGGGGAAGGAATTCGGAGACTTAGAAGACCCGCTGTTGGTTTCTGTACGTTCCGGGGCCAGAGTATCTATGCCTGGTATGATGGACACGATTTTGAACCTAGGTCTGAATGACGTAGCTGTGGAAGGATTTGCAAAGAAGACCGGCAACCCACGGTTTGCTTATGATTCTTACCGCAGATTTATCCAGATGTTCGCAGATGTTGTAAAAGAAGTGGACAAAGCTAAATTTGAAGCGGTCCTTGACGAGATGAAGGAAGACAAGGGAGCAAAGTTTGATACAGATTTAACCGCAGATGACCTGAAAGAAGTCATCGTGCGATACAAAGAGATTTATAAGAGTGAGTTAGGGGAAGATTTCCCGCAGGAGCCGAAAGAACAGCTGTTGGAAGCGATCAAAGCCGTTTTCCGTTCCTGGGATAATCCTCGTGCTATTTATTACAGAAGAATGAACGATATCCCTGGAGACTGGGGTACTGCAGTAAATGTGCAGACCATGGTATTCGGAAATATGGGAGATACATCAGGAACCGGTGTAGCATTTACAAGAAATCCATCCACCGGTGAAAAACAGATCTATGGAGAGTACCTCATCAATGCACAGGGAGAGGACGTAGTGGCAGGTGTGCGTACTCCGCAGCCGATCACCAGACTGAAAGAAGACCTTCCGGACTGCTATGAGCAGTTTATGCAGATCGCCAAGACTCTGGAAGACCATTACCGCGATATGCAGGATATGGAGTTTACCATTCAGGAAGGCAAGCTTTATTTCTTACAGACCAGAAACGGTAAGAGAACTGCACCGGCAGCACTTCGTATTGCCTGTGAACTCGTAGATGAAGGTATGATCACAAAAGAGGAAGCCGTTTCAAGGATTGAGGCAAAAGCCTTGGATCAGCTATTACATCCGCGCTTTGATCCGGAAGCAATCAAAGCTGCCGTTCCGATCGGGGAAGCACTTCCTGCATCACCGGGAGCTGCAACTGGTAAGGTTTACTTTACTGCTGAGACTGCAAAACTTCATCATGAAGCCGGAGAGAAAGTTATCCTTGTCCGCTTGGAGACATCACCGGAAGATATCGAAGGTATGCATGCGGCTGAAGGTATCCTGACAGCCCGCGGAGGCATGACATCCCATGCGGCCGTTGTTGCCCGCGGTATGGGTACAGCCTGCGTAGCAGGATGCGGTGATATTCAGTTAGACGAAGAAAAAGGACTGTTCACCCTGGGAGGAAAGACTGTCCGTGAGGGAGATTATATTTCCATCGACGGATCTACCGGTAAAGTTTACTATGGAGAGATCCGCACGATCCCTGCAACCATCAGCGGAAACTTTGACCGCATTATGACATGGGCAGATGAGATCCGTACATTAAAGGTACGCACCAACGCCGATACACCGGCAGATGCACTGAACGCAGTTAAGTTTGGGGCAGAGGGAATCGGACTTTGCCGTACAGAGCATATGTTCTTTGATGCAGAAAGAATTCCGAAGATCCGCCGTATGATCTTATCAAGGACTAAAGAGGCGAGAGAGATCGCTCTGAACCAGCTGATTCCATATCAGAAGAAAGACTTCAAAGAACTCTACGAGGTTATGGAAGGAAAACCGGTTACTATCCGTTTCTTAGATCCGCCTCTGCATGAGTTCCTGCCTACGACACTGGAAGAGATTTCAGCACTGGCAAAAGATATGAATGTAACAGTAGAAGAGATCAATATGACACGTGCATCTTTGCATGAGTTTAATCCTATGATGGGACATCGCGGATGCCGTCTGGCTGTCACCTATCCTGAAATCGCCAAGATGCAGACAAGAGCGGTTATGGAAGCTGCCATCGAAGTAAAACAGGAAAAAGGATTCGACATTGTTCCTGAGATCATGATTCCTCTCGTAGGAGAGAAGAAAGAGCTCCAATTTGTCAAAAATGTTGTTGTTGAGACAGCAGAGAAAGTAAAAGCTTATTATGAGTCAGATATCAATTACCACATTGGTACAATGATTGAAATACCTCGTGCAGCTCTTCTGGCAAATGAAATCGCAGAAGAAGCCGAGTTCTTCTCCTTCGGTACCAATGACCTGACACAGATGACTTTCGGATTCTCACGTGATGACGCAGGTAAGTTCCTGGAAGCTTACTACGACAACAAGATCTACGAGTCAGATCCGTTTGCGAAACTGGATCAGGACGGAGTCGGACAGCTGATCGCTATGGCAGCTGAGAAGGGCAGATCAACCCGTCCGGATATCAAACTTGGTATCTGCGGAGAGCACGGAGGAGATCCTGCATCCGTTGAATTCTGCCACAGGGTTGGATTAAATTATGTATCATGCAGCCCATACCGTGTGCCGATCGCAAGACTTGCAGCAGCACAGGCAGCACTGAATGATAAATAAAATTACCAGATAAAATAAAAATTCCTTGAGCAAACGCTCAAGGAATTTTTTTACGTTAAATATTTTTTACTAACAGTCCCCTATGTATACAGCCTTTTCTCAGATCCTCTTTTTTAGGCAGAGGCCGTGTATCCATTAGACTGTATTTCGAATAAATTTTAGTCTGAATATGAGAAAAACGAAGAGGCAGACCAAGGCAGGAATAGAAACCAGCAGTGGATTGTATCTGAAAATGAACGTGAGGTTCTGTCGTATTGCCGGAGTTGCCGCACTTGGCAATAACATCACCTCTTTTTACCGTTTGTCCTTTCTGTACTTTTATACTCCCAGGCATAAGATGACAGATTGCACTGTATTCATTTGGAGTATGTTTTAAAATAATCCGGTTGCCGCCAATATCAGTAGTATCCGGATCCGTCTGCCCAGTGTCCATGATGCGGCAGTCGGGGAAGTTGTTTTTTGTTGAAACAACGATACCGTCCGCAGGAGCAAGTATATTTTTTCCGTAGCAGTAATAACTGTGCAGATCCTTTTTGTTTCCGCAGAAGCTTTCACTTTTATCATCTACAATAATAAAATCATAGGCGAACCGCTGTGGAAGAATTTCCTATCACCGCCATTTGCGGTGTACCATTCACCGTCAAAGGGCAGGGAATACTTTATTCCGGAAACATAATCATCAATGTGTTCAATAATTTTGTTTCTGTATTTTACTGTAGCATAAATTAACCCGGTTACTTGCAGTACAATCTGACTCAGAAAACGTATATTCATGTAATTTTCTCCGTTATATTTCATTGATGTGTGTCTGAAGATTTTTAGAAGAATCTTTCACTCCACACCTGAATACTAAAAGTTCAGCAATTATAAAATTCACAGCACTGGCTCCTTTCATTGGCTTTATACCATTTAAAATAAGTATATCAGAGTAAGTGTCAAAAAGGAACCGCTGCTTCAGTGTTTCCATTTCCCTGGGATATCAGTGCTTCTCTCTCCAGGAAGGACACCCCTCATTTGTACAGCGCTTTTTCCAGCCGACAGTTATGCAGACGGCGGCAAAGACCAGCAGGCAGATCATTCCTATGAGGACTGTCCGGTAGCTGCCGGAAAGATCATAGATAAATCCGTAGGCAGGGACCAGCACAATGGAGGCAATCGGGGCGCCCATAGAAATTTTGGCAAATATCTTTTCATAATCGGTCTGCCCATAAAATTTGAGGGTAAGGATTGGAGCCAAGACCATGATGCCGGAAGTCACCAGACCGTGGAGAAAGGTTGAAACGGCAAAGACCGCAAAGCTCTGCTGGCTGAACAAAAATCCAGTCTCTGCTGCGAGTCCGACTGCGATCATTCCATAGCAGGTTTTCAGACTGCCGATCCGGTCACTTATCATTCCGATGGCAATGGAGCCGATGGCACTTCCGATGGAGGCATAGGCAAGCGCTACCCCGGTTTTTCTGACACTATAACCGAGCATGGAACCATAGGTAGGAATATGCTGGGTAAAGACGCCGATCCCGGTAATAGCAATCATAAAGAACAGTAGCAGATAAAAAGACGCCGAGTGCAGAGCCGCAGCTTCGGATATCTCAAGCTGGTCTTTTTTTATTTGACCGGGAGCAGTATCTTCTGACGCAGATTCAGCACCTAACGGAAGAAGGTGTTTGTCTCCAGGTTTATTTTTCAGGAGGACCAGAGAAGTGATGACAACGACAGCAAATGTGATGCCTCCGATAAAAAAATATCCGGTTCTCCAGCCGTACTGTGTAATGATATCGGACGTGACCGGCTGCAGTACTGCCCCGAAAAGTCCTACGAATGCCATCTGGATTCCGAGCATAGTTCCTGCATTTTTTGCAAACCATCTGTTTATAAGAATTGGACCTAAAAGATTTACTAAGATTGTGGCGCCCATGGCATGGGGAATGGCTAAAAGATACCAGCCGTAAACGCTGTTCAGAAAACCAAAAGAGGCAAAAGAGAGTGTTTGGAGCACTGCCCCTGCCAGGGCCATGAGTCGGATATCATATTTATTGATCAGCCGGCCTGCTGTGGGAAGCCATAAGACCATAACGACAGAAGTTATGCTCAAATAGATAGACAGACTTCCGATTCCCACGCCGATTTCTTTTGAGACCGGAGACAGGAAAAGTCCGGAAGTCATGTTGATGCCGCCGCCTGCAAAGCCCCTGATTAAAATAACAGCTGCTAATATAAACCATGCATAGTGCCATCTTGATTTTCTCATGTTAATTCCGTCCTTTTTTGTATTTAGTATTTATCAGAGCCATCTTTTTTATGCATACCCACGGGCACACTGCTTTTCATACCCTTCGCGCGATAAGGTATGTTTTTTTTCCATTATCTCCAGTCGGCTCTTAACAGGTCTCCTTCCGACAATAGAGAAAAACTATCGCAGGTGACACCTTTGATTTCTAAGCAGCCTGCTCCAGCAGATAATATGTCCATTTTCTATACGATTGGAGTGAGGCATTCTAAGAGCCGAACGGTAATCGTGTGGAAAATGTCCTATTGAGAATTATTCTGCTGTTTTAATCTTGAGTAATTGATAATAGTTTGATAAACTGATTTTAGTTAGTTCATACTAACTGAATAAATAATAGACATAGAGCAAAGTGAGATTCGGCAGAAAGGATACAGAATGAATTATTTAGAGATTGAGAAAGTCATCGGAAGAGAGATTATTGATTCCAGAGGGAATCCTACGGTAGAAGCTGAGGTATATCTGGCCGGCGGCGTGACAGGAAGGGGGACAGCCCCAAGCGGAGCTTCCACAGGTGAATTTGAAGCTCTTGAATTAAGGGATGGAGATAAGGGACGTTTTGGAGGAAAGGGAGTAACCAAAGCGGTCCAAAACATTAATACAGAGATCAGCGAAATCTTAAGCGGGATGGATGCTTCTGATATTTATGCTGTTGACAGGGCAATGATCGATGCAGACGGAACAAAAGATAAATCAAAGTTTGGTGCCAATGCGGTGCTCGCAGTGTCCATTGCATGTGCAAAAGCAGCGGCAGCGGCTCTGGGAGTTCCTCTGTACCGATTTTTGGGAGGCCTGAATGCAAACCGTCTTCCGGTGCCGATGATGAATATATTAAACGGCGGCGCCCATGCGGCAAATACAGTCGATGTGCAGGAATTTATGATTATGCCGGTGGGGGCAGAAAGTTTTCGTGAAGCTCTGCGCCAGTGTACGGAAGTGTTCCACGCGCTGGCAGGACTGCTCAAGTCAAAGGGACTGGCGACTTCCGTGGGAGATGAAGGAGGCTTTGCACCTGATCTTGCCAGCGATGAGGAAGCCATTGAATACATTTTAGAGGCAGTAAAATTGGCGGGGTACGAGCCAGGCAGAGACTTTGTGCTGGCAATGGACGCGGCTTCCAGCGAGTGGAAAGGGGAGAAAAAAGGAGAGTATATTCTCCCTAAGTGCAAGAGGAAGTTTGCTTCAGAAGAACTGGTCGCTCATTGGAAGTCTCTCTGTGAAAGATATCCGATCGTATCTATTGAGGACGGTTTAGATGAAGAGGACTGGGAGGGCTGGCAATATATGACCAGAGAGCTTGGAGATAAGATCCAGCTGGTAGGAGATGATCTGTTTGTAACAAATACAGAGCGTCTTAATAAAGGGATCAAAGAAAGATGCGGAAATTCTATTTTGATCAAACTAAACCAGATCGGCACTGTATCCGAAACGCTGGAAGCTATTAAAATGGCGCACAAGGCAGGGTATACAGCGGTTGTCTCTCATCGCTCAGGTGAGACAGAAGACACGACCATCGCAGATCTTGCAGTGGCATTGAATACCGGACAGATTAAGACAGGTGCGCCGAGCAGAAGTGAGAGAGTGGCAAAATATAACCAGCTGCTTAGGATTGAAGAAGAGCTGGGAGACAGTGCAGTCTATCCCGGTTTTACTACATTTTAAATAAAGCAGAATCATGGAAAGCAGAAAGAACATGCCTTTTAAGGTGATTTCTTTCTGCTTTTTAGTGCATAAAACCGTGTTTTTTAGGAAAGTTTAAGCAGTAAGAACAGAACCTGGGATAAAGCAATCAAATTAAAGGAGGACAATAAAATGTCATTAATAGGTCAGGAAGTAACAGATTTTAAAGTACAGTCTTATCAGGGAAATGAATTTAAAGAGGTAACAAAAGAAGATATTCTTGGAAAATGGTCTGTGTTCTTTTTCTATCCTGCAGATTTTACATTTGTATGCCCGACGGAACTGGAAGACTTGGCGAATAAATATGAAGATTTTAAAAAAGTGGGATGTGAAATTTACTCTGTGTCATGTGATACACATTTCGTACACAAGGCATGGCATGATGTGTCTAAGACAATTCAGAAGATCCAGTATCCGATGCTGGCGGACCCGACCGGATTGCTCGCAAGAGACTTTGATGTGATGATCGAAGAAAGCGGACTGGCAGAGAGGGGAAGCTTCATTGTGAATCCGGAAGGCAAAATCGTGGCTTATGAAGTCATTGCCGGTAATGTCGGAAGAAATGCGGAAGAGCTTTTTAGAAGAGTACAGGCATCCCAATTCGTAGCAGAACATGGAGATGAGGTTTGTCCAGCAAAATGGCAGCCGGGAGCAGAAACTTTAAAACCGAGTCTTGATCTGGTAGGTTTGATCTAAGAACAGATGTAAATGGAAGGTGATACGTTGAACGGAATTGATATGAAAAAACTCTATGACGGCATCATTATAGGCGGAGGTCCGGCAGGGCTTTCCGCCGCCATTTATCTTGCCAGGGCAAAATACCGTGTGCTGGTCATAGAAAAAGAAAAGATGGGCGGACAGATCACGATCACGTCGGAGGTGGTCAATTATCCG
>JABLTT010052274.1_pt1 | contig 11854 bp, 8 predicted proteins | sample 7160061 | NCBI WGS metagenome assembly JABLTT01 (sample SAMN14651232, study PRJNA627086) | human gut metagenome | isolation source: feces | host: Homo sapiens | reverse complement strand
CTCGGGTGCGTCCCGAAGACAAGATCTCAATACTGGTCAACAGCAAGGACCCCTTGTTGATGAACCTTTTCAACCTTCCGATCATATCCAGACAGATCGGTACGACATCGGGAACATCCAATAGCCAGGGGATATCAGGATATACGATCAACAAGGATGGAGATATCGATTTTCCAGTGTTGGGGCATATCCATGTGGCGGGAATGACACGCGAGGAAATCGCCTCGTATATAAAAGAGGAACTGGTTTCGAAGAATCTCGTGAAAGACCCTGTCGTTACAGTTGAGTTCATGAACCTAACCGTTTCCGTGTTGGGTGAGGTTGCTAGCCCCGGACGCTTCAATATCGATAAGGACAAGCTGACGCTTTTGGATGCTTTAAGCATGGCCGGAGACCTTACCGTCTACGGGAAACGGGAGAATGTGCTGGTACAACGGGAGGAAAACGGTAAACAGACCTTGTATCAGGTTAACCTGAATTCAGGATACGACCTTTATGCCTCTCCCGTGTATTATTTACAGCAGAACGATATAGTTTATGTGGAACCTAACTCAATGAAAGCACGGCAGGCGACTGTCAACGGCAATAACGTCCGTTCTGCTTCTTTCTGGATGTCGTTGGCCTCGCTGCTGACTACCATTACCGTGTTAATTGTGAAATAAATATAAAATCAGATATGGCCATAAATCAAAAGAATATAAAACCGGGACAGCAGGATGATTTCCTGCGGATACAGGATCTGTTGTATCTGTGTCTCGCAAGGTGGAAGTGGTTCGTCTTGTCTTTAGTGGTAACGGTCGGTGCCGCTACCGTTCATCTGTTACGTACCCCTGCCGTTTATACACGTACCGCTTCGGTATTGGTCAAAGAAGATTCCAAAGGTAAGTCGTTTTCCTCGGATCTGGAATCCTTCTCGGAGTTCGGGTTGTTCCAATCCGGTACAAATGTGAATAACGAACTTATCACCTTTCAGTCACCGTCTTTAATGACTGAGGTAGTTAAACGGTTGCGTTTGGATATGAATTACTTCGTTCCAGGAAAATTCCACCGTCAGGTGGCCTATGGACTGACATTACCAGTGGATGTAACGATAAATGACTTGCCTGAAAATGAATCAGCCGGTTTCACGCTGGAAGTGCAGCCGGACGGCACGTTATTCCTATCCGACTTTATACGTAACGGGACGGATCTTGACGAAAAGGATATAAAGGGAAACTTGCTCGACTCCATTCCTACACCATTGGGGAAAATCATTATCAATACAACACCCAATTACGTGAAAGGCAAGGCATATACATTATATGTAGGCAAATCCAATTTGTATAACGCTGTAAACTCCTGCTCATCCAATCTGTCCGTTTCATTGAATAACGAGAAAGCGTCGGTTATAGACCTGGCATTCAAGGATAACTCTACACAGCGGGCGGAAGATATATTGAGTATGTTGATTTCCGTTTATAACGAGAACTGGGTGAAGGACAAGAACCAGATTGCTGTCAGTACCTCAATGTTCATCAATGAGCGTCTGGGAGTAATCGAACAGGAGCTGGGGAACGTGGACGAGGATATTTCCTCCTACAAGTCAGAACACCTGTTACCCGATGTGCAGGCGGCATCGAGCATGTACATGGCCCAAAGCAGTGCGACCAACGCACAGATCCTGGCCTTGAACAACCAGCTTTACATGACCCGTTACATCCGGAACTATTTAGCCAACGATGCCAACCGTACCCAACTGCTTCCGGCCAATTCCGGTATAGAGAGTGCCAACATCGAATCGCAGATTGCCGAATACAACAAACAACTGTTGCAGCGTAACAGCCTGGTTGCGAACAGCAGCGCAGAAAATCCGCTGGTCGTGGATATGGATCAGGCTCTGGCATCCATGCGTGGGGCGATAATCAGGTCTATCGACAATCAGATAGTAACCTTGAATTCGCAGATAAAAAGTTTACGGCAGACGGAGCAACAGACAACATCACGTATAGCGGCCAACCCTACACAGGCCAAATACCTGCTTTCGGTGGAACGCCAGCAGAAGGTAAAGGAGGCTCTTTACCTGTTCCTGCTGCAAAAACGCGAGGAGAACGAACTCTCGCAAGCATTTACGGCCTATAATACCCGCATTGTCACTCCACCGCACGGCAGTATGTTGCCGACATCCCCTGTACGCAAGAACATCTTTATGGTCGCATTTGCTCTGGGGCTGCTCCTTCCGATAGTCATTATCTTCATGCGCGAGAATATGAATACCCGTGTACGGGGAAGGAAAGATCTGGAGAGTGTGACCGTACCGTTCATCGGCGAGATTCCGCTGTTTACAAGAAAGAAGAAAAGAATATTCGGGAAAAAGCCGCAGGAAGTCAAGGCCGTTGTCGTCAAGGAGGGCAACCGTGACATCATCAACGAGGCGTTCCGTGTATTGCGTACCAATCTGGAGTTTATGACCGGCAAGGACAAGACATCGAATGTCATCATCGTGACCTCATTCAATCCGGGCAGTGGCAAATCGTTCCTGACCATGAACATCGCCGTGAGCTTTGCCATCAAAGAAAAGAAAGTGCTGGTAATTGACGGTGACCTCCGCCACGGATCTGCGTCATCCTATATCGACTCTCCTGCCAAGGGATTGAGCGACTATTTGGGAGGCCGTATCGATAACCTGAACGAAATCATCGTATCCGATCCGAAGCAAAAATCTATGGATATACTACCCGTGGGGACGATTCCTCCCAACCCAACGGAACTATTGTTCGATGAACGCCTGAAGCAGGTGATAGATACCGTAAGGGGGCAATACGACTATGTGCTGATCGACTGTCCGCCCATCGAATTAGTAGCCGACACGCAGATTATCGAGAAGCTGGCAGACCGTAGTATTTTCGTGGTTCGTGCAGGATTGCTTGAACGGAGTATGCTTGCTGAATTGGAGAAAATCTACGGGGAGAAAAAATACAAGAACATGTCCCTGATCCTGAACGGAACCGAGGGAAGCGGTGGTCGCTACGGATACCGTTACGGCTATCGCTATGGTTATCACTACGGTTACGGCTCGGGCTACCATTACGGCTCCGACGAAAAACATAATTAGCCATAAACAGCTGTCTATCAAATAGTTATCAATAAATCCTTTTCAAACAAAATCTTTATATCATTGTGTGGCCGTTCAGGAAATGCATACCATTGAAAGATAGCGGTATATTCGAAGGTTTTACCGACTGGCACTCACACATCCTGCCGGGTGTGGACGACGGGGTGCGAACTGTGGAAGAAGCGTTGGAGATACTGCGTCTGTATGAAGAGCTGGGCGTGAAAGCCGTGTGGTTGACGCCGCACATCATGGAGGACATACCCAATACCACGGCACACCTCCGGGAGCGTTTCGCGGAACTACAAGCCACCTACACCGGCCCGATAACGCTACATCTTGCGGCTGAAAATATGCTCGACAATCTCTTTGAGGAGCGTTTGGAAAAGAATGACTTGTTGCCTTTGGGCGAGAATGGAAACCACCTGTTGGTGGAAACCTCTTATTTTAGTCCTCCGATGGGATTGAGCAACATCCTGTTCCGCATCAAGGCTAAAGGTTACCACCCTATCCTTGCCCATCCGGAACGGTATGTTTATATGGGTGAATCAGATTACCAACACCTAAAAGACATAGGTGTGAAGTTTCAACTCAATCTTTTTGCATTAATAGGTTCATACGGATTGACTGTCAAGAAGAAGGCAGAGTGGTTATTAAAGAATAACCTCTACGACTTGATAGGTAGTGACACCCACTGTCTTACAATTTTAGAGGAAACCATATATATGGAAAAATTATTACAAACCGACTATGTATTTATAAGATCTGGGAATATATCTCGGTTTCTACAGATGTGACATTAATCTTTAAATATAATAAAATTTCAACAATGGAAGAAAAATATTTATCTACATTCCATAATATGGATGAAAATGACATTCAAATTATTGCAAATCAAATGAAAGAATACTTCGGAAATGAAAATGAAGAACTTTTGAATGTCATAGCCCAAAAGTTGGATACACATCCAGAAATAGCGAACAGTTTCTCTTTGCATATTTCCAAACGTGAATGGGAAAGGCTAAATGTTGAAAAACTAAAAAAGCTATTTGCTTCTGATGAAAAATTGTTAGAGGCTTATACCAATCTACAGATTGAATTAATAAAAATAGCAGGAGACAGACTGATAGCCTCCAAGCTACAACAATATGAAGGCGAAAGAAGTGTGCAAGCAATGCAAATAAAAACCGCATTAACAGAGTTTGCCCAAATGAAGATTAATCAGATGTCTAACACTTTTCAAGAGAGCATAAGGAAATTTGGACTAAGGAGAAAAGAGCAACTAAATGAAGCGAAACAATATGAAGAAGATGCATTCTACTATGATATGCTAAGAAAAAATCTGGATCAAGAGGCTGCATTCTTTTTCAAAATGATAGAAGAATCTCGCAAAGGTTTCATTGCAGCAATGAGCGAGAAAGCACAAAAACAGCAAATTAGCTAATGATATTTAGCTATAATAACGATAGAATAAACTGTGAACGTACTAGAAAAAATTATCTGTTATATTGGTGGAGCAGATATAGATGTATTAAAAACATGCCCCATTGATAAACAAAAGTTCATGGTATTGGGTATTGGAGTGCTGAATACATCCATTTTATCTATGTTTACCATGGGATTTGCCATTTATTCTGTCACAGATATTTCAGGTAAAGCGGCATTTTATCCCTTGGTTTTTATTTTATTTTGGGGATTTATCATATTGAGTATTGATTGGGGACTACTCTCCACAATACATAAAAAGAAGAAATATGATATATTATCCATGATTAAATTTATCATTACAATTCTATTTCGACTGTTTGTGACTCTAATCATATCGTTTACAGTTTCCATACCTTTAGAAATTATCGTATTTAAGGATTATCTTCCTATTGTAAAGCGAGAAATGCAAGTCAACTATGAAAACAAATTAGATGATCAACATTTGTTAGACAAAGCAGAAAAAAGCAGAGAACGCTTAGAAGCAATAGAAGATGAAATATTAAAGTTGGATACAGAAAAATTATATCAAGAGGATTTTCTACTGCAAACTTTATCAACAGAAAAAGAACAACTCACTGCACAATATTCATCACTAAAGAGTCGATATGATGAACTAATCAATTCTTCGTTGGCGAGAATAGCAGAAGCTAAACGCAAAATATCAAACATAGAGAAAAAAATAGTAAATTCAGAAGAAGTAGAAGAAACAAATAATCGATTAGAGAAAGCCAGACATGAATATACAGAAATACAAAAAAATGAGAATAATGAGATAAAAAGACGAAATGCAGAACTTGAAAGAATAAATCAATCCATACAGGAGAAACAACAAGAAATCCAACAAAGAATGCGATCAATAGACAGTTCCTACAACATAAAGTATTCTGAATTGGAGAGAATTAGAAACAGGTCGCAACAAGAACACAACACTCTTGTTGATGGTGTGAAAAATAATAGAGAACAAAACAAGGAGATATCCGGCATATTTTGCCAAGACAATCTCATTTCAAATATAGTAGCAATGAGCTATATAAAAAAATGGGAACAAGACCCTGATGCCGACCTTGGAAAAAAAGAAATTGCAAAAAAAATCTCTTTTGTCAGTTTGTTGTTGACAATTCTAATTATGGTGGTAGATACAGCACCTATCATAATAAAACTCTTGATAAAGAGGGGATGTTATGAAGAAGAGAAAGAAAGAAGAGAACAACTAAACCATTTCAAATGTGATATTAATTCTAAGATAGAAGAAAATGCTTATTCATTTAAAATGAACTCAGTCAGTGAATATCAAAATGGTATAGAAAGACTGAGAAACATCGAAAAAATGCAATATGAGTTCAATGAAATCTTGAAACGAGTTACATTTCAAACATTTGAAGACATGAGACAAATAGGCAAAGAAACGAGAACGGAAAAGAACAAGATAATAGAAAATTTGCAGTACAAACTTATAAATCAATTGGATAAGACAAAAGAAAAAATGTTTGATGTTTGTAATCAATTTATGCAAAAGCTATAGAATAGTATATTAAAAGGCTTTTGTCATCTTCATAGATTGAACGATTATATTTTATGCACTGATAAGGACAATTATTCTAAATTTATCAAGGATAGAAAATATGAAGCAAATAAAGATTGCCGTAGCCGGAACAGGCTATGTCGGGATGAGTATTGCCACATTGTTGGCGCAACATCATCCAGTGATAGCCGTGGACGTTGTTCCCGAGAAGGTGGAGCTGATTAATCAGCGGAAATCACCTATACAGGACGAATATATCGAAAAATATTTGGCGGAAAAGCCATTGAACTTGACAGCTACTCTTGACGGTGCGACAGCTTATCGCGATGCGGACTTTGTGGTTATTGCCGCTCCCACCAACTACGACCCGGGAAAGAACTATTTCGACACCTCGCATGTGGAAGAAGTCATTGAGCTGGTAAAGAGCGTTAATCCCAATGCCATCATGGTCATCAAGAGTACCATCCCGGTTGGCTATACCGAAAATGTACGAAAAAGGCTTGCTACGGAAAATGTCATCTTCTCTCCGGAGTTCCTGCGAGAGAGCAAGGCTTTGTATGACAACCTCTATCCCAGCCGTATCATTGTGGGCCGACCGAAGGGGGATACCCGTTTGGACGAGGCGGCACATACTTTTGCCGCCCTGCTGCAAGAAGGGGCGATAAAAGAAAATATAGATGTGCTTTTCATGGGTCTGACCGAAGCCGAGGCCGTGAAACTTTTTGCCAATACTTATCTGGCTTTGCGTGTGAGCTACTTCAACGAACTGGATACCTACGCCGAGATGAAGGGGTTGGATACACAGGCCATCATCAACGGTGTGAGCCTCGACCCTCGTATCGGCACACATTACAACAATCCGTCATTCGGCTATGGAGGTTACTGCTTGCCCAAAGACACCAAACAGTTGCTCGCCAATTATGCGGATGTGCCTGAGAACTTGATACAGGCCATTGTAGAGAGCAACCGCACTCGCAAGGATTTCATAGCCGATAGGGTATTGAACAAAGCCGGTTACTACGACTACTACAATCGTGGCGATTTCAATCCTAATGAGGAAAGAAAATGCGTTGTGGGTGTCTACCGCCTGACTATGAAATCAAACAGCGACAACTTCCGCCAATCGTCCATTCAAGGTGTGATGAAGCGTATTAAGGCGAAAGGGGCTACGGTGATTATTTATGAGCCGACATTGGAAGACGGGAGTACTTTTTTCGGTAGTAAAGTGGTGAATCGTTTGGATGAGTTCAAGCAAATTTCGAATGTGATTATTGCCAATCGATATTCTTCAGAACTATATGATAGCACAACAAAAGTATATACTCGTGACATCTTTCAATGCGATTGATTTGAGTATAGCTTAAGCAGTACTTTTTAATCAGGCAATTAATAATCCTTTCTATTATTCTAATTTAATTTATTGCTAATTCTTAATCGGCATTAGTCATTCTTGTTATGACAACCAATAATAATAGGCGAATAGCAAAGAATACATTGTTCCTGTATTTCCGAATGATTTTGGTTATGGGTGCAAACCTATATATTTCAAGAATCATTCTGGTGGCATTAGGAGTGAATGATTATGGTATCTACAGTGTTGTAGGTGGCATGGTTACTTTGTTCAGTCTAATTTCAGGTTCTCTTTCGGCTGCTATTGCAAGGTTTTTGACTTTTGAATTAGGAACAAAAGATAAAGAAAAGTTGAAAATTATATTTAGTACATCTTTGAGCATACAATTATGCCTTTCGGTGATTATCATCTTTTTATGTGGCACTGTAGGGTATTGGTTTTTAAATACCAAAATGAATATTATCCCTGAAAGGATTTCGGCCGCAAATATTGTCTTACTCTGTTCGACACTGACATTTGCAGTCAATCTTATCAGTGTTCCATATAATGCTCTTATAATTGCTCATGAGAAGATGTCGGCATTTGCATATGTGAGTATAATCGAAGTGGCACTAAAATTTGGTGTTTCCTTTTTAATCTTATTTATAACAAATGATCGGCTGGTAATATATGCCATCCTAATTTTTATGATATCTCTCATAATAAGATTTCTGTATGGTTTGTATTGCGGACGACATTTTGAAGAGTGTCACGTACGACTCACATTCTACCCCAAGATATTTAAAGATATGAGCCGATTTGCCGGATGGAATTTTATTGGTGCTGCCTCCGGTGTGTTAAGGAATCAAGGAAATAATATAATTCTCAACCTCTTTTGGGGTACAGTTGTCAATTCTGCATATGCAATCAGTATGCAAGTCTGCAATGCAATATCACAATTAGCAGACAATTTTATGGTTTCTGTCAATCCTCAGATTACGAAATATTATGCGCAATCTAAATTTCTGGAAATGAGAAAATTAATCTTTCACAGTTCGAGATTGTCATTTTTTTTGACATGGATGTTGGCTTCAGTTTTATTACTTAATACCTCCTACGTAGTCCACCTGTGGCTAAAGGAAGTACCAGAATATACAATTGTGTTCATACAACTGATTCTAATATTTATGCTTATAGAGTCCATTTCAAAACCGATAATAACAGCAATGTTGGCAACGGGTAATATTAAAAATTATCAAATTGTTGTAGGTGGACTTCAACTGTTAAATTTGCCCATAAGTTATATTATGCTGTACAGTGGTTTCGGACCTATATCCCCTTTGGTTATCACTATATGTATCTCTTTTGTTTGTTTAATTGCGAGAATGATTATGATAAAGAGAATCGTGCCAATTGATATTTTGGACTTTTTTAGGTTGGTCTGTCTGAAATCATTATTGGTTTGCATCGTGTCCTTATCAATACCATTGCTTGTCAAATTTCTTGCTTTGTCAGTCGATATGTCACTGTATAAGTTTATATGGGAAAGTCTTATTGTTCTGATGTGGACAGGCATTACAATATTTTTTGTAGGTTGTGATAAGAACGAAAAGCAATTTATTATGGACAGAGTTAAGGCTGGTTTAAAAAAGTTACAAAAAGTATGATAAGCATAACTGATAAGGCGAAATGTTCTGGTTGTACCGCTTGTTTTTCAATTTGTGGCAAGTCTGCAATCACTATGAAACCAGATGTGATGGGGTTTATGTATCCTGTCGTTGATATGGATAAATGCGTGAACTGTGGCCTATGCGAAAAGGTGTGTGCTTTTAGCGATAATTATAAAACCCCCGACAACTTTGACAAACCGAAGCCGTTTGCCGCAAGGCAATTGAATATTCAAGAAATAGAGAAAAGTAGGTCCGGGGGAGTGTTTGCTGCTCTAAGCGATTGGGTTTTAGATGAAGGTGGTGTTGTCTATGGCGCAGGTTTCGATAAATCTTTCCGTGTTTTGCATAAACGAGCTGATACAAAAGACGGAAGAGATGAATTTCGTGGTTCCAAGTATGTACAGAGCTACATGGGGGACATATTTTGTCAGGTAGCAAAAGATTTGAAAAATGGTCTAAAGGTACTTTTTTCAGGTACACCATGTCAAACAGCAGGGCTTCTTAGTTTTATTGCTTTAAAAAGAATTAATGGTGTAAACCTTTTTGTTTGCGATATTGTGTGTCATGGTGTTCCAGGACCCAATATATGGGATGATTACCTTAAATATATCGAAAAGAAAAAAAAGAAAAAAATTACCGGGGTCAACTTTAGGGATAAACTTAGATTTGGTTGGAGGTCTCACAGAGAATCTTTTCAATTGGACAATACATATGTATATATACCGGCTTATACATTCTACCAGCATATAATGTTTCGTCATTCATGTGGAGAATGTCATTATACCAATTTAAGGAGAACGGCAGATATTACACTTGCAGACTTTTGGGGATGGGAAAAAATAGACAATGAGATTAACAAAGATGATAAAGGAGTGTCATTAATTTTAGTGAACACCTTAAAAGGAGAAAAACTTTTTTCCGAAATTAAAGACAAATTATGGTTAATCTCAACAACAATAGATAAATGCATTCAGCCCAATCTACAACATCCAAGCACAGTTCATCCATTAAGGATGAAATTTGAAGAAACCTACTCAAGGCTTGGATTTGAAAAAACGATGAGAAAATATGGACTTATGGGTTGGAGATTTTATTTGAAAAGAGAACTTCATTATATGAATGGAGTGCTAAGACGCATGAGTCATCGGATATGGAGGCTGATTGGAGATTGATTGGTGTTAACTTCTATTAATATGAAAATCATGGTGTGTAGAAACGCCATATTAATGAAAAACTGAATGAAAATTGGGATACTAACGTTTCACGATGCATTGAATGTCGGGGCAGTGCTTCAGGCGTTTGCTCTTCAGGAATACATTGAGGGTCTGGGATATAATATTGAGTTTATCAACTACTCATGTCGCCCAAAATTTACCGTAAAAAGGATTGTCGGACGAACTCTAAGTAACACGATTGCAAAAATAAAAGACTTTGCGAACTATACTCTGTATGGAATGAGAGGAAAATATAACAAGGTTTTGCATGTAAGCAAAGTGGAATATTCTAACAAAACGTTATCCGAGGCGAACTCAGAGTATGATATTTTCATAGTCGGAAGTGATCAGGTTTGGAACTTCAATCGCAAACTTAACTATGCTTATTTATTGAGTTTTGTCAATGAGAAAAAGAAAAAAGTGGCGTATGCTGTTAGTATGGGGCAATGTAACATTCCTATACATTTACACGATGAATTGAAGACTCATCTCCGTTCCTTCAATTATGTCAGTTGTCGTGAAGAGAATGCAACTGTATTTCTCAATAGTCTAACCGAAAACACACTCTCTGTCAGACAATGTGTTGATCCAACATTGCTTATTTCTCCAGTATTATATGAAAATATAGCTGTAAAGCCCAAAAGAGAAAGGTTTGCGGTCTCATATATTCTTAACCAACTGGATGCAAAACAACGTAGAGAAATTGTAGCATTCTGTAGAAATAAAAAGATACCATTGGTGAATCTTAGAAATCCAGACACGTGTATTAGGTTGAAATCTGCTGAAAATAAAGTGGTACCCCCTTATGAATGGTTAGGATATATTATTGATTCTGAATATGTGGTTTGTGGCTCTTTCCATGCAACTGTTTTTTCTCTGATTTTTCATAAACAGTTTGTTGTAATAGAATCTGAAGATATTTATGCTTCAGGAGGAAATCAAAGAGTGCGTTCTTTATTGCGCCCTTTAGGGCTTGAAGATAGATGCATTTGTCATGAACATATTTCTGTTGTAATAGAACGTGAAATAGATTGGCAATCTATTGATAAACGACTGGATGTGATACGCAAGGATTCAGAGTGTTTTCTGAATGAAGTTTTTTCTTAGTAACGATTATGATTTCTGTAGTAATTCCTTTGTATAATAAGGCACACACAATCAAAAAAACGCTTGATTGCGTGTTAAGACAAACATATCGTGATTACGAGATTGTGATTGTCGATGATGGTTCCAATGATAATGGAGTACAACTGATAAATGAAAAATATCAGGATTCGCAAATTAGAATAATATCCCAAAAAAATCAAGGTGTCAGTGTTGCACGTAATACTGGTATAGAAAAGGCTCGTGGAGAATGGATTTCTTTTCTTGATGCCGATGATCTGTGGGATAGCCAATATTTGGAATATGTCAATAATGCAATCCTTAAATTTCCAGATTCATACAATGTATTTATAACCATAGAACAACCAAAACTAATCAGAAATATCCGAGTGTAAATCTTTAATTACCAGCATATTCTAAAATTTAACACTTTTCGGT
>JABLTT010051956.1_pt1 | contig 11874 bp, 16 predicted proteins | sample 7160061 | NCBI WGS metagenome assembly JABLTT01 (sample SAMN14651232, study PRJNA627086) | human gut metagenome | isolation source: feces | host: Homo sapiens | reverse complement strand
CCGGTACTCCACAGAGCCACCCAAAGGAGGAGGGAAAGAATCCGCACGCCATAAATTGGCCAAAACCCTGTACTCAGGCCAAATAGCCCAAGCAAAACAAAGCACACTTCCCGCAAGAGGAGAAAAAGGCTAAACTGTGTTACAGTTCCCCAAAGAATATGTCCTTCCCTTGAATCAAAGTAAACACTGTTCAAAAGGAGTACAGCTAGGACCAAAAACAGGGAAAAGAGAAAACTGTCTAACGGGAGGACGACATAATCCATGGGGTCTGTACTGTTCCCCGCGAGACGGGATACCAGGCAGACCACAAAATTGCTCAACAGCAGCAATCCACCCGGGTACCTTCCGGGCCGGCCAAGCACCCCCAACACGCAAAGGTTCAGTAAAACCCCATCCAGGAAAACCTGGGTCAATAATTCAATACTTGTCATGTTGTCCGTTCCTTCAAATTGTGCTGATACTTCTCGCCGATTGGAATGGTATCTTTACAATGTTTCAGCCACAATGTTTTGGAGCTTTTGTCGATCTTCGTGATATAAATCGGGTTGATCAGAAAGCTCTTATGGCATTGGACCAGGTTTCCAGGCCCCACCATTTCCAGCAGCCGCACCAGACTGTAACCAGAGATCTGATCGTTCAGCTCCTTTCCCTGTGACATGCTGTGAATGACGGCCTTTTTCCCAAAAGATTCGATATACAGGATTTGTTCCAAACCATATTCAAATAGAAATTGCTTCTGCTCGATCCGAAGGACAGGAATCGTTTTCCTCATCTGCCTGCCCATATCCAGCGCGGCAGAAACGGCATTGGTAAACTGCTCCTGTGTAAATGGCTTCACTAAGAAATCATAGCATTTGATCTCACGGTAGGCCCCAAGCTCCTCTCCCGCCAATTCTGTTGTAAAGAGGATCGGCGTGAATCGGTATCTGGGCATGGTACGAATCTGCTTTCCCAGTTCAGTCCCACGGTAATCCGGCAGTTGAATATCCAAAATAAACAAGTCAACAGGATGCTCGTTCGACCAGTTAAGAGCTGCCGCTGCGGTAGAGCATATCGCAAGTTGATGCTCACCATATAATGCCTCCGTGTATTGTTGAATCAGCCTGGAAGCGGCTGCGTCATCTTCCACCAAAAGGATCTGTGCCATTGAATCACCTTAGTTGTTCCCAATATCTCAATTTCACCACTCGCCGCCCGCTGGCCAGACAAAGTGTCCCAGCGGGGGCGCGGCCCGTCAAAACTGATTTCATTGTACCATTTCTGAGGAAAAATAGGAAGTCCCTGGCGGTCCCCGCCTTTGTATCAGAAAGGCGCGGCCTGACAGCCGCGCCTTGGTGGGTGGTGTTTATAGCCTTGTCAATCAGCACAGATCTTCAATGACAGTCCATCCGCAGATTTTTTCCAACGCTCGAAATAAAGAAATGATTGCACTATTTTCACAATCTGATTCCTCTATGACAATTGAGATATAATTTGTTTTATGAGCGTCATAATCATTGGAGCTCCAACTTTCAGTATTTCTTACATTCAGAAGTGTAAGGCTAACAAACGGGGTTTTGCACAGGAAGTCCCCTTCTCTTATTTCACAAAGAAACATAGTTTCCAGCAGATGCTTTCTTATTTTTTGTGTTTCGATATATTGACCGGAACAACCAGCACTCATATAATAATATTTTTCCATTTTATCTCTCCTAACAGTTCAAGGGGAAGTAAAAGTTATTTTTCCTACATTTCCCGCCGCCCGCTGGCTGGGCAAAACAGCAACTAAAATTCTACTTGCTCTTGGTGGATACGGTTGAAAAGATCAATCTCTTTTTGCCATTCAGAAAGTGCAATCGCAGATGGGGGCTCAAAGTTCCCTGCGTTTCTTCTCATCGCAATCCGATCTTCAATCGTATAGCAACGCCCCAGCTTTTTGCTTTTGCATTTCTGAATAAAAGTACGAAAGTCATCCGCAAGTTTGATGTATCGTTTGGGCCTGTCATGGTAGCAGAAAAAGATTTTCCCGCACTCCCGACCGCCCACACAGATAAACACATGGTCTCCGAATACATTTTCGGCAATAGGGAACATACCATCTTTCAGAAAGTCGGGTACAAGAAATTCAATCTCATGGAGTTCCAGTCCGTCCCCATCGTCCCGCAGCTCATAGAAAAAAACCAGATCGGATGACACGCCGGACAGCCGGAAGTCGGTTTCCGGGGTCTCGCCGCCATTGTATTTCAGCAGAAAAGCCCGATACTCCTGCGGAAAGGTAAATCCATGTGCCGTTTCATATTTGGAGAGAGCAGCTTCCGTAACAGAATACTCTGATTTAGAAATTAGCATTGAAATTCCACCTTTAGGTTAGCTGTAATAGTTGCTGTTTGAGATCTTGAGGAAAAAGTCAACCTATGTATATCCGTATGAATTTCACAGTCCATATTACTCGAAATAGCTTTATCTTTGCCACTGGCGGCGGGCCATGTAGAACTGCCGCAGCTCCCCCGTGCGGGCGGCAAAAATCCAGGCGGTCAAGGGTTAAAGAGTGGAGATTTTTTCGCGCCCCTTGCAAAAAAACGACTCGTCCCTTGACGGTCTGAATAGTCGGAACGGACATAGAACACGGATTGCTTTCGCCTGGAAAATGTGTTATATTTAGGTAATAAAAGTTGGGATTTTCGCAGGGATATTGAAGAAAGGAAGTATTAAATGAAAATCATTAAACCATTGAGGTTGGATAAGTATAGTGATTGCGAGAGATATACACAATATGAGGGCTTTATTTATAAGGATGCAACAGGTGGAGTTGGAGGAATAACGGGAATTACATCGGGTCCCGTATATTGCTTAACCTTATATGCTGAATTGGAGGATGGTGAAGATACTCAATACCCGTTGGAAGATGTTTTGAATCAATATTATGTGAATTGTACTGAGGTAATGGAAGAAAAAGAAGAAGCGGGAAAACGCATTTATATATTTGAGGTAGAGGGCGAGAATGCAGAAAATATCAAAAGCATCGCTGGACTTGTAGGCAAACGGGTATATAACTATAATGATGGCAATTATATTAAACTTGGAATTGAATGATATACATTTTAATTTTATCAGACAAACGAAAACAGGGCGGCGGGGTAGGTCTAAACTATTCTCGCCGTCCTGCCTCGCAGAGCGCACGAATACATGGCCGTCAGTCTATGTATAGAAGTGCGCCCTTGGTTTCCAAGGGATTATGCGCTGGTGCAACTTTCCGGAAAATAAGAAGTTATCGTTTCAAAGTATCTTGATACCATTCGTAAGTGGGTTTAATACCATTCTCTTGTTCAAACCGTTCTTCCAACGCTCCATTAAAATATAACTCCAGCAATGTCTTCAAATCTGGCAGAGCCTTCATTCCATGAAGCAGTCCATCTTCCCCCAGATATTGTTCATCCCAATTAAATTCCTCATGGTCAAACCATACCAAAGACCAAGTAAGCGGGTTGTTTTCATCAATCTCCTCCTCTGGCATGGACAGATCAATGCACAGCGGGCCCCAGCCACCGCCCCAGTCTCCAATGGGTATCAAATTTCGAAAGCAGCCATCTGGCAGTTCGCAAAAATCACGGATCTCTTGCAAAATTTCTATATTTTTTGATACTTCATTCATAGATGGTGGACAGTCGATTGCTAACCAGAGTGCGCCAAGGTTTCCTTTGTCCTCAATAATAGAGCATATGAAATTAGAATTTCGAATGTTTTGTGGGAGCCGAAATGAAGTCAAAAAAGCCTTGTAGAGAGAGGGCAACTTGACTTGATGCTCTTGCTCAAATGCAACAATTTCCTGTTCGGTAATGGCAGACGCCATAAAATTCTTATCAGGAAACCAGCCTCGTTCTTGTAATTTTTGACATGCATTTATCACAAAATTTTTTTCTTCAAAACATATCATAGTATTCCATTCTCCTTCCTTGGGTGTACCAGCAGCTTCTGATTTGTCGCTTACCTTACTCATTTTAATCTCTCGGCGGCATTGCTCTCTCTGGCATACCGCCTCGCTGCCTCCCGGCGTTCCTCGCTGTATGGTGCGGTCAGCGGTCAACAGAAGCGGCTCTTGTCGATCTCAAAGGTCTTGCCGCCCCAGCCGTCATCGTCCACCTCCCGGCAGCGCTCCGGCCAGCGGCGGGCGTAGGCCGCTGGCTTGTCCTGATTTTCTGCTTGATTTTTATTAGCTGGACTAGTTCCTAAAGGGTTTTGCGCCGTTACCTCCCATCGGTTCCTCTGTCATAACCATAGCAATAGTAATTGCGGAATTTTCGCTGTACCTCTGTATTGATAAAAAGTTCCGTGAGCGAGTTTGCAATTTTCTTTCTAAAGTCCTTGTCCCAGAACATGGATTTTCCGGCCATATAAATCCCGTTTTCTTCCTCGTTTTGAATGAGCATATATACTCTGTCACCAATATCATCACCAAGGGGGAGAGCATAGGGACATTCAGCAAAAAAATCGAAACTATCATCAAATTCCTGTATGTCCGCCCATGCCCAGAAGGTCATGGTAGGCATTACCCAGTTCGAACGCTTATCCTCAATCCCACCTCCGCCAAAGGCTCGGAATATCTCACAGTAATCTTCTGGCAACGGGATAGGAGAATTCACTCTAATTAGGTTCAACTCATTTTCAATCTCATTGTTCCAGTTGGCTCTCCAGTCTGGATTATATCCATTCCACATCCGGCAGTTCTTATCACTGAAATTGTCAAAAAGAAGATAGATTTGTTTTATTAAATCCATGTGCTTTGCTCCTTACTTTTTATATAATCTCTCAACGCTGTTGTGTTCCCTCGCAAACATCCTCGCCGCCTCCCGGCGTTCCTCGCTGTAGGGCGGAACAGATTTCTTGCCTTCCATTATAGCGTGCCGCAGGACTTTGTTCAATCCTGCTCCTTCGGCACCAGCACATAAATCCGGTTAGGCGCTCCAAGCTCCCAGCGCACCTACAGGAGCAGTCCGGCGTCCCCCAATTCCCGCAAGGCCCGCCTCTGTACCTGTGCGCGGTTCCCCAGCATGTCCCACGGCAGGGGCAGGCAGGGTGGCCCGCACAACAGCGGATTGCTTTTCCCTACACTTCCCGCTATAATGGGATTGTTTCCTGCATACTGTGCAGGAAAAATCTGAGCATAAAGAGGTATCCCGTATGACGCAAAAGGAATTGGCCGAGCTGCGCCGCCGCTTCCGCCCCGACAAAAATGCCATCAGCCGGATCTACGGCTGCTATGTCAACAGCAATAAAGAAGTGATCTCCTATCTGGATGAGTCCATCGGGACCATGCCGCAGGAGGAGATGGAGAAATACCTGAGCCTTTTGAAAAAGGGACTGTCCGGCTCGCTGGGCCGGAACCTCATCGACATCGTGTTCTCCACCCAGCAGGTGGCGGACAGCGATGAACACAGGCTCCTGCGCGCCCTGCGTGACTCACAGCTGAAGGACGGCGCCGCCCGGGAGCAGTTTTATCAGACGGTCATCCAGTCTCTGGACATGGGCGAGAGCAATTACCTGATCCTCCTGGCCCATGATACCTACGATGTTCCCCATCGGGGGCGGGATGACGAGGTGCAGGCGGACGCCTCCGACCAGGTCTTTTCCTACATCGTCTGTTGCGTCTGCCCGGTGAAGGACGGAAAGGTGGAGCTGGGATACTTCTCCGGCGAAAATGAGTTCCACAGCAATGTGGCAAAGCAGATCGTCGCGGCGCCCGAACTGGGTTTCCTGTTCCCCGCTTTTGACGACCGGGCCGCCAACCTCTACAACGCGCTCTTTTATTGCCACAAGCCGGACGAGATCCACCATGAGTTTGTTGACGCCGTGTTCCATACGGAGGCGCCCATGTCCGCATCAGAGCAGAGGGAGGCATTCCAGGCGGCTCTGACCGACGCGCTGGAAGACGCCTGCAGCATGGAGGTGGTGCAGGCCGTCCATGAGCGTCTGCGGGAGCAGATCGAACAGCACAAGGAGAGCAAAGATCCGGAGCCGCTGGCGCTCTCCCCCCGGGAGATCGGGGAGATCCTGCGCGGCAGCGGCGTGTCAGAGGAGCGGATCGCCGCATTCCAGGAGCAGTGCGCGGAGCAGTTCGGCGGCACCGCGGCGCTCAATCCGGAAAATATCATCGACAGCAAGCGGTATGAGGTCAAGACCGCGGACGCTACCGTGAACATGGACCCGGAGCGCAGTTACCTTGTGGAGACGAGGATCATTGACGGGCGCAAGTACATCCTGATCCCGGCCGGTGAGGGCGCAGAGGTCAACGGCATCGCCGTGAAAATTCCATCTGAACCTGCGGAAGCGTAACGGGGCGATATAGAAAAGGGCCGCGGAGCCGCCCCGGTGGGAGTGGGCGCTGGGACGCCTGTGGGAGGTCACAGAGGCGGCGTAGCGGAATTTCAGAATGACTACATCGCCAGCATGAAACCCATGACCTGCCGGGAGTTTATTGGCAATTTCGCGGATGGTTTTGGAGAAGATGCCGCGTGGCCATTTTCAAGAGACGAGATCATCCGCTTTTTTGAAGGCTCCGATGAGACGATCCACGCCTTGAAAACTGTTGGCAAATATACTATGGATGTTAGGCGTAGCTTTTCTGTATTTCCTAATTCTATTTTTAGTTGTCGGGCTATATATTTTTGCAGTAATTGAAAGATTAAAAAAATAAGAGGTGGGAGTATAGTCTCCCACCTCTTATTTTTAGTCAACTCAATCAATACCTGTCCACGAAGTCGGGGTATATTCAACTCCAAATACTTTGTGTTCTTGAACATTCGTCAAACGAGCCTTTTTGTGATGGCCTCGTCCACCGGTTCCAATTCCTTTTCCAGCACACATTGCAGATCCCACAGTATTTGGGGTTCTTCTTCGCCTTCAACAGTCAGTTTCCCTGTAGACTCCCAGCGGCAAAGAATTCTGTAAAGGGTGAGGGCTTCGTGTTCGTTTAATTCCATTATAAGGCCACGCTTTTTCATTTAATCCAACCTTCTTTATTCAGGTATCCGCTTTTGTCCATACCGCCCGCTGGCCGGACTTAGTTTATTCTATTTCAATACACTCTAGATCAATTACTTGTCCGTCTGCATTGTATGTCAAAATTATTTTGTATGGAATATCCTCGAATTCATAGACATCTATATCTGCGTTACTTTCCGTCTTATTCGATTCGCCCCATCTTTCATCAATGTTTATACGATACTGTCCTAGCATTCTATCCTGAAGTTCTTCCTCCGAGTACTTTTCTATTTCTCCGACTTCGACTATGTCCATATACCCTTCCGGGCTACTGGGGAAGAAATGTATGCCAATATAAACAATAACTACCAGGAGAACTGCGCAGATAGCAATTATAAGGCCACGCTTTTTCATGTAATCCAGCCTCCTTTTATGAGCTCTTACAACTTAAAAACTCGCCTCGAAATAGTACCATTTGGGGGCTATCTTTTGAGTTGCGCCATGATTATCGCCCTCTGCCTGCCAAGTCCAGCTTTTTCTTTTTCACTATTAGATCAATTGTAGCCATACCATGCGCCTTCTTTAAGAGCTACCTGTTCACTGTTCCCACAAATTGATTATTGATTATAATATTTTTGGTATTCCGGCAGTATGCCGTATTCGTTGGTGATAACCTCTTTGGAAAGGGGCTGGTCGAATGGAACAGAGAGGTATGGAGAACCCTGGAATGGCTTTTTCCCTTGCCAGAGCTGTTCATATAGTTTCCAGCGCTCTGCCGTCATGGATTTTGGATCATTCCTATCCTCATGCTGCCAGAACTGCCCGCCCAGCAGATAGCTCTCCATCATTTCTTCCCAATTCTGAAAAAAGGACTGTGCCTTCATCCCGGCATCCACGCACAGATCCAGCATTTCCTGCATACTGATGTAGCCTGCCAGATAGCAACATTGCGTGATATATGCGCAACGTCCCATGTCCCAGCCTAACAGGGCATTTTCCCCATAGCGCCGCCATGCCAGTAGCAGTTTCGGCAGATAGCTGTCCTCATCGGCTTTCGGATTGGTTTTGCGGGCTTCTTCAATAAGCTGGAGTTCTGTATAATCCTGGTACTTGTATGATAAAGGCATCATTTCCCGCCGGTAGCTGGCACGCATTCCCTTGTCGATCAGACTACGCATTTCCTGTATCGCTGTTTCGTGCCCTTGAATCCCCCAGTATTCCCACAGCATTCTTTTAATGCTTTCCCGGTCAAATTCGTTATTGTACCGCCAGCCAGCCAACAGATGGAAATTTGTATGTTGATTTGCTGCAATCAGAATCGACCCCGCGGCATTCATCCAGCGAAATGTAGGGGACAGCGGATTATACTTCTCCACCCGTCTTTGTTTCGACATATAAATACAATACGCGATACCTGAAAGGCCAAGCCCTATGGCCAAAGTAGCGACCAGTGCAATAGCAGCGGCTGTAGCTCCCGTCAAAATGCAGAGGGTACATATTCCAATGACATACGGGACAACGAATACCATAGCGCCCTTCATACGATACCTCCATCACTTTTAGAGACTACCCTCTTACTTCGTACTGCTTTGTCCGGTTCTGATCAGAATTTCCTTTGCACTGCGGAGAATTGCTGTATCTCGGACGATCCTCTGACGCTGTTCCTCAATAGAAATGTCGATATAAATATGAAACGGGTTCAAAAACTGATTGCAGCTTACATACAGGTTTTTCTCAGAAAAGGAAAGATAAACTTTTCCGTCTACAGCCTCCTGAAAAGCTGTAATCTGCTCCATCACCTGGGGCGTCAGGATGTAAAAGGCATTCTGCTCGTTTTCTGCGAACACTGCAAAGTTTTCGTTGAATACGCTGTTCTCGGTCTGAATAGGAAGCGGTGTCCGGGTTTCCTTCATATTAGCCAGGGCTTTTTTGGAAAACACCTGGACAAAACCATCGCTAATTTTCCGCTCATCAAAATAGGAAAAAGCAATGACCTGTCCCTCAAATAGAATTTTAGGGGTAGCGCCTCTTCCGGAAACTTTTTCTCCTGTGCAGACATTAACAGCACGGAAGGGGACGCCTCCCAGCTTGCCGGTCAATTCATCCGAAGATTGATAAAAGGCCGCCTGACCTTTGGGGATCAGCTTCAAACGGTCCATTTCATCATAGGAAAGGCCGCCTTTGGCATTGTAGCGCAGTTCGGAAAAATCAGGCAGTTCCCGGAGCGTGTCCAGCACATATTTGTTTTTGAAATTCACACAAAAGCGTTCATAAGCTTTTTTAAATACCAGCATATAGTAAAAAACAAAGATGGCGGCCACCAGAATCAGACTGAACATCAGATCTCCTGTCAGCCTCGAAAAAGATCCCTGAGTTGCCAGATCGTTCCATCCATATTTGCTGATGGTGGTAAAGAAAAACCGGTTTTTAACCAGTGTCAATCCTATAAACAAAATCAGGCACACGGGAATCAGTTTCCATTGAATTTTCATTTTTCTAGCAGCGTCCTTCCGCATCCGTTCCAGTTTGACGCCACTGATATTCTGCTCCACCATTTTCATACATCTTTTCCCCTTTCTTCTTAAAACTGCACCTTAAAGTCTTTTTTCTTTTCATCCACAGCGTAAAACTTCGCCTCTTTCATGCCATGAAGTTTTGCCAAAAGTAGATAAGGAAAGGTGCGAAGTCTCTGATTATACAAGGATACATTAGAGTTATAGAGCCGTCTCGCCGCCTGTAAGTGCTCCTCTGCGTCAAAAATATCCTGCTGGAAATGCTGCATGGACGCATAAGAGTAAAGGGTGGGATATTGTTCAGCCAGTGCGTTAATGGCAGAGTTAACACCAGTGAGTCCCTGTTGGACGGAAGTAAGTAAGCCGATCTTTCGGTCCAGACTTACCTGATGTCCAATCAGCCTGTCATCTCCCGTACCTGGGGTTTCCGCTTCAAGAGAATAATCCTGCCCTCGCTGCTGATCCAGCTGTTGCCGGATTGTTTCCATCTGCTTTTGTTGTTCGGTAATCGTCTCGCTGATTGTTTTGACCGCTTCTTCAGAAAGTTGTTTCTTTTCCTGAAATATATTTTCGTTCAGTTCTTTCCCCGCGCGGGTAGCTGTGACCTCTGTGTAGACCTGATACTCATGCGCCAGATACCTTTTTACTGCCTCAATTTCTTCTGACAGCATATCATAGCGTTTTTCCAAAGCAACATCAATTCCCGCACTGCCTTCCTGCACCTTGACGAAAAGCCTCTGCAAGCGGTTATAGAATTTAACGTAAAGAATGAGTAGTACTGCGATGGCGGCCGCTGAAATAATTACCCACATTATGAAACCCTCCCACACATTCTGAACCTTTCGGCGCTATGGTATTCCCTTGCAAATTTTCTCGCCGCCTCCCGGCGTTCCTCGCTGTATGATGGCATAGATTCCCTATTTTCAATTATAGCGTACCGCAGGATTTTATTCAATCCCGCTTCTTCGGCACTGGCATATAAATCTGGTTCGGCGCTCGAATCTCCCGGCGAACTCGCGGGAGCGGTCCGGCGTCCTGAATAATCCCGCCCTACTCAAAACACACAGCTCAAAGCGGAAGAAGCGCAAATAAAAAGCAGGGAACCGAAGTTTCCTGCTTGGGTGGGCCGCCCGCTCCTTTAATCAGAATTGATACGGATAAGGTGGACTAATTTCATAATCTATTTGAAGCCCCTTTAATTTACTAAGTATTTCTTTTATATCATAGGCACTTCCCGTAGCAATTAAAACACGCTTATCGTTTAATATGCTTTTGGCCTGTATATAGTTCACATTGAACAATTTGGAATACACTTTGATTGCTTCTAAATTGCAGTGATCCTGATCCAAGACGAAATAGAGATGATAGATTGTCTTATCTGTAGGTTGCAAAGAAGTTACAGGATATATGGGATCTCCACAATCCCAGAAGTAATCCTCAAAAATTTTTTCAGAAAAAACTATAACTTGCCCCAAGTCATCCAGCACCTTTACTGCACCAGGAGTACACTCAAAGGTGTACTCTTGCCCAATCGAAAAACTACCGATGTCTGGTGTCCGAAAGCAGGAACACACTAAATGAAAAATCCTTCTGTAAGGCATATCATATTCTCCTTCTCTCGCCCCGCCTTTGGGACAAAGTGTCCAGCGGCAGAGATGGGATGTTTGCATTATAAAGTAACTTTACATTTCCTTATCTCTCTGCATATTTCTTGAAACCTGCAAACAAATCTTTTACAAAACTCTTTAGATAAGTCTGGTCAAGTTCATTTTCAAAAATAAGTTCGTGCTTATATCCATAGGCACCTCCATTATGAATATTACCCTTAACTTTGATGTGACCTCCGTTACAAGCTATAAACTCTATGCAGCTATGAACATCATACGGCGCTTCTAATTTTGCAGAGCCTTTGAGTGTTTCATATAGTCTATTTAGAGATACAGCAAAGCCTGCAAGTCCTCGAACATCAACATCCATCACAGAGTCAGCGGAAAATCCATAACTGAATACCTTTATATTCAGACTGGTGTTTACCGGAAACGCAAGATCATTTTCATGTATTATTGGATTGAATTCCAAACGAAAATTTTCTGATTCTAACCTGTATATGATATTGTCAACCATATTTGCCTCCTGCTTCTGACTGTTGGTTGAACAAAGTGTCCAGAGGTTTGAGTAAAGTTCACTTCTATTATATCATAAAAAGCGTGAATGGTGTTGCGGCTCTGCTCCGGATGTTCGGCTTTTAGCGCAATATCCACGCACTTGCGGATAATTCCCCCTTGCGGCAAGCGCAAGTTTACAGGGGGTGCTCATGGCGGTACAATGAAGGTGTATTTCAGGGCGGAGCATTGTAGGGCGGAGCATTGAAGGGTGGACGGAAAGGAGGCCGGGGGCGCAGTCT
>JABLTT010001988.1_pt1 | contig 11877 bp, 9 predicted proteins | sample 7160061 | NCBI WGS metagenome assembly JABLTT01 (sample SAMN14651232, study PRJNA627086) | human gut metagenome | isolation source: feces | host: Homo sapiens | reverse complement strand
GAAGGCACCGAAATGGTAATGCCTGGCGATAACGTAACGATGGAAGTAGAACTCATCACCCCGATCGCAATCGAACAAGGCCTGCGTTTTGCAATCCGCGAAGGCGGCCGTACCGTTGGCGCTGGTGTTGTTACTGCAATTGAAGAAAAATAATTAAACGCTGTTAGCGGTACATATATCTAAGGCCAGACTTTTCAGCCCGGTCTTAGATTATTTTTTTAAACATTGTTGACATAACCCGTTAACTGTGGTACTCTATATTAGTGAAATTTTCAGACCAGCAATTTTGACAGCAAGAGAGGTGTAACGAATGCGTACTTTGATTACTTTGGCATGCACTGAATGCAAACAGCGCAACTACCAGACTAACAAAAACAAAAAGAATGATCCGGACCGTATTGAGATCAACAAGTACTGCAAATTTTGCAAAAAACACACTTTACATAAAGAAACCAAATAATCTTTGTGTTTGAGTTTATCTAGGTATTTTAGCAAGGATGTGAAAAGATGGCCGTTCCAGAATTACCGGGTGTGAAAGACACCAACGGCATTATGCGCTTTCTGCGGGAAGCAAAATCTGAACTAAAAAAAGTGACCTGGCCTACCAGACGAGAACTTATTGCCCATACAATCGTTGTATTTATTGCCGTTGTCCTTTCAGCAATTCTGATTTGGGTAATTGACAGTATTTTTGCTGGGCTTTTCCAGTTGATTTTACAATAAGTTTGAGTAAGGAGGAAGGGAATTAATATTCCCGGTACCGCTATGGAATCAGAAAAACGTTGGTATGTCATACATACTTATTCCGGTTACGAAAATAAAGTAAAAGCTAATCTGGAACGCAAAGTTCATTCCCTGGGTATGGAAAACGAAGTTTTCAATATTGTAATACCTATGGAAAATGAAATAGAAGTCAAAGATGGCAAAAAACGCAGCGTGCAGCGCAAAGTTTTCCCGGGCTATGTACTGGTAGAAATGATTGTTAATGACCGCAGCTGGTATGCCGTCCGCAACACTCCAGGCGTAACCGGTTTTGTTGGCTCCGGCACTAAGCCCATTCCTCTTACAGATGAGGAAGTAAAACAAATTATGCGTTCTATGGGCGTGGAAGAAAGCCGTCCTAAAATTGATTTACAATTACAGCAGATTGTACGCCTTAAAAGCGGCCCATTTGCCGGATGCCTTGGCAGCGTTTCCGAAATTAATGAAGAACGCGGCAAGCTGAAGGTTCTTGTGGACATGTTTGGGCGCGAAACACCTGTTGAAGTTGATTTTACTCAAGTTGAAGAAGCTGAATAAGGAGGTGTAATAAATGCCGAAAAAAGTCGTTAAGATGGTAAAATTACAGGTACCGGCTGGTAAAGCTACTCCGGCTCCTCCTGTAGGTCCTGCACTCGGCCAGGCCGGTGTAAACATTATGGCTTTCGTTAAGGAGTTCAATGAACGTACTGCACAGCAGGCTGGTCTTATTATCCCGGTAGAAATCACCGTATTTGAAGACCGTTCCTTTACTTTCATTACCAAAACTCCTCCGGCTCCGGTTCTCTTGAAAAAAGCAGCCGGTCTGGAAAAAGCATCTGGCGAACCTAACAAGAAAAAAGTAGCCACCCTCGGCCGCGACAAAATCCGCGAAATCGCCGAAACCAAAATGGCTGACCTCAACGCAGCAGATATTGAAGCTGCAATGAGAATGGTTGAAGGTACTGCCCGCAGCATGGGTATTACCGTAGTTGACTGATAATATTAGTTAACTTAATTAAGTGGGAGGCCAAAAACCGTTATTACCACATAGGAGGAAAAGTTAATGGCAAAAAGAAGCAAAAAGTACCAGGAAGCTTTGAAACTTATCGAAGCTGACAAATTCTATTCTCCGAAAGAAGCAATAGAATTAGTAAAGAAAACTAACGTTACCAAATTTGACAGCACCGTTGAAGTTTCTTTCAAACTCGGTGTTAATCCTAAATACGCTGACCAGCAGGTTCGCGGCGCTATGGTTCTTCCGCACGGCACCGGCAAAAGCAAAACTGTTCTTGTTTTTGCTAAAGGCCCCAAAGTTGCAGAAGCTGAAGCAGCAGGCGCAGATTATGTTGGCGGTGAAGAATATGTCGCTAAAATTCAGGGCGGCTGGACAGATTTTGATGTCTGCGTAGCAACCCCTGACATGATGGGCATGGTTGGCCGTCTTGGTAAAATTCTCGGTCCTAAAGGTTTAATGCCTAACCCGAAGGTTGGTACCGTAACTATGGACGTAACCCGTGCAGTAAACGAAATTAAAGCCGGTAAAATTGAATACCGCACCGATAAAGCAGGTAATGTACAGGCTCCTATCGGCAAAGTTTCCTTTACCGACGAACAGCTTTTGGCTAACTACATTGCACTTGCCGATACTCTGGTAAAAGTTAAACCTTCCGGAGCAAAAGGCCAGTACATGAAAACCATCACTCTTTCTACTACCATGGGCCCTGGCGTTAAAGTTGACGTTCTGAAGGCTAACAGCGACAAATAATTTTATAAATCAGAAGATAATCGGGCCATAGACAGCAGGTGCGGCACAGCCGCGTAAGCATAGCGCCAGCCGAGGTTGGAGACGTTGAAGATAGACCTTCGCGACCTCCGGCTGCGGCCGAGAGGTCTTTTTGATTTAATAAAAAATATCAAAATAAAGAAGGGGGTGCAGATGTATGGCAATTAGACCTGAAAAAGCAGCTAAAGTTGCAGAGATTAAAGAACTTCTTACCAGTTCTAAATGCACTGTTCTGGTAGACTTCTGCGGTTTGACTGTTGCACAGGATACTGCATTGCGCCGTAAAATGCGCGAAGCCGGTGTTACCTACATTGTAGTTAAAAACACTCTGCTCCGTATTGCAGCACAAGAAGCAGGCATTGAAGGCCTGGAGCCGGTTCTCGAAAAGAACACCGCTATTGCGGTTGCTCCGGAAGACCCTGTTGCCGCAGCAAAAATCATTTGCGATTTTGCTAAAGAAAACAAAGCACTTGTTGTTAAAGCAGGTGTTCTTGACGGTAAAGTTATTGACGATGCAGCTATCAAAGCTCTGGCAGAACTGCCGCCGAAAGAAGTACTCGTTGCCAAAATGCTTGGCAGCATGAATGCTCCGATTTCCGGTTTCGTCAATGTACTTCAAGGTACTATCCGCAAAGTGGTATATGCGCTTGACGCTATCCGCGAACAAAAAGAATCCGCATAAGCTGAGGCTTATCGCATAAAAATTTAACAATAAAATTAAAACATCTAATTTATGGAGGTAACTATAATGAATAAAGAACAAATCATTGAAGCTATTGAATCTATGACCGTCCTCGAACTTTCCGAACTCGTTAAAGCTCTGGAAGAAAAATTCGGCGTATCCGCTGCTGCTCCTGTTGCTGTAGCTGCTGCTCCGGCTGCTGGTGGCGCTGCTGCTGCTGAAGAAAAAACTGAATTCGACGTAATCCTGACCGCTGCTGGCGCTGGCAAAATCAACGTAATCAAAGTTGTTCGCGAAGTAACCGGCCTGGGCCTGAAAGAAGCTAAAGCTATCGTTGACGAAGCTCCGAAAGCTGTTAAAGAAAAAATCTCCAAAGCTGACGCTGAAGCTCTCAAAGCTAAACTCGAAGAAGCTGGCGCTTCCGTAGAAATTAAATAATTTTGCTTAACGGCAATAAAAATTCCGCTGCATTGCAGCGGAATTTTTTTATGCCCGCATGATTGACAAATTGCAAAATATATGATAACATATCATACTACAACATTAGTAGATTGCAGGTATTGACAACCGGTACCGGGGGTTCAGTGGTTGAGCACCGTACCGTGCTTATATGGATTTAGATGAGGTGCGTTCATCGAAGACAACATGCAAGGTCCTGAATATTGTTTGGAGCCTTGCTTTTTTTGTCATGGTAAAAACGCGCTTGTTTAAGTCTGCCTGACAACATATACATTAAGGGGTGAGGGATTACATGTTTAAACCGGTTCCCGTAGGTAATAGGACTCGGTACAGTTATGCCAGAATCAATGAAGTATTGCCAATGCCTCATTTGATTGACATCCAAAGAAAATCGTATGAGTGGTTCATGCGAGAAGGTCTTTGCGAAATTTTCCATGACATTTCTCCTATTAAAGATTTTACAGGTAATTTAGAACTTTCCTTTGAAGGCTTTACTCTCGGTGAGCCTAAATATACAGTAGAAGAATGCAAGGAACGCGATGCTTCCTATTCTGCGCCGTTAAATGTAAACGTGCGCCTTCTGTATAAAGATACCGGCGAGATTAAAGAATCTAAAGTATTCATGGGCGATTTTCCGCTGATGACGGAAACCGGTACTTTTGTAATCAACGGTGCCGAACGTGTAATCGTCAGCCAGCTGGTACGTTCCCCGGGCGTTTATTACGCCGTTACAATGGACCCCAGCGGCAAAAAAATGTATGGTACAACAGTCATTCCTAACCGTGGTGCATGGATTGAATATGAAACCGACTTAAATGACGTTATTTACGCACGTGTTGACCGTACCAGAAAGCTGCCGGCAACCGTTTTGCTGCGCGCTATGGGTTTAACCCAGAATGAAGATATTTTAGCGCTCTTTAATAACCATCCTTCCGTTGCTGCAACGCTTGAAAGGGATACAACAACTACCCGCGAAGAAGCTTTAATTGAAATTTATAAAAAGCTGCGTCCGGGCGAACCTCCTACTCTGGAAAACGCCTCCGCACTTATTGAAGCAACCTTCTTTGACAACAAACGTTATGACCTTGCCAGCGTAGGCCGCTATAAGCTGAACAAAAAACTCGGCTGGCGCCGCCGTCTGCTGGATAAAGTGCTGGATCAGCCGTTGGTTGATGTATCTACTGGTGAAATTATTGCTGAAGCAGGCACAAAGATTGACCTTGATGTTATTGATAAAATTGAAGAAAGCGGTATTTTTGCAGGCCCCGGCCTGAAAGAAGTTTTCATCCGCCTGAAAGAACAGCCGATGAAAATTATCTGCACTTCCGATATTCCGGAAGACCACCGCACCATTACCGTTGAAGATGTAATGGCTTCCTTCGGTTATCTGCTTAACCTGATGGACGGCCTTGGCACCGGCGATGATATCGACCATTTGGGCAACCGCCGTGTACGCCGTGTCGGCGAGCTTTTGCAGAACCAGTTCCGCATCGGCCTTGCCCGTATGGAACGCGTTGTAAAAGAACGTATGACCATTCAGGATGTTGATGTTATTACGCCGCAGGCGCTTATTAATATTCGCCCTGTTGTTGCTGCAATTAAAGAATTCTTTGGCAGCAGCCAGCTCTCCCAGTTTATGGACCAGAACAACCCGCTGGCCGAGCTGACCCATAAACGCCGTCTTTCCGCACTGGGCCCCGGCGGCTTGAGCCGTGAACGTGCAGGCTATGAAGTCCGCGACGTACACCATTCCCACTATGGCCGCATGTGCCCGATTGAAACCCCTGAAGGTCCGAACATCGGCCTTATCGGTTCTCTTTCTACCTTTGCTGTTATTAACAAATACGGTTTTATGGAAACCCCGTACCGCCGTGTTGATAAAGAAAACAAGCGAGTAACTGATGAAATTATTTATCTTACCGCTGATGAAGAAGATAATTACATTATCGCTCAGGCGAACGAACCTTTGGATGACGAAGGTTACTTTGAAGGCGAACGTGTAACCGCACGTTACCAGAACGAAGTACTTTCCCTGCCTCCTGACCAGGTAGACTTCATGGACGTTTCGCCGAAACAGGTTGTATCTATTGCTACCGCACTTATTCCGTTCCTTGAAAACGATGACGCGAACCGTGCTCTCATGGGTGCCAACATGCAGCGTCAGGCAGTGCCGCTTCTGTGCACTCAGGCTCCGATCATCGGTACCGGTATGGAATATAAAGTTGCCGTTGACTCCGGCGTATGCATTCTGGCTAAAAATGCCGGCGTTGTAGAACGCGTTACCGGCGATGAAATCGTTATCCGCAAAGATGACGGCGGCGTAGATAAATACAGTGTATTGAAATTTAAACGTTCCAACCAGGGCACCTGCGTTAACCAGCGCCCGATTGTTTACAAAGGCGACAAGGTTGTTAAAGGACAGGTACTGGCAGACGGCCCTGCAACCGACCATGGCGAACTTGCACTTGGCTACAACGTAATTGTTGCCTACATGCCTTGGGAAGGTTACAACTACGAAGATGCTATTCTTCTTAGCGAAGATTTGGTAAAGGCCGACGTATTTACTTCCATTCATATTGAAGAATACGACTGCGATGCCCGCGACACCAAACTTGGCGAAGAAGAAATTACCCGCGATATTCCGAACGTATCGGAAGAAGCATTGAAAGACCTTGACGAACGCGGCATTATCCGCATTGGTGCGGAAGTACGCCCGGGCGATATCCTTGTTGGCAAGGTAACTCCGAAAGGCGAAACCGAACTTACAGCAGAAGAACGCCTGCTGCGCGCCATCTTCGGCGAAAAAGCACGCGAAGTACGCGACAGCTCGCTGCGTGTTCCGCATGGCGAAGCAGGTAAAATCGTCAGCGTAAAAGTATTTACCCGCGAAAACGGCGACGAACTTCCTCCGGGAGTTAACGAGCAGGTTCGCGTACATATTGCACAGAAACGTAAAATTTCCGTCGGCGATAAAATGGCAGGCCGCCACGGCAACAAGGGCGTTATTTCCCGTATTCTGCCGCGCGAAGACATGCCGTTCCTGCCGAGCGGCGAACCGGTACAGATTGTGCTCAATCCGTTGGGCGTACCTTCCCGTATGAACATCGGACAAATTCTGGAAAACCATCTTGGCTGGGCAGCACGTGCACTCGGCATGCAGATTGAAAACAATGCCGAAGGCCTTGTAGAACGCCTGACCGGTGTTGGCTATGACGTTGAAAAATACGGCATCCCCGAAACCGTTGAAATCGGCAAATTCGGTGATAAGAGCATTAAAGCCGTACAGATTTCCGTACCGGTATTTGACGGCGCTCACGAAAAAGACATTAATGATGCGCTTGACCTTGCAGGTATCGACCGCAGTGCCAAAACCACGCTGTATGACGGCCGTACCGGCGAACCGTTCGATAATAAAGTTACCGTCGGCTTAACTTACATGCTTAAACTGCATCACCTTGTTGATGATAAAATTCATGCCCGCAGCACCGGCCCGTACTCCCTTGTTACCCAGCAGCCTCTCGGCGGCAAGGCGCAGTTCGGCGGCCAGCGTTTCGGCGAAATGGAAGTTTGGGCGCTGGAAGCATACGGCGCAGCTTACACCTTGCAGGAAATTTTAACCGTAAAATCCGACGATGTTGTCGGCCGTGTTAAAACTTACGAAGCCATCGTTAAAGGCGAAAACGTTCCTGAACCTGGTGTTCCGGAATCCTTTAAGGTACTTATTAAAGAACTTCAGTCCATTGGCCTTGACATTAAAGTGCTCAACGAGGATGAAGAAGAAATTTCCCTGCGTGATACCGACGACGATATTAACGAAACAGCGCGCAAGCTGGACCTTGACATCGACGGTGCAATTCCCGAAGCTCCTAACACGGAGATTGTGCAGGATGACTACACCACTGACAGTGATGACAGCGCAGCGGAAGACCCCGATTTTGATTTGATTGCCGATATTGGCAACATGAATATGGAAGCAAAAGATGCGGATGACGCCGCCAGTGAAGATATGGAATAGAAGGGAGCGATCGGTTCTTGTTAGACGTAAATAATTTTGAATCTATGCGTATCGGCCTGGCTTCACCGGAGCAAATTAGGGCTTGGTCCTATGGCGAAGTAAAAAAACCGGAAACCATCAATTACAGAACTTTGAAACCGGAACGTGACGGTTTGTTCTGCGAAAGAATTTTCGGGCCTACCAAAGACTGGGAATGCCATTGCGGCAAATATAAAAGAATCCGCTATAAAGGCATTATCTGCGACAAGTGCGGCGTTGAAGTAACCCGTGCCAAAGTACGCCGTGAGCGTATGGGCCATATTGAACTGGCTGCACCTGTATCCCATATCTGGTATTTCAAAGGTATTCCGAGCCGTATGGGGTTAATTCTTGATATTTCCCCGCGTTCTCTGGAAAAAGTACTGTACTTTGCCAACTACATTGTATTAGACCCGGGCAGCACTCCGCTGACTAAAAAGCAGCTGCTGACCGAAAGTGAATATATTGAAAACCGTGATAAATACGGCAGCGCATTTAAAGTAGGCATGGGCGCTCAGGCAATTAAAACTTTATTACAGGAAATTGACCTGCCCAAGCTTACCGCAGAACTGCGCGCAGAACTGAAAGAAGTAAGCGGCCAGCGCAAAATCCGTGCTGTACGCCGTTTAGAAGTTTGCGAAGCTTTCTTGAAATCCGGCAACCGCCCGGAATGGATGATTCTGGATGTTGTACCGGTAATTCCGCCTGAACTGCGCCCGATGGTTCAGCTGGACGGCGGACGCTTTGCAACAAGCGACCTTAACGATTTGTACCGCCGCGTTATTAACCGCAACAACCGCTTAAAACGCTTGCTTGAACTTAACGCGCCGGATATTATCGTACGCAACGAAAAACGCATGCTGCAGGAAGCAGTTGACGCCCTTATCGACAACGGCCGCCGCGGCCGTCCGGTAACAGGCCCGGGCAACCGCCCGCTGAAATCCCTTTCCGATATGCTGAAAGGCAAACAGGGCCGTTTCCGTCAGAACCTTTTGGGTAAACGCGTTGACTACTCCGGCCGTTCCGTTATCGTTGTAGGGCCGGAACTTAAAATGCACCAGTGCGGCCTGCCGAAGGAAATGGCACTGGAACTGTTTAAACCTTTTGTAATGAAACGCCTGGTTCAGAGCGGACAGGCTACCAATATCAAAAACGCCAAACGCATGGTAGAACGCGCCAACAATGTTGTTTGGGACGTTTTGGAAGAAGTAATTAAAGAACATCCTGTATTCCTTAACCGTGCACCGACGCTGCACAGACTCGGTATTCAGGCATTTGAGCCTATCCTTACCGAAGGCCGTGCAATTAAGCTGCATCCTTTGGTATGTACAGCATTCAACGCCGACTTCGACGGTGACCAAATGGCAGTGCATCTGCCGCTTTCCGCGGAAGCACAGGCAGAAGCAAGAATTTTGATGCTTTCTGTTAACAACATTCTGGCACCGAAAGACGGCAAACCTGTTGCCGTACCTACCCAGGATATGGTTTTGGGCTCTTACTACATCACCATGGTGAAAGAAGGAGCCAAAGGCGAAGGCATGCGCTTCAGCAGCATTAACGAAGCCATGCTGGCATACTTCCATAAGGTTGTTGATTTGCAGGCACGCATTCAGGTTTATGTGCCTAACAAAGATATTTACGGCGAAGAAAAGAACGAAGGCGTAAGCCTTGTTACCACTACGCCGGGCAATATCATGTTTAACGAAGACCTGCCGAAGGAACTGCAGTACTTCCATCAGGAAACTGAAAAGAACGCTGCCGGCGAAGAAGTTAAGGTTTGGCATTTAAGCAAACTTATCAACAAAAAAGAACTGGGCAACCTTGTTGCCAAAGCACACAAGCTGTTTGGCAACCTGCGTACTGCCGAAATTCTTGATATTGTTAAAAAGAACGGTTATGACAACGCCTGCAAGGCAGGTATTTCCATTGCCGTATCCGATATTAAAATCCCGAAAGAAAAACAGCAGATTTTGGCTGACGCCGAAAAACAGATTGATAAAACCGAGCGCATGTTCCGCCGCGGCTTGATGAGCGAGGACGAACGCTACCGCAAGGTTATTGAAATCTGGAGCCAGGCAACTGATGACGTTACCGCAAAACTGATGAGCGCTACCATGGATAAATTCAATTCCCTGAACATGATGGCTGACTCCGGTGCCCGCGGCAACACCCAGCAGATCCGTCAGCTGGCAGGTATGCGCGGCCTTATGGCTGACCCGTCCGGCCGTATTATCGACCGTCCTATCAAGGCAAACTTCCGCGAAGGCTTAACCGTATTGGAATACTTTATTTCCACCCACGGTGCCCGCAAAGGCTTGGCCGATACCGCACTGCGTACGGCAGACTCCGGTTACCTTACCCGCCGCCTTGTAGACGTTGCGCAGGATGTTATTGTGCGCGAAGATGACTGCGATGTTGTAACCTTTAACCTTGTTAAGGAACGCAGCCGCCTGTGCAAACAAACCCTTGGCGCAAGCCAGAACAAACTGCGCGAAACCGTTATCGGGCGCAATCTTGCTTCCGGCGTTGAAAGCCCTGCAACCGGCGAACTGATTGCCGAAGCAGATACCGTTATTACGGAAGATATTTACAATAAACTTATTGCAGGCCACGTGCTTGAAGTTAACCTGTATGCAACCGATGATATGGACGGCGAAGCAACTGAAACCGTTCAGATTAACATCAGCAACGAAGATGCCAACAAGGTAATGAAAGAACACCTGATGCATCACTTCGACGGCAAAGAAGTTGCCGAAGATGTTGTTAACGCAGAAGGTGAAGTGCTGGCACATGCAAAAGATACTTATACCGAAGCAATGATTGACGCAATTCTGGCAGACGGCACTGTCCGCGAAATGAAAGTGCGCAACAATGCTATCGAAGGTATCGAAATCGGTGCTATTACCGAAGGCAAGAACAAACAGACGGTTATTGAATCTCTGCGTGACCGTATTGTTGGCCGTAACCTTGCCGAAGATATTCTGGATGAAAACGGCAATGTTCTGTACCATGTTAACGATTATATTACCGAAGATATGGCAGATAAAATCGCATCCTTGCGTGAAACTGTTAAAATCCGCAGCGTACTTAACTGCAAATCTAAAGTTGGCGTTTGCCGCAAATGCTATGGCCGCAACCTTGCTACTGACAGAAACGTTGATGTCGGCGAAGCAGTCGGCACCATTGCAGCACAGGCAATCGGCGAACCTGGTACTCAGCTTACAATGCGTACGTTCCATACCGGCGGCGTTGCAGGCGGCGACGATATCACCCAAGGTCTGCCGCGTGTTGAAGAATTGTTTGAAGCACGCAAACCGAAACATCCCGGTATTTTGGCAGAAACCAGCGGTGTAATCCATATCGCCGAAGAAGGCGGACAGCGCAAAATTACTATTACCGATAAAGACGGCATGGAAGAAGTTTACGCTATTCCGTACGGCGCAAAACTTGCGGTTACCGAAGGACAGGAAATCGAAAAAGGCGAGCGCCTGACCGAAGGTTCTTTGAACCCGCACGATATTATCCGCATCAGCGGTGTGCGCGCAACTCAGCGTTACCTGGTACAGCAGGTACTTGGCGTTTATAAATCTCAGGGCGTAGAAATTAACGACAAACATATTGAAGTTATGGTACGCCAGATGATGCGTAAAGTACGTATCGACGAAGCAGGCGATACTACGATGCTGCCGGGCGAATACGTTGATATCGGTGAATTTGAAGAACAGAACAGCGAGATGCTTGACCGCGGCTTGCAGCCGGCAGAAGGCCACCCGATTCTTCTGGGTATTACCAAAGCATCTTTGGCAACCGATTCCTTCCTGTCTGCGGCTTCCTTCCAGGAAACCACCCGTGTACTTACGGACGCAGCAATTAAAGGCAAGGTTGACCCGCTGCTCGGTCTTAAAGAAAACGTTATTATCGGTAAACTCATTCCGGCAGGTACCGGCATGAGCAGATACCGTGACGTTAAAGTAAAATATAATAACGTGCCTACTAATAACTGATTTTACTGCGTAACAGCAGAAAAACTTAATAAGTTGCAATAGGTAAAGTAATCCACCCTGTTTATTCCGTTTGGAGTAAGTGAACTGCACCCCAAAAGTTAGACTTTTGGAGGTGCAGTTTTTTCATGAACAAATACTCAGACGAATTCAAAATTAAAGCAGTACAGATGGTACT
>JABLTT010048286.1_pt1 | contig 11882 bp, 8 predicted proteins | sample 7160061 | NCBI WGS metagenome assembly JABLTT01 (sample SAMN14651232, study PRJNA627086) | human gut metagenome | isolation source: feces | host: Homo sapiens | reverse complement strand
GTGTCGACCGACTACGTGTTCCCCGGCACTGAGCCCGAGCCGCGCGTCGAGGACGACCCGACTGGCCCCGTCTCGGCTTACGGTCGCACGAAGCTGGCCGGCGAGGAGCGCTCGCTTGCGGCGTGCAGCCGCTGCTTCGTGGTGCGCACGGCGTGGCTGTACGGCTACGTGGGGAAGAACTTCGTCAAGACCATGATGCGCCTGGGCGCGGACCGCGACGAGGTGACCGTGGTGGACGACCAGCTGGGCAACCCCACGTCGGCGAACGACCTGGCGCACGAGATATTGAAGATCGCCGCCACCGAGAACTACGGCGTGTACCACTGCACGAACGAGGGCACCTGCTCATGGGCCGACTTCGCCGAGGCCGTCATGGAGGGCGAGGGGCTCGACTGCGCCGTCATCCGCTGCACGTCCGATGAGTACGCGGCCATGAATCCCGCGTCGGCCAAGCGCCCGGCGTATTCGTCTCTGCGAAACAAGCGCCTCGAGGACACCGTGGGCAACGAGATGCGCCCGTGGCGCGACGCGCTGTCCGCGTACTTGAACAACCTACCCGAGATGGAAGGCTAGAGGAATGTCAGAGATCTTCGAACTGAAGCGCATCATCGTCACCGGCGGAGCCGGGTTCATCGGAAGCAACTTCGTCCACTGGGTGGTGGACAACCAGCCGGACGTGCACGTCGTCGTGCTGGACGCGCTCACCTACGCCGGCAATCTGGACAACCTCGCCGGCATCCCCGAGGAGCGCATGACCTTCGTCCACGGCGACATCTGCGACGAGGCCCTGCTGGAGGAGATCGTCCCCGGTGCGGACGCCATCGTGCACTTCGCCGCCGAGTCCCACAACGACAACTCCATCGCCGACCCGGAGCCGTTCGTGCGCACCAACGTGCACGGCACGTTCCGCCTGCTGGAGGCCGCGCGCAAGCACGACGTGCGCTTCCATCACATCTCCACCGACGAGGTGTACGGCGACCTCGCATTGGACGACCCGGCGCGCTTCACGGAGGAGACGCCGTACCGTCCGAGCAGCCCGTACAGCTCCACTAAGGCATCGTCCGACATGCTGGTGCGCGCGTGGTTCCGCACCTACGGAGTGCGTGCCACCATCTCGAACTGCTCGAACAACTACGGCCCGCGCCAGAACATCGAGAAGTTCATCCCGCGCCAGATCACCAACGTGCTCACCGGCATCCGCCCGAAGCTCTACGGAGACGGCCTGAACGTGCGCGACTGGATCCACACCGAGGACCACTCTTCGGCCGTGTGGGCGATCCTGACGAAGGGACGTCTGGGCGAGACGTACCTGATCGGGGCGGACGGCGAAAAGAACAACATCGACGTGCTGCACGCCATCCTGGAGGGCATGGGCAAGAGCGCGGACGACTTCGATTGGGTCAAAGACCGTCCCGGCCACGATCGCCGCTACGCCATCGACTCCTCGAAGCTGCGCTCGGAACTGGGATGGGATCCGAAGCACACCGACTTCGCGGAAGGTCTCAAGGCCACCATCGCATGGTACCGTGACAACCCCGGATGGTGGCAGGGCGTCAAGGAGGCCGTCGAGGCCAAGTACGCGAAGCAGGGACAGTAGGAGGCGGTATGGCAGCGGGAGACAGCGTCAAGCACGGCAACTTCACGTTCACCGAGACCTCCATCGAGGGCGTGCTCGTGGTGGACGTCACCGCTTACGGCGACGAACGCGGCTACTTTGTGGAAACCTACAAGCGCCCCGACTTCGTCGCGGGCGGCATCGACTGCGAGTTCGTGCAGGACAACCAGTCCTCCTCGGTCAAGGGCGTGCTGCGCGGCCTACACTTCCAGATAGAGCATCCGCAGTCCAAGCTCGTCCGCGTGGTGTCGGGCGAGGTGTTCGACGTGGCCGTCGACTTACGCCCGGACAGCCCCACCTACGGAAAATGGGAGGGCTCGGTGCTGTCGGCGGAGAACCGCCGCCAGTTCTTCGTGCCGCGCGGGTTCGCCCACGGCTTCCTCGTGCTTTCCGATGTCGCCGAGTTCTGCTACAAGTGCGACGACGTGTACCATCCCAACGACGAGGGCGGGCTTATGTGGAATGATCCCGAGATCGGCATCGAGTGGCCCATCTTGGAGGGTATGGAACTCGTGCTGAGCGAGAAGGACAAGGCGCATCCGGGGCTCAAGGGTCTCGCCTAGCTTATGAAAATCAAGAATCTTGTCCTGTGCAGAGGCGACGGCAAAGGTTATGCCCGTCTCCGCATCGTTGGCTCTGCCGGACGTGACGTTGCGGTTGAGGCGGCGCTTGAAGATGGCTCATCGATTCCGACCCTTTGGCTGAAGGAGTCCGATCCCGCTTCGGATGTTGTCGGGGTGTTGGTGTTCCCCTTGCTCGACGATGTCACGTTGTTCGTCCGAGTCGTGCAGCGCGGCGGGGATGAACCCTTGTGCGCGATGCGCTTGCCTGCCGGGAAGCTGAAATGGCTCTCTCGCCTGAACTACCGCCTCCGTCCGTCTCTGTGCGTTGCTTTGCGTGGCACGGACGAGCGGTCGGTCGATCGTTTGCGCCTTTCGCTGGTCATGTGTATGCCGGATGGCGAGGAGGGGGTATGGCGCATTGCCGCCGAGTCCCGTTCGCTGGGATCTCAGCCGAGGTTCTCTGCCTGGGACGGTGTAGGGCGTGCGCTTCAAATAGATCCTATCTTCTTCGAGGATCAGTGCATACCCGATGGCACTGTCGAAGGCGTTCGCCGTCGGATGGTGGTTTCGGTTCGCGTTCCCGCTGCGGCGGGCGGCTTGTTCGTAGTCGCCGAGGACGAGACGGGTGCTGCCTTGCCCGCCATGCTGGGGTTCGATAAGGCTGCGTTTTTCGGCGAGCTGCACCGCGCGCTTCGGCGCGTGCGCAACGCTGCGGACGAGGACGACTATCGTGCTTGGCGCGAATCGCGGAAGATGGAAGGGCTTTCCGGGTCGCGCTTGGATCCTGAAGTTTCCCTCTCTCCGTTGGTGAGCATCGTCGTGCCCTGCTATCGGGTGAACGAGCGCTACTTCGAGGAGATGCTGGAATCCGTCCTTGCGCAAAGCTACGTTCGGTGGGAACTCGTCCTCGTCGATTCCGAGTGCGAATCCTCAAAGGTGCCGGGCATCGTCGAGCGCATCGCTGACGATCGCATCACGGTGGTTCCGCTGCGCGACAACCTCGGCATCGTGGGTAACACGAACGCCGGCATTCAGCATGCGCGGGGCGAGTACGTGGCGTTCCTCGATTACGACGACGTGCTGGAGCCGAACGCGCTGGAGGCGTACGTCCAGGCCATCGCCGAGCATCCCGACGCGGGCCTGCTGTACTGCGATGAGGACTCGTTCGAGGTCGGGGGAGCGTTCAGGAACCCTGTGTTCAAGACTGATTTCAACCGAGATCTGCTGTACTCGCACAATTGCATCACGCATTGGCTCATGGTGCGCAAGGATGTTTTGGCCGAGACGGGCCTGTCCGACGACGAGGTGAATGGGGCGCAGGATTACGACCTCGCCTTGCGTGTGTCGGAAACCGGACGCGAGATTGTGCACGTGCCGCACATGCTGTACCACTGGCGCGTGCATGGCGAGTCGACCGCAGGGGACAACCTGGGGAGCAAGCCCTACGCTCACCAGGCGGGGAAGATCGCGCTGCGCCGGCATTTCGACCGCCGCGGGATACCCGTCTCGGTGGAGGACGGCGACGGGCCGTTCGTGTACCGGGTCCGCTACCAGCTGCCCGACCCTCAGCCGAGCGTGGAGATCCTCATCCCCAGCAAAGACCATGTCGACGTGCTGGATCGCTGCGTTCGCAGCATCCTGGAGAAGTCGGCCTACGGGAACTACCGCATCACCGTCATCGAGAATAACAGCATGGAGGACGAGACGTTCGCCTGCTACCGCGAGCTCGAGGCGCGCAGCGATCGCGTCCGCGTCATCGAATGGCCGCACGGGTTCAACTATGCCAAGATCATGAACTTCGGTGCCGCTAGCACCGATGCGGATCTGCTTTTGCTGTTGAACAACGACACCGAGGTGATCGCACCCGACTTCATCGAGGAGATGGCGGGCTACCTGCAACGTCCCGAGGTGGGCGTCGTCGGCGCGAAGCTGCTGTATTACGACGGTCTCGTGCAGCATGCGGGCATGCTCATCGGGCCCGACGGCACGGTGGTGCACGTGAACCAGAACGTGCCCGATGCGCAAGGCTGCTATCTTGGCCGGTCGGTGCGCCCCGGCAATTTCTCAAGCGTGACGGGCGCGTGCCAGATGGTGAAGAGGACGGTGTTCGAGGAGGTGGGTGGTTACTCTGAGGAGTTTGCGGTGGGGTACAACGACGCCGACTTCTGCTGCAAAGTGAGCGCAGCGGGCTACTCGGTGACGTTTACGCCGTACGCGAAGCTGTACCACAACGAGTTCGTATCTCGTGGGCGCGAAGAGGGGGATCCCTCGAAGATGCAGCGCTGGCTGCGCGAGCGCGCTCTTATGCAAGAGAAATGGCCGCAGTTCTTCGAGCAGGGGGATCCGTTCTCGAACCCGAACCTCGATAGGGACAGCCTGTACTTCGCGCTTCCCTCGCCGGAGGACGCGCGCCGTTAACGGCCGAGGATCTTTTTCGCGGGTTTGAGGACGGTCTCGCCGACGCGGTACGTCTTCGATGCGCGCAATTCCTCGACTTCGCGCCAAGCGCGCAGTGCATCGTTCTTCTGCTCTTCCATGCGCCGATTCGTTTCCCTGAGCAGGAAGAACAGGAAATCGTCGGCGTCGTCGCACAGCAGGTGGCGCACCTGGTCGTAGGTGCGCGGGTCGAAGAACTCGGTCTTTTTCATCGTGTCGAGGCCGAGTTCGACGCATCCGCGCTGCTGCATCTCGCGACGCAGCTCCTCGAAGGCGTCGCGGGCTTTCAGGCTGCAGAGGTTGAAGAGCACCGACTCGGCCGCCCAGTTCTTGAAGCCCCGCTCGACCGCGGCGAAGCGCCCGGCGTTCTCAAGGTGCTGCTTGGCGGCGACGAAGGATTGGTGGAAGTCGAGGGGGGCTCGTTCGTTCGTGGCGATGTTGCTGTTCGGGTTGTTCACTCGATAGTGGTACAGCACCTCGTCTACCGTGGCGACACGGTCGGCCTGGGCCAGCGCGCAGCAGACGAAGTACAGGTCGGCGCTGCGCTGGACCTCATGGAAGCGTAGGCCGCTTGCCTGTACGAACGAGGATCGGAACAGCTTGTTCCACGTCCAGTTCTGAAAGGCATAGAACAGCTTGTCGGGGTTGTCGCCGGGTGACGACACGCGGTCGGCGGGGAAGGCGTCGGCGTCCAGCGACCAGGGCATGGGAAGCGTCTCGCCGGTTTCATCGTTGTACGAATCGACCCGGTACGCCACCACGTCGGCGCCGGTTTCCTCGGCGCGCCGAACGACTTTCTCAAGCAGCTGCGGTTCGGCGAAGTCGTCGGCGTCGAAGAACGCGAGGTAGCGTCCGCGCGCCACGTCCAGTCCGGCGTTGCGGGCGGCGCCCTCGCCCTTGTTCTCCTGGTGGATGACGCGCATACGATCGTCGCGGGCGGCCATGTCGTCGAGGAGGCTTCCCGTGCCGTCGGTGGATCCGTCGTTTACGCAGATGAGCTCGAAGTCGGGCATGGTCTGGGCCAGCACGCTTTCCACGCACTGGCGGATATGGCGTTCGCCGTTGTAGGCCGGCACGACGATGGAGACGATGGGGGTGTCGCTCATGCTTCTCTCTATCCTCTCGCGCGAGCGTCGTCGAGGGCTTCGACGAGCAGCTCTCGGTCGAGGCGGGCGACCCCGCTTTCCTTGCCGACGAACGCGAGCTTGTCGACCTGCGTGCTCGAACGCTTGACGAAGTCGAGGCACTGGTCGATGTCGTCAAGGTCGGTGGGATTCTCGAGCAAAAGCGCGCTTCCCTGCTTCGCCGCGTACGCGCCGCATCCCAGCAGCTCGGGCCATTGGGAAAGCGAGAGGGAGGCGACGCACAGCTCTCGCCCTCCGTTTTGCGGGGGCTGCGTTTCAACAAGGGTTCGCTCGCAGAGGGCGATGCAGGTTTTCTGAGGCGTGTCGCAGGCGATGCGCTCGACGGAGATGCCTCGCTTGCGCAAACGATCGTCGATCGTCATGTCGGCGGCGTGGCCGACTACGAGCGCTCGATTGTGCCCTGCTTCATGCACAGCGCTCTCGAGGGCGTCGTACGAGATCGCTCCGCGTGTGGCGATAACGGGGCAACGCTTAGCGCTTGCAAGCGGTGCTGCCGCAAGCGATTCGGGGTTGTCGTCGAAATCGACGATCATCATCTCGTCCCCCCAGAACCCGCGCTCGATGCCGTGGCGATGGATGCCCAAAGACAGGTCGAACAGGCTTCCGTCGCCTACGAAAGGAATGATGGCGGGGGACCAGGAAAGCCGTTCGAGGGCAGCAAGCGGCTCGACCGCATTGCGCTCGGCGTCGACGAAGTAGATGGTGGAGGGCTTCGTCTCCCTCAGAATGGATGCGACTGCGTCGGGGATCCTGTCGGGTTTCACCGGCAGAACAGGGGCGTCGACGGCTCCGGCAAGACCGTTCGCCATGATCGCGTTGATATGGGTGGAGGCGCATACCACCACGGCGGTATCGAACCCGTTTTCCCAGCCTCGGTATGCAAGCTGCACGGCAGTACCGTTGGCGTCGTCTCCGGCGATCGTGCTGAAATCGCTTTCCTCGTGCTCTCCACTGCGCTGAAGCGCTTCGAATACGCGCTGTTCCGCTTCTGCGCTGCCGGTTCGCCCGCCAAGGCCTCCGTATACGCGGCACACCGACGCGGCGTCGCCCATCATGCGCGTGTGTCCCTTCTCGATCCAGATGACCTTGTTGCAAAGGCGCTCCACCTGGGCGTTGCTGTGGGACACGATGAGCACGGTCACGCCGTGTTTCTCGATAAGCTCGCTGATGCGGTCTTCGCATTTCTTCTGGAACATGAAGTCGCCAACCGAAAGCACCTCGTCCACTACGAGGATCTCGGGGACGATCACCGTGGCGATAGCGAACGCGATGCGCGCCACCATGCCCGAGGAGTAGTTCTTGAGCGGCATGTCGAGAAACTTCTCGATCTCGGCGAACTCCACGATCTCGTCGAAATGGTCGTTGATGAACTCCTTCGAATAGCCTAGCAGGGCTCCGTTGAGATAGATGTTCTCGCGGGCGGACAGCTCGGTGTCGAAACCGGCGCCGAGCTCGATGAGCGGCGCGATGTTTCCGTTGATCTCGCACGTGCCCTTCGTAGGCTCCAGCACGCCGGCGATGATCTTGAGCATGGTGGACTTGCCCGACCCGTTCGTGCCGATGATGCCGAACACATCGCCTTTCTTCACTTCGAACGAGACGTCGTCAAGCGCGGTGAAGCCCTCGAAGAAAAGCTTGCGCCGGGCGATCTGAATGGCGTACTCCTTCAAGCTGTTGAGCTGCTCGGACGCCATATTGAAGATCATGGACACGTGGTCGACTTTGACCATGGTCTGACGATTGTCCTCGCTGAGGTCTTCAACTGCGGCGGCCAAAGAAGAGGTGTTGACGTTTTCAGGCATAACGAACCTTCGTCTCTATACGTACAGGATGAATTTCTTCTGCTGCTTGCGGAACACGGCGAACCCGATGACGAGGGTGGCGACGCCGCAGCCGAGGCAGATGACATTCGCTCCCAGGCTCGGCGTCACGCCGTTGAGGGCGATGTCGCGGAAATAGGTGACGTAATAGTACATGGGATTGAACTGCATGATGGTCCACATCCAGTCCGTGAGGATGCTGGTGGGATAGAACAGAGGCGTCGCGTACGTCCAGGCGGTCAGCACGACGCCCCAAAGATGCATGACGTCGCGGAAGAACACGGCGAGTGACGACAGCAGCAGCCCAAGGCCGAGGCAGAACAGGAAGATGTAGAACAGCAAAAGCGGTAGGAGCAGGATGTTCCACGTGAGGGGGATCTGGAAGAAGGCGATGACCGCTGCGACGGCGATGAGCGAGATGGCGAAGTTCAAAAGGCTGAACACGACTTTCTCAAGAGGGAACAGCATCTTGTTGATGCGGATCTTCTTGATGAGGGGGGCCGAGTCGATGATGGAGCTCATGGCTCCTGACGTGGCGTCGCTCATGAACGTGAACAGAGTTTGGCCGAGGATCAGGTAGACGGGGAAGTTCGGGATGTCGAAGCGGAACACCACGGAGAACACCGCGGTGAGCACGATCATCATGAGCAGGGGATTCAGTACCGACCACAGCACGCCGAGCATGCTGCGTCGGTATTTGAGTTTGAAATCTTTCGAAACGAGAGAGGTGAGGATGAACCAATCTCGTTTGAACCGTGTCTTAGCTGCACTCATAATGCGGATCGTAGCCTCTCTGATGCGACGCGCGCCCCTGCGCGGTGTGTTCTGCAACCTTCGCAAAACCGCATGATACCACGTAACGATCCTTTTCTTTTTCAGGCCGGGCGGAGTCCATCCTTTATGCGCTCTATGCTACCCTTGCAGATATCGTTTGACAGATACCGTTTTCCTGTCGGTTTGCGACGGGGTGGCAGGGAGTTCGCATGTGGGTTGATTTTTGCTTGGCCGTTCTAACTGGCACCGCGGTGTTGTATGGGCCGGGCTTTTTCGCTTGGAGAGCCCTTGGTATGAGGGGATTGGCTGCGCTGTCCTGCGCACCCCTCTTTTCGATCTTGGCGTATTCCATCTTGGGGGTCGTGTATTTCTTTCTCGGCGTGCGATCGACTGCTTTGTCGGTGGGGCTTTCCGTGGCGGTTGTGTCGCTTGCGGCCTACGGCCTCCTCCTGTTCGTCGCGCGCAGGAAAGGCGTCGCGCTCGGTTCGGGCGAGCGTGCAGACCGGCAGTTCGATGCCGCTCTCGTCTCGGCGTACTTGGCTGTCGGGGTGGTCGTCGGGTTATTCGCGTTCGTCCTTCCCTTGGATGGCCCGGCATCGTCCGTTCAAACGTATGACAACGTGCATCACTTCGCCTCGGTGCGCAGCTTCTCGGATTCCGGCATGTGGTCTTCGCTGCACGTCTCGTCGTACTTGGACGTTTCCGATCCCGCAGCCAACCCTCTGCCGGGAACCGGATACTATCCCTCGGGATGGCATATCGTATGCTCCATGGTGGTAAGCGCTTTGGGCGTCGAGGTGGCATTGGCCGTCAATGCCGTGAACTTCCTGTTCGCGGCAATCGTCTTCCCCTTGAGCATGGCGTTCCTCATGAAGGTTCTGTTCTCCGGCGATCGCGCTATCGCCTTGATCGGAGCATTGGGCGCGGTCGCCGTCGGGGCGTTCCCCTGGGTCCTCGTCGAGGTGTGGCCTCTGTATCCGAACACGGCGGCGTTCGCGCTGGTGCCGGTTCTTGTTGCGTGTTTTGCGGCGGTTTGGGGCCGGGACGCCTCGAGGAGGGAGCGCGTCGCGTACGGCGCCGTGTTCGTTCTCGGTTGTTGCTGCATGGCGTTCATGCAGCCGAACGCGGTGTTCTCGGCGGCGGTCTTCCTCATTCCTTTTTGCGTGTATCGATCGGCGGTCGAGGCGGGCCGTCGATGCCGGGAGCCGAAACGTCGCATGGAGGTCATGCTGGCGGCCGGGTCGGTCGCGCTCGCGTGCGTTGCCTTGCTGTGGGTGGCTGCGCTTTCTCTGCCCTTCATGCAAGGAGCCGTCGCAGTGTACTGGCCTCCGATCCATTCAAGGGCGCAGGGTCTCGTGAGCGTGCTCGGCATGGGATTCGCCGGATCCTCCGTGCAGCCGATCGCTGCGTGCCTAGTCGCGGCGGGCGCGCTGTACACGCTGCGCAAACGACGCTATCTTTGGCTGACGTGCTCGTATCTTCTGGCATGCTGCATCTATTACGTTTCGGCCGTGGAGGGAGATACCCTGCTCAAACACGCGCTGTCGGGATTCTGGTACACCGATCCTTATCGCACCGCCGCACTGGCCGGGATACTGGCTCTTCCGCTTCTGGCGATGGGACTGTACGTCGCGTGCAAGATCGTCGGGAAGACTCTTGCATCCGTTCGCGCGCCAGGCGAGAACCGTTTGAAGGCGCTTTCTCTGGCCGTCGTTGCCGTCGCCTTCCTCGCATTGAACTTCTTGCCGGTTCGAGGGGCGCTCGGACTGGGCCAGGGCGCGTTCCAGGGCATCGCCGCCACCGCAACGGCTCTCAATGACGGTTCGGCGGTAAACGCCTACAGCGAAGAGAAGAGCCGGTTCTCGAAGCACGTGAAAGAGGTCGTGCCGTCCGGGGCGCTTATCGTCAACCAGCCTTACGACGGATCGCTTTTCGCATACAGCCTCGATGATTTGAATCTGTACTATCGCGACATATCGGGTTACGGTGGAGAGGACGAACGGCCGGAGAGCTCGACGATCCGCTGTCGGCTGGCTGCCGAGGCGTCCAATCCTTCGGTGCGAGACGCGGTTCTGACGACCGGAGCCGAGTACCTCCTGGTTCTCGATCGGGATGTCGAGCGCATGAAGGAGCTGTTCTTCCTCTACGATCCGGCTGTCTGGGAGGGCATCGAGGGCGTGGTCGATGAGACGCCCGGTTTCGAGATGGTTTTGTCCGAGGGCGATATGCGCCTGTATCGGATAGCGAGCGGCGATGCCATACAATAAGCATGTACAATGCAGGTTCGAGAAAGGACGGTGAGTCGATGCAGCAAGCTTGCCCCAGCGTCTCGGTGCTGGTTCCCATATACAACGTGGAGCGCTATTTGCCGCAGTGCCTTGAGGCGCTGTGCTCGCAGACGCTGCGCGACTTGGAGATCGTGGCCGTCAACGACGGGTCGACCGACGGATCACTGTCTGTTTTGCAGGAATGGGCGCGGAAGGACGAGCGCATCGTCATCGTCGACAAGCCGAATTCGGGGTACGGCGCTTCTATGAACTGCGGCATCGAGGCCGCACGCGGCGCGTACATCGGCATCGTTGAGCCCGACGACTTCCCTGAGCGCGACATGTTCAAACGCTTGCTCCGCATGGCGCAGCGACATGACTGCGACCTCGTGAAATGCAACTTTTTCGAGCACTACGAGGATCATGACGACCGCATACGCAACTTCGCCGATTTCCCCTACGGCAGGCTTTTCGATCCCGTCGAGCAGCCGCGCATCGTCTGCACGATCCCCGCGATCTGGACGGGGCTCTATCGCAAGGCTTGGCTCGACGATGAGGGCATCCGCTTTCGCGAGACGCCGGGCGCGTCGTTTCAGGACACGTCGTTCGTGATGAAGTCGTGGTTCGCGGCCCGTCGGTGCGCGCTGGTGCGCAAGCCGCTGCTGCACTACCGCATGGACAACCCGGGTTCGTCGGTGAAGACGACGGACAAAGTGTTCGTCGTGTGCGACGAGCTGGAAGACTGCGAGCGGTTCTTGCGCGTCCGTCCTGACCGCTGCCGCGCGCTGCTGCCATGGTTCTACGTGGACAAATGGAGCAAATACCGGTGGAATTACGAGCGCATCGACGCGAGCGCCCACGAGGCGTTCGCGCAGCGCATGGCCGACGAGTACGCGGCGGCGCGGGAAGCAGGCGAGCTCGATATGCAGCTGTTCGATCCTATCAGCAGAGACGTTCTCGGCGAATTGCTCGACAGCGGGGCGGCGAAGTTCGCAGCCGACCATCCGGAAACATATTAGGAAGCTTTCATGAAGCGCAATGGCAAGCAGCCCGTCGTATCCGTTATCGTGCCCACGTACAACGCGGGGGAGTTCGTGGCGCAGTGCCTCGACAGCGTGCTCGGGCAGACGATGGGCGATTTCGAACTGATCTGCGTCGACGACGGTTCGACGGACGATACCTGGGCGATCGTGGAAGAGCGTGCGCAGCGTGACGGGCGCGTGGCGGCGCTTCGCCAGGCGAACGCGGGGCCAGGTGCGGCG
>JABLTT010027191.1_pt1 | contig 11891 bp, 12 predicted proteins | sample 7160061 | NCBI WGS metagenome assembly JABLTT01 (sample SAMN14651232, study PRJNA627086) | human gut metagenome | isolation source: feces | host: Homo sapiens | reverse complement strand
TGGAAGAGCTGCCCGCCCGTAAGGAAGAAGTCCACCACGCCATGGAAGAGGGCATCGAGTTCAAGGTGCTGAACAACCCGGTGAAGATCCTGGGCGATGAAAACGGCTGGGTCACCGGTATGGAAGTGGTGAAGATGGAGCTGGGCGAGCCCGACGCTTCCGGCCGCCGCCGCCCGATCCCGGTAGAAGGCTCCAACTATGTGATGGATGTGGATTGTGTGATCATGGCGCTGGGTACTTCGCCCAACCCCATCCTGAAGAAGAGCACCGAAGGCCTGGCAACCAACAAAAAAGGCTGCATCGAGGCCGACGAGAACGGCAAGACCTCCATTGAGGGCGTTTATGCCGGCGGCGACGCCGTCACCGGCGCTGCCACTGTCATCCTGGCCATGGGCGCTGGCAAAACAGCGGCCAAGTCCATCGATGAGTACATCAAGTCCAAGAACTAAAACCAAGCAAAACAGGGCGGCTTAGACCGCCCTGTTTTACTGTCAGCAACGCCGTCGGGTCGGCAACGCCGACGGGTGTGCCTAGGGAGATTACCGGAAGCTTGGCGAAGGAACTCGCAGGGGACCCGCATCCGGCACCGCCCGTTATGGTTGTCGGGTCGGCAACGCTGACGGGTGTGCCTGGGGAGATTACCGGGAGCTTGGCGGAGGAAGTCGAAGGGAATAGGAGAGAGAACGATGAGAATAGAGCAACTGGAGACCCCGGCCCTTTTGGTGGACCGGGCAGCATTTGACCGCAACGCCCAGCGGATGCAGGAGCTGCTGGGGCCCTTGGGCGTCGCGCTGCGGCCCCATTACAAATCCCACAAAAGCACAGCCATCGCCCATTTGCAGATAGAAGCCGGCGCAAAGGGCATCACCTGTGCCAAGGTGGGTGAGGCAGAAGATCTGGCTCTGGCAGGCATTGACGATATCTTGATCGCCAACCAGGTCACCGAGAAAAGCCGCATCGCCCGGTGCGCCTGGCTGGCCGCCGGCTGCCGGCTGACGGTCTGTGTGGATGAGGAACAAAACATCTGGGATCTGGAACAAGCTGCTGCCTTCCAGGGCAGCACCATCCACTGCCTGGTGGAATACGAGGTGGGCATGGGGCGCTGCGGCGTCACCACGCCGGCGGAATGTGAAAAACTGGCGCGGGCCATTGAAAAGTGCCCCCATTTGACCTTTGACGGCATCCAAGCCTATGCAGGCCACCTGTCCCACGAGATCAGCCTGGAAGTGCGCCGGACCCAAGCGGAAAAGATCGAGCAGGAATTGAAACAGCTGAAACAATACCTGGAAAGCCGCGGCATCCCGGTAAAAGAGGTCAGCGGCGCCAGCACCGGTACGGTGGAACTGCGGCGGCAAGGCACGGTCTACACCGAGGTGCAGGCGGGCAGCTACCTGTTTTTAGACGCTACATACCAGCAGCTGGGGCTGCGGTTTGAAAACTCCCTCACCGTACTGGCCACTGTCATCAGCACCCGGCCGGATCTGGTGGTGACAGATGCAGGCGTCAAGTGCATCGGGGTGGATCAGGGCGATCCCCAATGCCCGGCGCTGCTCGGCGCGGCGGTGAACATGAGCGAGGAGCACAGCGCTTTTGCTTTGCCGGGGCACGATTTGCAGGTGGGGGATCGGGTCCAGTTGATCCCCGGCCATTGCTGCACCACCATGAACCTCAACGATTGGTTCTATTTTGTCCGGGACGGAAAAGTGTTGGACCGCCTGCCGGTGACCAGCCGGGGCAAGAGCCGGTAGGGCTTTTGGCATCGACCGGCTGCCAAGCAGGCAAAAATACAGCGGGAAGAGTAAGATCGCTCTTCCCGCTTTTTTGTGGGCCAAGAAAGGTCATTGGGCCCAGAAGTCGTTCAATTCTTTCGCCAAGGCATCAGGGGCATCCACATTCACCTCATGTCTTGCCCGGGGGATCAGCACAAATTTGGCCTGGGGGAGCCGCTTTTGGAACTGGAGGGCAGCGCCTTTGTTGGCTCGGTCTTTTTCGCCGCAGAGGAGCAGCACCGGGCATTTGAGCGCAGAAAGGCCGGGCGTCAGATCCAACTGGGCCATGGAGGCGCACAGCCGGATGGTATCCTGTTTGGAAAGGCCGGCTTTTTGAAAAGCAGACTGGGGCATGAGCCGGAACATCCAATTTTGGAATTGGAGCAGTCTTTTTGGCATGTGGAACGGGACCCCGGCCAGCACCAGCGAATGGATCTGCTGGGGATGCTCGATGGCATATTGCAGCGCCAGCAGGCCGCCCAGGGAGAGGCCGCACAGAGCCAGTGGGCTTTGAAAAGAACGGCAGTAGGCGGAAAAGCCCGCATATAGGGCGTCATAGCCAGCCGGGCCGCCGGACAGCCAGTCGAACAGAGCGGGGCAGCGCACGTCTGCCGGTTCTGCCAGCCGTTCCACAGTGGGCTGCCAGCTGGAGGCCGCCTGCCCCAGACCGTGGAGCAAGATCCGCTGCATAGAGCACCTCCGCCCCATTCTTAGGCCCGGATGAGCTTGCCGGGGCAAGCGCCGTTATACTGGTTGTCTTCCACCACCCGCTGGCCGCCGGTGTAGACTGCCTTGAGCCCTGTGTTGGGCACGGTGTGCTGGTAATCGCTCGGGCAGGCGATGGTGTCCGGGTCAAAGACGACGACGTCGGCATCGAACCCCTCTTTCAGCAAACCCTTGCCCTTCAAGCGGAAAAACTGGGCCGGCAGGGAGGTCATGCGCCGCACCGCGTCTTCGATGGGCAGCACCCCCAGATCCCGCACATAGCGGCCCAGAATGTGGGGGAACGTGCCCACGATGCGGGGGTGGGTGGTCTGGCCGGGCAGCACACCGCCGCCGTCGGTGCCGATCATGGTGCGGCGGTATTGGAGGATGCGGATGATATCCTGCTCGTTCATCATAAAGTAGATGCCGTCGGTGTCGAATTCGTCATCCAGCAGCAAATCGAACACGGTGTCAAAGGGGTCTTTGCCCAGCTGCTGGGCCGCCTGGGCCACGGTGAGGCCGTTGAGTTCGGGGTGGCTGGGGCTGCGGGAGATCAGGGTGCCCTCGAACCCGGCGTTCAAAAAGTTGCTCTCCTCCATGGGGTTGGCCTTGACCATGGATTCCCGGATGGCCTGGCGGGCCGCCGGGTCACGGAGCAGCTCCATGGTGTGGGCACGGCCGCCGGATTGGAATTTTTGAGGGATGTAGACGCCCAGGTAGGTGGCGCTGGCGGTGAAGGGATATTGGTCCAGCCCCACTTCCAGCCCTTCCTGGTTAGCCCGCTCGACCAGGGGCAGGGTCAGCAGGGTCTTGTTCCAGTTGGCTTTGCCTTTGGCCTTGTGGTGGGAGATCTGGCAGCGGCAGCCCGAGCGGCGGGCCACTTGGATCATGTCTTCCACCGATTCCACCAGGCGCAGGGATTCGGAGCGCATGTGGACGCTGAAGCACCTGTCATAGCGGGCCGCCACTTTGGCCACGGCCGTCAGCTCATCCAGATCCGCATAGCTTCCCGGCGGATAGATCAAGCCGAAGCTGACGCCCACTGCCCCTTCTTCCAGGGCTTCTGCCGTCATGCCGCACATCCGGTCCAGTTCCCGGGCGGTCAGGGGCCGGTTTTGGTCTTGGCCTTCGCAGACCACGCTGCGGATGGAGCCGTGGCCCACAAACTGGGCCATGTTGACGCCCAGGGCCAGGGATTCGATGTGGGCCATCGTCTGCCCATAGCTGGACAGGAAGCCTAGGCCGCCCGGCTTGCCCGCCCGCTTTTCCTCGTGGGCAATGGTCCAGCCATCCCGAGGGGCATTGGAGGTACCGCAGTTGCCGCTGATATCGGTGGTGATGCCCTGCCCCGCCTTGTTGTGGCTCTGGGGGTTGTCAAACACCGTGACATCGGCGTGGGAATGTACGTCAATGAAGCCGGGGGTCACGCAGTGGCCGGTGGCGTCCAGCGTGTGGGCGGCAGGGGCGTCGGCTGGCAGAAGGCCCACAAAAGCGATCTTGCCGTCTTGCAGGGCCACATCCGCCCGGAAGGGGGGATTGCCTGTGCCGTCGATGACCCGGCCGTTGCGAATGATCCAATCAAACATACGCTTTCACCTCATATCCATAAAATGATGTTGTATTCACCAGGGCAGCAGTTCGTCGCCCTTGACCAGAAAAGCCCGGTCCGCCACCTGGGCCAGGGGCGTATCGGAGCGGGAATCGGAGTAGAACTCCGACATGTGGAACTGGGGATAGACCTGCCGGAGCCGCTCCACTTTTTCCGGCCCCCAGCAGTTTTCCCCCTGGATGCGGCCGGTGCGGCTGTCCATCCGGGTGCCGATCAGGCGCTTGACCCCCAATTCGGCGCACACCGGCGCCAGCAGGAATTCGCCGGAGGCGGAGATGATCACATCGTCCCCGTGGGGCCTGGCCAAATACCAGGCCTTGAGGTTCTTCCGGTGACTCTGCCAAAAGCGCTCCACCGCCTGCTCCGGCTGGCGGATGTGGCGCAGATAGCCGAACAGATGGGATTTGAACCGGGTCTTGGGGCACAGCTTGAGGCCGAACAACAGCCCCCAAAAAGCCATGGCAGGCAAGTGGAGCCAGGTTTTGGGGTAGTGAGCCAGGCACCAGAAAGTAAAGTGGGTGCTGCTGTCCCCCCGGTAGACAGTGTTGTCAAAATCATAGCCGACGATCGGTGTCATCTGGTTCACTCCTCCATCACGCTGTGGGCCAGAGCCTCAAAATCCGCCAGGGCCTGGGGAGAATAGGGGACCATGCCCTGGGCCAAAAGGGCGCTGCCGCCGCCCCGGCCCCCGTGGGATGCAAAGAACTCCTTCATCTGCTGGCCCGGGTGGAAGCCTTTCATCTGTTTGGGCTGGCAGACCATCAAGCTCAGATCTTCCCCTTGGCGGCAGGCCAAAAACAGCAGGATGGGGTGTTCCTTGGTCAAGCGGTCGCACAGGGCTTTGATCTCTTTGTTGTTCCATCCCTCCAGCAGGCGGTAGGCGGCCACGCCGCCTGCCGTGGGCCGGGCCCGGTGGACCAAAGCGTCCCCCTCTGCCTCCAGCAGCTGTTGGCGCAGGCGGCGGACTTCTTCTTCCAAAAAGGCGGCCCGAGTGTGCAGCGCTGTGATCTTTTCTTCGGCTTCCGGGCCGCTCTCCACCTCCAGCAAAGCGCCCAGGCGCAGTTGGCGCAGATCTTTTTCCAGGCTGTCTGCCAGCGCCCGCTGGCCGGCGCGGAAATACAGGCGGAAAGCACCCCGCACCATTTTGCTGCCCGTCCAGCGCACCGGGCCGATCATGCCGGTATCCGGGCAGTGGGTGCCGCCGCAGGCGTTGAGGTCGAAGCCTTCGATATCCACCAGGCGGATGCGCTCATGGGGGGTGATCTTGCCACGCACGGGCAGGCGGGCGGCCTCTTCCGGCGTGTGGTAGGTACAGCGGATGGGCAGGCGCTGGGCCACCACTTCGTCCACCCGCAGCTGCAGCGCGGCCAGCTGCTCCTCGGTCATGGGCTGGGCGAATTCGATGTGGGAAGTCTCCTCTTCGATGCGGGCGATCAGCGTCGGGTTGTCAAACAGCTGCTGTGCCGCCGCCGAGATCACATGCTGGCCGGAATGCTGCTGCATGTGGTCCCGCCGGCCCTCCAGATCGATGCGGCATTCCACCCCCTGCCGGTGGGCGGGCTGCTGGCACAGGATGTGGAAGATCTGCCCTTCTTCTTCGTATACGTCTGTCACCGGGCAGCCGTCGATGGACCCTGCCTCGCAGGGCTGCCCGCCGCCCCGGGGAAAGAAGATGGTCTGGTCCAGCGTGACCCGGAAACCCTGGGGGCAGGGTTCCAGGCTGGTGATATTGGCTGTCAGCTGCCCCAGGAGAGGGGCGTCGTCAAAGATCCGTTCTGTCATAATCATTCCTCCTGGGCTCTTATAAGAGCCGGGTATCGTTGATCTGCAGCTGAAAATTCAGCTTTAAAAATTCCGCCGCTTTGCGGCACATCATCATCCGGGTCAAAAAGATCTCAAAGTAATCCATCACTGCGCTGATGGCCGTATCGATCTTGAGGGACAGGATCAGCTCCCCTTTTTGGGGGCCGATGGTCAGCGAAGAGGTGTAGACCGCGTAGTTGACCCGGTCGTGGATGTCGGTGGCCACCGTGGAGCTGGTGCGCACCCGGGAGCGGCGCACATCGGATTTGTCCGCTAAGATCAGCGCCGCGGTGATGGGCGTGACGGCGGAGCCGGTGTGCTCGTCGTGGTTGCCGATGGCGCAGATCACCTCGGCGATGTCCTCTGGCGGCATACCCATGCGGGTGAGGATCTGAAAAGCCATGACAGCGCCGGTCTGGGCGTGGTCCTCCCGGTTGATGCAGTTGCCGATGTCGTGCATATAGCCGGCGATGCGGGCCAGGGTGATGGTGCGTTCGTCGTAGCCCAAGGTCTGCAGGATATCCGCCGCTGTGGCGGCGCAGATGCCGGCGTGGGCAAAGCCATGTTCGGTAAAACCGATGACGCCCAAGGCATCGTTGCCTTTTTGCAGGTAGGTCTGCACTTCCCGATTGTTTTTGATATCTTGAAAGGTGATGGACACTCAAATCCCTCCTCATTGCTTGGCAGTAAGGTATTGCGATGGGGCAGCTTTTCGGCCATAGCCGGCAGGCTGGGAGAAAAGGGCCATAGAAGATGGTACAAAACGGTCCCGCGGTTATTGTACCAAACCGCGGAAGCGGGGTGGTACAATGGCCAACTTTTCGGTTGCAGCCGACAGGCTGGGAGAAAAGGGCCATAAAACATGGTACATAACCGCCCCGCGGTTATTGTACCATAATCCGGAGGGAAAAGAGAGGAACTTTTTGAGAATTTTACGAGGGAAAGCCAGGGAATGCGCTATTGCATCCAGCAAGCTGCACATTTATAGTGGACTCTAAGCGGGAGTGAAATTGGTTAGAGCGATGAAAATTGCCGGAAAACTATACGGAACTTTTAGCAGATGCTATAATAATGCAGGGAAAACGATTCGTGGCTTTGGGCCGGGAGGCGAAGATTTGCCACTGGTTTGGTGAAAAATCGGCGCTGCCTTTTCCCAGCGGGTGTTGTACACTACAACAGGAGCGGAAAAGGAGGAGTGGAGCCATGCAACCATCCCGGCCCCGCATTTTTTACGGGTGGGTCATAGTAGCTGCCAGCTTTTTGGTGATGTTTTGCACCATTGGCATCGTCAACAACTGTGCAGGGCTGTTTATCAAACCGGTCTGCGACGATATGGGCTTTTCCAGAGGAGGCATGGGGGTCAACATGACGATCATCGCCGCCTGCCAGATGGTCATGGCCCTGTTCGGCGGCAAGATCTTCGCCCGGTTCGATGTCAAAACCGTTATGCGGGTCAGCAGCTTGTTGCTGGCAGGCGGGTATTTTGCCTATTCCTTGGCGCCCTCTTTGCCGGTCTTCTACCTGTTGTCGGTGGTCATCGGCTTTTCCATGGGCGGCTTGACCACGCTGCCCCTTTCCCTGCTCATCGGCAACTGGTTCCATCAGCGCCGTGGGTTTGCCGTGGGCGTGGCTTTTATGGGCAGCGGCATCGGCGGTATGCTGTTCAACGCATTGGCCGGGCAGCTGCTCACCGCCCTGGGCTGGCGGGCTACATACCGCATCCTGGGCATCATCGCCTTTGTGGTTTTGGTGCCGGTGTGCTGGCTGGTCATCCGCACCAGGCCGGCGGATAAAGGGCTGGAGCCCTATGGCAAGCAAGAGGATGAAAGCGTGGAGGAATTTGACAACCGGGGCATGAGCCTGCACCAGGCACTGCGCACCGGCCGTTTCTGGGTGCTGTGTTTTGCCGCCGCGCTGTGCAATATCACCCTGAGCGCGCTGAATCAGAACGTGACGCCCCATTTGAGCGATGAAGGCTATTCACTGGCCACGGCTGCCAACATCTCCGCTTTGATGTTGGGCGGTTTGGCGGTGGGCAAAATGAGCTTGGGCTGGATCTACGACAAAATGGGGACCCGCCGGGCGACGCTTTTTGCTAACTTTTGCACCATTTTCTCCCTGTTGGGCACGATCTTCTGCCGTTTTCCGCCCATGTTGGCAGTCATCATCCTGGGGTTTGCGTTTGGCAATGCCTTTGGCAGCGTGGCGCCGCCGCTGATCGTGCAGAACTTGTATGGCCGGCGGGAATATGGAGCGATCTTGGGCGTGGTGACGGCCTGCATCAACCTGGGCGGCACTGTGACGCCCGTGATGATCGGCAAGGTATACGATGTGTTCGGCAGCTATACCCCTGCCTTTTCCGCCATGATCGCCACATCGGCTTTGGTGGCTGTTTGCTTCTACCTGCTGCTGTCCCCCAAGGCGGAGTACAGGGAGGGGCAATAGGCGGCCCGGGCGGCCGCAGCCCTGAGAGCGGATCGTTGAAACAAAGGGCCGTGGGCCCGGTGAGAAGGAGTGTCTGCAATGCAATCGTCCCGTCCGCGCATTTTTTACGGCTGGTTTATCGTGGCCGCCAGTTTTATGGTGATGTTCTGCACCATTGGCATCGTCAATAACTGTTCCGGCCTGTACATCAAGCCGGTCTGCGACGATATGGGGTTTTCGCGGGGAGCTATGGGCGTCAATATGACGATCCTTTCCATCTGCCAGATGCTGGTCGCCCTGTTCGGCGGCAAGATCTTCGTCAAATTTGACGTGAAGAAGATCATGCGCATCAGCAGCATTTTGTTGGCGGTGGGCTATTTCAGCTATTCGCTTGCCACTTCGCTGCCTGTGTTTTATTTGATCTCTGTGGTGGTGGGCTTTGCCATGGGCGGCACGACCACCATGCCCCTTTCTCTGCTCATCGGCAACTGGTTCCACCAGCGCCGTGGGTTTGCCGTGGGCGTGGCTTTTATGGGCAGCGGCATCGGCGGTATGCTCTTCAACTCCCTGGCAGGCCAGCTGATCACGGAGTTTGGCTGGCGGGCTACATACTGCACCCTGGGCATCATCGCTTTTGTGGTCTTGGTGCCGGTGTGCTGGCTGGTCATCCGCACCAAACCGGCGGATATGGGGCTGGCGCCCTATGGGCAGGCGGCCAATGAGAGCACGGAACAGTATGACAACCGGGGCATGACATTGAAGGAAGCCATGCACACCGGCCGCTTTTGGGCTCTGTGCCTGGTGACGGCAGTGGGCAATGTGAGCCTGTGCGCGCTGAACCAGAACGTGACGCCCCATCTGAGCGACGAAGGGTATGCGCTGACCACAGCTGCCAACATCTCCGCCATTATGCTGGGCGGCTTGGCAGTGGGCAAAATGACCCTGGGCTGGCTGTATGACAAACTGGGTGTGCGCCGCACCACGCTGCTGGCCAACTGCAGCACCATACTGGCCCTGGTGGGCACCCTCCTTTGCCGGTTCCCGCCCATGATCGCCGCCATCGTGCTGGGCTTTTCCATCGGCAACGCCTTTGGCAGCATCGGCAACCAAGTGATCGTGCAGAGCATCTATGGCCGCAAAAACTACAGCGCCATCCTGGGCGTCGTGGCGGCCTGCAACAGTTTAGCCGGTTCGGTGACACCGGTGCTGATCGGCGGTGTATACGACCTGTTTGGCAGCTATACGCCGGCCTTTGCCACCATGGTGGTCACCTCCTCCTTGGCTGCCATCAGCTATTTTATCCTGTTGTCTCAAAAAGTGGAATACGAAGCCTGAAAAAAGCAAAAAAGAAACGGCTCTCTGGCGCCAAATCTGGCAGCAGAGGGCCGTTTTGTCATGGTTAGAAGGATTAAGCGCTTTTCAGCGGCGCCCGGCGCTGCAGCAGCCAGGCACAGGCCAAGGGGATGCAGGCCGCGAACAAAATGGCTGCCGCCGACAGCAGGGGGGAGGGAGGACCTATGAGAAAGCCGCCCAGGAACAGCAGCACCTGGGCCAGCGCCCGGCTGAGCATGTAATCGAGATAGACCGAATTCACCAGGGGCAGTACTACGATGCACAGCAAAGGGACCCCGATGGATACGGCGATCTTTTGGATCTTGTTCATGCGGTAGTAGAGGACGGCGATGCAATATCCCAGGGAAAAGCAGGCCAAGTTGACGGAAAGGCTCCAGAGGATGGCCACCGGCGTTTCCTGCCAGGGCAAGACGCCGCCATGGTACAGCATGCCATACAGAGAGCTGGTGGGCATCAACAGGCCGACCACCCGGCTGTACAGCTGGTCGGCTGCGGCGCAAAAAAGGCCAGACAGGACGGCGATCAGCAGGGTCCCGCGGAATTGGCTCAGGCGGGATACGCTGTTTTGGGTGAAAAAGCGGAAATATTCGTGGAAAGAGCAGCAGCCCAAGACGAAAAACAAGATGGCGCTGGCAAACTCAATGCCGTTGATGTTGGCTTCGATACGGCCGTTTGACAGGGAAATGGAAAAGTTGGCAAACAGGGCCAAGATCACCATGACGAGGTAATAGACGAGGATGGTATTCCGGTAATCGCGCAGGTAATATCGTACTACAGGCTTCCAGCGGTTCATTTTGCAGTCCCTCCATTGGTCAGGTTGATAAAAAGCTGCTGCAGATCCGGGGTGCTGGCCTGCAGCCCGGCGGGCAGTTCGGCGGGGGCAGGCTCCAGCAGATAGCAGGCTTTGAGCCCGCCCAGGGCGTCGTACCCCAGCACTTTGCGGCCGGCGGCAAAGCGATCCACCGCCTCGGCCGGCCCGGTGATGCAGCAGCACCGCTGGAGCAGCTCGTCACAGGCTTCGTGGCAGACCAGGCGGCCTTCGTTCAAGATGACCACCCGTTCGATCACCCGGGCCACTTCTTCGATCAGGTGGGTGGAGATGACGATGCACCGGGGATTCTTGTTGTAGCTTTCCAGCAGCTGGCGGTAGAACAGCTGGCGGTGGTGGGCGTCCAGCCCCAGCACCGGCTCATCCAGCAGCAGATAGGGCGTGTTGGCAGCCAGGGCCACCACCAATTTGAAGATGGACCCGTAGCCGGTAGAAAGGCTTTTGATCTTCTTTTTCAGAGGCAGCTCGTAAGCTTCGGCCAGGGAGAGGGCGTAGGGCTGGTCAAAATCGCTGTAAAATGAGGCGGTCCAGCGGATGGCATCCCCGACGCGCATGCTCTCCGGGTATAGATTTTTTTCGCTGGTCAGAAATAGCTTCCCCAAGGCCTGGTCATTGTCCCGGCAATCTTGGCCGTCGATGGTGACAGTGCCGGCATCAGGGTAGACCCGGTTGGAGATCAAATTCAGCAGGGTGGATTTGCCTGCGCCGTTGCGGCCCAGCAGGCCGTAGATACAGGGCTGTTCCAGGGTCACGCTCACATGGTCCAGAGCCAGTGTATTGCCATAGTGTTTGCACACGTCGGTTACTTGGATCTTATTTTCCATCGGTATAACACCTCTTGATCATCTGGGTTAAGTCCTCTTCCCGAAGGCCCAGCTTGTGGGCTTCGGCAGCCAGAGGGCGTACATAGCTTTCGTAAAACCGTTCTTTGCGGGTGGCCGTGATGGCCTGGATCGCACCGGGGGAGACAAACATGCCGAGACCTCTTTTCTTGTATAGGATTTGGCGTTCGACCAACAGATTGAACCCCTTGAGCACAGTGGCAGGGTTGATGCGGCAGATCGCGGAAAATTCCGTGGTAGAGGGAATTTGACTCTCTTCCGGGTAGGCGCCGGATAAGATGGCGTCTTCGATCTGTTCGGCGATCTGAATATAAATGGGCCGGGAATCATCCAATGCAAAGGCCATGGCTACCTCCTTTCATCCGCTTGTTAATTGGTTCATTACTCATGTAACTAAGTATATGGGTAATGGACCTGTTTGTCAAGCCCCGGCAGCAGATTTTTTTCCGGGGCCGCAACAACAAAAAAACCGGCTGCCAAAAATGAACAGCACCCCATTTGTTAGACAGTATGGTATACTGAATAACAAGTGGGGTGTTAAACTATCCCAAGAGAGA
>JABLTT010050245.1_pt1 | contig 11906 bp, 10 predicted proteins | sample 7160061 | NCBI WGS metagenome assembly JABLTT01 (sample SAMN14651232, study PRJNA627086) | human gut metagenome | isolation source: feces | host: Homo sapiens | reverse complement strand
CACCGTACACGGCTCTCTGGCAGCAGGTGCTCTGACCACTACCTATACTGCATCTCAGGGTCTTCTGCTGATGATCCCGAACATGTATAAGATTGCAGGCGAGCTGCTGCCGTGCGTATTCCACGTATCCGCACGTACCGTTGCTTCGCACGCACTGAATATCTTTGGCGACCATTCCGACGTTATGGCATGTCGCCAGACCGGTTTCGCTATGCTGTGCGAGACCAACCCGCAGGAAGTTATGGACCTGTCCGCTGTTGCACACTGTGCAGCAATCGAGGGCCGCGTTCCGTTCATCAACTTCTTCGACGGCTTCCGCACCTCTCACGAGATCCAGAAGATCGCTGTATGGGATTACGACGATCTGGCTGATATGTGCGACATGAAGGCTGTTGAGGAGTTCCGTGCCCGCGCACTGAATCCGGAGCATCCGGTTATGCGTGGTTCCCACGAAAACGGCGACATCTTCTTCCAGCACCGCGAGGCTTCCAACGTTTACTACGAAGCAGTTCCGGAAATCGTTGAGAAGTACATGGGCAAGGTAAACGAGAAGCTGGGCACCGATTACAAGCTGTTCAACTACTACGGTGCACCGGACGCTGAGCGCGTTATCATCGCTATGGGCTCCATCTGCGACGTAGCAGAGGAAGTTATCGACTACCTGACCGCACAGGGCGAGAAGGTTGGTCTGGTAAAGGTTCGCCTGTACCGTCCGTTCCGCGCTGACAAGCTGCTGGAAGCTATTCCGGAGACCGCAAAGAAGATCGCTGTTCTCGACCGCACCAAGGAGCCGGGCTCCCAGGGCGAGCCGCTGTATCAGGACGTTGTATTTGCTCTGGCAAATGCAGGCAAGTCCGTATTCACCTGCGGCGGCCGTTACGGTCTGGGCTCCAAGGATACGCCTCCGTCTTCCGTATTCGCTGTATACGAAGAGCTGGCTAAGGACGAGCCAAAGAAGCAGTTCACCCTCGGCATCGTGGATGACGTCACCAACCTTTCTCTGGCAGAGCACGCATCCCCGAACACCGCAGCAGAAGGCACCATCGAATGTAAGTTCTGGGGTCTGGGCGGCGACGGTACCGTTGGTGCAAACAAGAACTCCATCAAGATTATCGGCGACAACACCGATAACTACGTACAGGCTTACTTCCAGTACGACTCCAAGAAGACTGGCGGCGTAACCGTATCGCATCTGCGCTTCGGTGCTAAGCCGATCAAGTCCCCTTACTATATCAACAAGGCTGACTTCGTTGCATGCCACAACCCGTCCTACGTTGTCAAGGGCTACAAGATGGTCAACGACGTAAAGCCGGGCGGCGTATTCCTGATTAACTGCCAGTGGACGCCGGAAGAGCTGAACGAGTACATGCCGGCTGAGGCAAAGCGTTACATCGCAAAGAACAACATTCAGCTGTACACCATCAACGCAATTGATCTGGCTATCAAGATTGGCATGGGCAAGCGCACCAACACCATTCTGCAGTCTGCATTCTTCTCTCTGGCTAAGGTTATGCCGGAAGAGACCGCAATCCAGCTGATGAAGGACGCTGCTACCCATTCTTACCTGAAGAAGGGTCAGGACATCGTTGACATGAACCACAAGGCAATCGAGCTGGGCGCTACCGCTTACGAGAAGATCGACGTTCCGGCTGATTGGGCTGACGCAGTTGACGCAGCTCCGGCAGAAGCTCCGGAAGGCCGCGAAAAGACCGTAAAGATGGTTACCAACCTGATGGAGCCGATCGACCGCATGGACGGCGACTCCCTGCCGGTATCCGCATTTACCGACTATGTAGACGGTACCTACGAGCACGGCGCAGCAGCTTATGAGAAGCGCGGCACCGCTGTTACCGTACCGACCTGGGACGCTGAGAAGTGTGTTCAGTGTAACCAGTGTGCATATGTCTGCCCGCACGCTACCATCCGCCCGTTCGCTCTGACCGCAGAAGAGGTTGCAGCAGCTCCGGCAGCTATCAAGACCGCTCCGATCAAGGTTGGCGCAGGCAAGGGCGTTTACTCCTTCACCATGTCTGTTTCCCCGCTCGACTGCATGGGCTGTGGTGTCTGCATCGGCGTTTGCCCGACCAAGGCTCTGACCATGGTTCCGCAGCATGAGGAAGCTGCACAGGCTGAGGTATTTGAGTACACCGTAAACAAGGTTTCCCGCAAGCCGGAGATGGAAGACATCAAGACCGTCAAGGGTTCCCAGTTCAAGCAGCCGCTGCTTGAGTTCTCCGGTTCCTGCGCTGGCTGTGCTGAGACCTCCTACGCTCGTCTGATTACCCAGGTATGCGGCGATCGTATGTACATCTCCAACGCTACCGGTTGTTCCTCTATCTGGGGCGGTCCGGCAGCTACTTCCCCGTACACCGTCAACAAGGACGGCCGCGGTCCGGCATGGGCTAACTCCCTGTTCGAGGACAACGCTGAGCACGGTCTGGGCATGTATCATGGCCAGAAGGCACTGCGTGAGAACCTGAAGGCTAAGACCGAGGCTCTGATCGCTGTACCGTACGCACAGCAGGCTCTGAAGGACGCTGCTCAGAAGTGGCTGGATACCTACGCTGACGGCGTCGCAAACCAGGCTGCAACCGAAGCTTACATCGCTGCTCTGGAGAGCAACGTTGAGCCGAACTGCGACTGCGAGGCTTGCACGCTGGCATCTGAGATCCTGGCTAAGAAGGATTACCTGTCCAAGAAGTCCGTATGGATCTTCGGCGGCGACGGTTGGGCTTACGACATCGGCTTCGGCGGTCTGGATCACGTTCTGGCTTCCGGCGAAGACATCAATGTCATGGTATTCGATACCGAAGTTTACTCCAACACCGGCGGACAGGCTTCCAAGGCTACCAACATCGGCGCTGTTGCTCAGTTCGCTGCTGCTGGTAAGTCCATCCAGAAGAAGTCTCTGGCTGAGATCGCAATGTCCTACGGCTACATCTACGTCGCTCAGGTAGCTATGGGTGCTAACCCGCAGCAGACCCTGAAGGCTATTGCAGAAGCTGAAGCATATCCGGGACCGTCTCTGGTTATCGGCTACGCTCCGTGTGAGATGCACTCCATCAAGGGCGGCATGAAGAACTGCCAGTCCGAGATGAAGAAGGCTGTTGAGTGCGGCTACTGGAACATGTTCCGCTTCAACCCGACCCTGAAGGCTGAGGGCAAGAACCCGTTCATCATCGACTCCAAGGAGCCGAAGGAAGACGGCTATCAGGCATTCCTGATGGGCGAGGCTCGCTTCTCCGCTCTGACCCGTTCCTTCCCGGATCGTGCAAAGGAGCTGTTTGCAAAGTCTGAGGACAAGGCTGCTCTGCGCTACAAGCACCTGCTCAACCTGCAGGAAATGTACGGCAAGGACATCTAATCGAACATTATATCGGATAAATTTGTATAGAAACGAGAATCCCCAGCGGAAATTTTCCGCTGGGGATTTTATTTGTGCCTATGAAAATCAGATGTGCTGTAAGTACCGGTATTTGTTTGTCGTGTCATAAAACGTAACAACAAAGACAAACGCCACCGCCAGTCCGATGATAGCAACCACCGCCGCCAGCACGCTGCCGGTCAGGGCGATGAGCAGGGCGCCCGCATTGCACACGGCGTAGCCAATCGCAAGCGGCATCAGCCTTCTTGTGCTCAGCGTGCACAGATGCTTTTTCTCCAGCGCTTTCACGCCGCCGACAATTTTATATACCATGACGAGGAAGCAAAGCGTTGCGAGAACGTCGAGCACAGCCAAAAGCCCCTCGCGGCGCGTCATCGGCAGCAGCCGAATCAGGTAAATCACGCCGGTAAATACGGCAAGCTCCAGCGCCAGCGGAACGAGATTTTCAAAGACCCCTTCCTCCTGCCACACTTCTTTGAGACCGGCTGCAACGAGCAGATACCCAACGAAGTCCGGAAGCAGTCCAATCATGTACCCGCCAAGCGTCACATGGACATTGAACAGAATAAAAATCAATCCGGCGAAAATCTTTTTCATATCTGCCACCTCATTTCTGTTGTATCAACCAAGACAGCGCCGCACCAAGCATGCCTATTTCCAATCCATACCCGATGCAGCGCTGTGTTTGTTTTGTTGTTACAGGGTATAGACCTTCAGTGTTTCGTATACCTCATATGCTTCCTTCATGGTCGCCATCTGCGTGCCCGGAAGCTTTGCACTCGCCGTGCCCATTGCCACAGCAAACTTTGCCGTCTCCTCATACGACATGCCCTGACTGTACGCGTGTGCGATAGCGCCCACCATCGCGTCGCCCGAGCCGACCGCACTCTGTGCCGCCGCGCCTGCATTGGCGATGATGTACAGCGGCTTGTCCGTGTGGTTGACGAAAATCGCGCCGTTGTGTCCCAGCGATGCGCAAATCGTCTGCGCTCCCTCTGCCAGCAGCGGCTTGACGTACTCATACGCCTCCTCCGGATCATGCGTGCGTGGCTTGCCGGTCAGCTTTGCCAACTCGGTGGAGTTCGGCTTGATGAAGTCCGGCTTGAATGGCAGCGTGCTGCGAATGGTATCGCCGTCACTGTCGATGAGCAGCGAACAGCCGGCCTTTTTGATGATGCGGATGATTTTCAGGTACTGCTTTTCCTTCATTCCTGGCGGGATACGGCCGCACAGAACGAACAGATTGTTCGGATCGAGATAGGTCTTGAGCTTTTCGATAAAGCGCAGATAATCTTCTTCCTCTACTGCAGTGCCCGGTTCGTTGAAGTCGGTGTGCTCACCGTCCGGATGGACAATCTGTGTATTGGTACGGGTCTCGCCCGTCACGTCGGTGAAATCGTGCATGATTCCGAGCGCAGTCAATGCATTTTTCAGCGCTCTGCCGTTATTTCCCGCCGTAAAGCCAAGCGCTACGCATTCGCCGCCGATGGCACGGATCGCTCTGGAAACGTTGATGCCGCGTCCGCCAACTTCTACATAGCTCTTGACAACGCTGTTCACCGTGCTCAGCTCCACCGGTGCTTCCAGCACCAGGGTGCGGTCAATCGCCGGATTCAGCGTTATGGTAATAATCATTGGATAAAACCCTCCTGCTCCTACTCAAAATCCAACTTGTCTCTTTGTTTGAGTGCTATCATTATTGTACAAAATTTATTTTCCATTGTAAATGAAAAATCCAAAAGATTTTGCATTTCTGCCGCAAATTTTTAGCACAAAATTCGATGTTCTTTTTGTTGTATTTGACTCTCCTCTATTTCCGTTCGGGGCTGAATAGCGTGGGGTTCTTCCTCTGACGTATACAATTCCTGCCGAATCACGCCGAACAGATCTTCTGCCATAATGATAATATTGTGAATCTGTGCTTCCGTGATTTCAAACGGCAGGTCGGTCGGATAGCGCGTTTCAATGTAATAGTTGTTGAGTGCGGCGCTCTCGCCGAGATAGCGGACAAACCGGTCATCCACCATCGCCGCCTGCCGACAGAGGAAGGTGAGGTTGTGCCCGTCAAAGTGTCTGCCCAGCTTGAACAGCAGGTATCCCTTGAGTGCCTTTTCAATCGCCTGCTGACAGTGAAACGCCACAGCCATTTCATCTCCGCCCCAGGTCAGCAGGATGCGGGCACTTTGCAGGTCGCTGAGCGCTTTTTCCAGCCACTTGTAATAATACTGGCTGTCTGTGTTACCCTTCCGACGTCTCGCCATAAAGCACCGTTCCCTTCTTCTCAATCGCAGATGCATAGCTGCCGCTGTCTCTGAGCAGCTCCAGCCATTCATCGGTTTGGTACAGCAAAAACTGTACCGGAATCGGCATATTGATTTTCAAATACAGCTTGCGCAGCAGCTCTGTCTTATTGCAGTGATCCAGAATGATACACAAATCTGCTGATTTTATGTCATGGCCGTCAACCACAAATTTTTCGCCGTACAAGATGACACGGCGCGGCCGACAGCAATCCAATACCCTTTTGAGAAGCTCTTCACGTTTCATGTGCTCTTCCTCCTTTGCGTTTACCGTTCGGAGAACGTCACCTCAGCCTGCACTTTCTCCTGCTCTCCCTCGCAGGCGCACACGCAAAACGTTCCGTTTTTGGTATGTCCCTGTGAAATGGTCAACTCGGTTCCGCAGCGGTTTTCCGCCAGATAATTGACCTGCAGTTCGGATACCCAGCGGTTTTCGTCCGGCTCCAAGCCGAACGCATCCGACAGAATATCCACTGCCTTGACATTGTTGAGATGCCGATTGACATCGGTATCACTATAGCGCACCGTGCGCGCAAAGCACGGCTGCATATCCTCCGGCACAATCGCGCGCAACTGTTCCGTAAAGCCGGTGTCCTGTGACGGAAAGCTGATGCCGACTTTCTTTGGCAGCAGCAGATGCCGCGATTCCAAATCGACAATCGCCCAAACCGTGACGGCATGACCAATCACGCCGCCCGCATCCTCAAATACAAAATCGCGATACCACGATGCACCGCGCAGCTTGCGCGGCAGCGTTGTCAGCCGAACGGTCTCATACGGCTGCAGCGGCCGCTCCAGCTGATATTTCAGCCGTGACAGCACCCAAAATCCGTGGTGCTGCTTGAGCGCCTCGCCGCCGATTCCCATGATTTCCGCGTGACGTGTGGCGATATCCTGCATAAAATCAACGATGGCAGACGGTCGCGCCAGTCCGCGGCAATCGGTCTGTCCAATATCAACGACATATTCTCTGGATAGCTGACACTCCGGCATATACTGTTTCCTCCTATGGATTTGCCCTACGATTTCTCATCTCTATTATACCGCAGACCGGCGCAAAAAGAAAGCAATGCATTGCTCCTATGCGTAGAATATGCTACACTAATTTTTACATTCCGAACATAGAATGCAATAGAAACGGAGGATTGTCTATGAAAAAGCTGTGTATGCTGACCGTGCTCTTTCTCGCGCTCACCTGTGCGATTGTGTGCTGCTCCGCAGGCGTCACCCCGCTGACCTTTTTCGCTGCCCTGCGCAGCTCTGCGCTCGCTGCCGCGGCGCCGCAGGATGCCACACGCACGTCGGATTCCCCGTCATCTGCCGCTCCCTCCATGCAGACGCAGACGCGCGGCGTCTGGGTGGCAACGGCATATTCCATTGATTATCCCGCGCAGCCGACCACTGACGCAGACACGCTGCGCGCCGAATGCCGCACCGCACTCGACCGCATCGCGGCGAGCGGCGCCAACACCGTGTATTTTCAGGTGCGCCCGTCCTGCGATGCGCTGTACCGCTCCCAGCTCTTTCCGTGGAGCCGGTATTTGACCGGCACGTGCGGCACAGCGCCGTCCGATTCGTTCGACCCGCTCGCGTATTGGGTGGAACAGGCACATGCCCGCAATCTGCGGCTGGAGGCGTGGGTCAATCCGTACCGCATCTGTGCCGGTGCCAACGCGCAGAGCGATTTTGATGCCCTGCCGGATTCCTCTCCCGCCAAGCAGCATCCGGACTGGGTGGTCTCATGTGACGGCGGCTATTATTTCAACCCCGGCATCGCAGAGGTTCGCCAGCTCATTTGTGACGGCGTGTCGGAGATTGTCAGCAAATACGCCGTGGACGGCATCCAATTCGATGATTATTTTTATCCGTCCGCACAGTTTGACGATGCCGCGACCTATCAGGCGTCCGGCAGCAATTTGCCGCTCGCGGACTGGCGGCGCGACAATGTCAATCAACTCGTACAGGCGGTAAACACCGCGGTGCACCAGAACGCTATGCAGGCGGGCTGCCGCTTTGGCATCAGCCCGTCGGGCATTTGGCGCAATCGGGGCGCCAATGCGTTCACCGGCAGTGCCACACACGGCTTTGAGCACTATTCCTCGTCGTATGCGGATTCTGTGACGTGGATTAAAAACGGCTGGATTGATTACATCTGCCCGCAAATTTACTGGCAGATCGGCGATACGGCGGCGGATTTCCAGACGCTCGCCAACTGGTGGAGCCATCAGGTCCGCGGCACGGATGTCCAACTGGTGCTCGGTCTCGCCGCCTATAAAATCGGCGACAGCCAGTACGGCGACGTCTGGGCAAACGACGGCTACGGCGAAATCGGCCGCCAGCTGGATCTCGCCGCCGGTATCCAAGACATCGACGGCTGCGCTCTGTTCAGCTATCAAAATCTGCGCGGCAATGACACGCTGTTCCAAACGGTACAGGAGCGGTGGAAATAAAGCAAAACCGCTCTGTCTCGATGGACAGAGCGGTTTTCGTTTACTTGCCGTATTCTTGGCACGCATCCCGATGCGCGCATGAGGCGCAGCCGCCTTCCTCCGGTGTCGGACAGGCATCCTGCTGTTGTTTTTCCTGCTTTTCACTTTCCAGCATGCGCACGAACAGCGCACCGACCTGCATATCCGCCTCGCCGTATGCGCCCGGAAACGGCGCAATGCCCGCCTGCATCAGTACCATCTGCTGCATCATGTCCAGCTTGCCGCACACGAGCAGCCCCGCGCCGTGCTGCTTGAGACACTGCGCAGGGTCTCCCTCCGCATCCACGATTTCCATCTGGCTGATGTGGTCATCCTCTATCGTATACAGCTTAAACTGCTTGGTCTGTGCAAAATCCTGACAGACCGTACCGTTGTCATATGCCGCCGCAATCTTCATCGCACGTTCTCCTTATCATAAATCGTTGGTCTTATTGTATCGCAAACAGGCGCATTTTGCAACGCAGGCAAAAAAAGAGACCATCTCGCGATGGTCTCTCCGGTACGGTTGTTTTTACGCGGTCTGCACCATTTCCTGCTCGCCGATATGCGGCAGTCTCTCGATAGCTGTGCAGGTCATTCCGATGATGGAAAGCACAACAGCCGTCAAAACACAGCAGATATGGGAAATATCATCATTGATGGTATGCGTTTCCTGTGCGACATAGCTCCGATGCTGCTCGGAAATGTACGCAATCAGGGCATCCGGTGTTGCCGGAAGCTTCGCCGGTGCGTTATGTGCCCAGCCATTGAACTTTGCTTCATTGATTCGGCGGCGGATGGTCAAGCTGGTCTGTTTTTCATAGATATAATGCACGAGCAGGCAATGCCCATAAATATCATCATTGTGCGGGAAGCTGAAGAAATCCGTAACATAATGACAGATAACGCCCAGATCCTCGCTGATCTTCGGGCCGTTGCTTGCGTTCAGTCGCACGTGCGCGATAAAATCGCGGATGCGCTGCATCACTTCTTCAAACATCAGCGACGGATAATGCCGCTTGGTCAAGTATTCGCCCTTGAGATCCGGCTTCAGATTTCCGAACATAAACGCCTTGCGGTTAAACGAAACACCATTTGTAGTTTCCACATAGTCCAGCAGGTAATGTGCGACCGTGGTATGGGACACAGAATCCATCGGCATCAACTCCTTCTTTGTGTTGTGTACATTGTAGCACGTTCCCCTCCAAAGAAAAAGAGGTATTTTGAAGAAGTTTTTGTTAACAAATTGTTATAGACACAAACACGACACAAAGAATCCCTGATTTCCGTCTGTTGCCACAGCAGGAATCAGGGAGCTTCGGATTTCTTCTTATCTCATCACAGGGCGCGGAAATATTCTTTTTTGTAGCCGCCGCGCTCCAGCGCTGTGCGAATCTGCTCGCACATGGCCTCGCGGTCTCGGTTGAGCGTTCCCTTGAGCGTCAGGTAATTGGACGCGTGATTGGAGCGGAACACGCTGCCCTCACTGTCTATGTGCTCCAGCATCAGCAGCGTTTCCTTGGCCACCTGCGGCGCAGTGAGCAGATGGAATTTGCCCTCCTCGCACTCGCGGCGCAGCGGAACATCGCCCTCAAACATCAGCGTGAGCAGACCGATATAGTCCGGCTTCATGCGAGAAAACGCCTTTGCCGTGTCAATCGCATGCTCTTTCCACATCTCTGTGCCGCCCAAGCCGCTGATTGCCGTCACAGACAGCTTCATACCGGCGTCCTTGACCATTTGACCGGCGCGGACAATGTCCTCCACCGTCACGCCCTTATTGATGTGCTTGAGCACCTGTTCGTTGCCGGATTCCAGACCCAGATAAATCATTTCCAGACCCAGCGAATGCAGCAGCGCCAAGTCCTCCGGAGACTTGGTCAAAATGCTCTTTGGAGAGCCGTAGCTGGTCACGCGTCGGCACTCCGGAATGATTTTCCGAATGTGCTTGAGAATCACAGCGAGATCCTCCGTTTTGCGAATCAGCGCATCGCCGTCTGCGAGAAAGACGCGCTCAATATAGCGGTACTGTCTGCGGGCGATGTTGAAATCCTCCAAAACGTCCTCCAGCTTGCGCAGATGGAAGCGCTTTTCCTTGTACATATCACAGAACGTGCATTTATTATGGCTGCATCCCACCGTAACCTGTACGATCAGGCTGTAGGCCTCAGACGGCGGACGAAAAACTCTGCCTTCATATCTCATCGTGTAAGACTCCTTTCCAGGGTATTGGTATAGTATAGCATATTTTTCTGCGCTTTTCCAGACACAAAAACGGGCGGTACCCGTGTACCGCCCGCCTATTTGGGAACTTATTCCTCTTCTTCTGCTGCTTCCTGCGGCTGTTCCGCCTGCTCCGGCTTTTCTTCTTCCGGCTGCTCGTCGGCTTCCGGTGCTTCTTCTACCGGAACTTCCGGCTCAGCATCTTCCATGCTCATCTGCTCCTCGGATACTGCGCCGGTCTCCTCTGCTTCTTCGCAGCCCTCACATGCTGCGTTTTCCGCATTGAGATCGTCCAGCTCGCTCATGGCCTTGAGCTCTGCTTCGTGGTAAACCTGTTCGCTCTTGCTGTGTCTATATGCTGCTACACCTGCGGCAACAGCACCAGCAGCAGCGCCGGCAACTGCCACGCCGATACCAATTTTCTTCTTGAGGCTGCTGTTCTTTTTCTTTGCGCACATAATCAAATCTTCCTCTCGTTGCTGCGCGGGTGTCTGTATGGCAAGCTGCGAAACCGCACGCGCACCATGCAGAGTAAAAACGCATTTTGAATCAGCTATATAGTACCACACAGAAATCCCATCTGTCAATCTCTGTGCGAAAATATCCCCAATTTTTCCGTGTATCTCCTTGTATTTTACAGCAAATACACCAACAGCCGGGGAAATCTACACATTTTGGGTGAAGTCCTTGGCATTTTATTTCCACCCGTGCTATAATAACAAATAATATGGTTTTTCTATCATTTGCGTTTTAAAGGAGGCTGTTTATGAAGCACACGCAAAAGCACATGCCGTTCCTCATCGGCATGCGTACATTCAAAACGGCTTTGGCCTGTGCCCTCGCCGTCTCGATAGGCTACGTCATCAACAGCCCGTATCCCCCGTTTCTTGCCATCGGCGCGCTGGGCTGTATGGAGTCCTCCATCACGACATCTCTGCGCTCCGCCCGCGATATGATTATCGGCAATCTGGTCGGTGCGCTGCTCGCGATGATTTTCGTCATGAATTTTACCGGCTATTTTGAAATCACCTGCTTCATCGGCGTCATCATTATGATTTCCGTGTGCAATTTCCTGCACATGAAGCCGACCATCACCAATTTGGCGTGCGTCGTGTTCTGCTGCTGTCTCAAAGACATCCCCGCATCCGGCACCATTATTTACGGCCTTCTGCGCTTCCGTGAAACGGTTATCGGCACAGTCATTTCTCTTGCCGTCAACATGCTCATTCGCCCGTACAACGGCGCTGAGCGCACGAGAAAGGGCATTCTCAGTGCCCAGCAAGCCATGCTGCCGCTGCTCAAGGAGCGCGTGCTGCTCGGCAGAATCCCCGACCTGCGCGATTTGCGCAAGCACATCAACCAGCTGGACAGCTCCATCAACATTCTGCTCGATGAGCGCATGAATATTTCGCTCAAGAAGTCGCAGGTTGCCTATCTGCGCGGCTGCCAGCAGCTGCTGTGGAAAATGCGCGACGCCCTCATCAGCATTTGCAGCATTGACACCACACCAAGCCCGTCTCAGGAAAATCT
>JABLTT010011223.1_pt1 | contig 11907 bp, 10 predicted proteins | sample 7160061 | NCBI WGS metagenome assembly JABLTT01 (sample SAMN14651232, study PRJNA627086) | human gut metagenome | isolation source: feces | host: Homo sapiens | reverse complement strand
TACATTGTGGTGGGCCTGGGCAACCCGGGGTGGCCTTTGGCGCGGCGTTGGATCTGGCGGCGGGGGTGGAGCCCCACTTTGCCGGGGTGTACGGCTGCGCAGGCCTGCTGGCCGGTTTGAGCCATGCACGCAGCCGGTTGGCCTTTGCCTGCGGCTTTGTCTTGGCCCACTGTGCGGCCACTTTGTGGGGCTTGGAAGACCCCCGGGCCGTAGCCGGGCTGTACGAGTGCTTTTGCGCCTCCGTCTTTTTCCTGGTGCTGCCGCCCCAGGTGTTCCGGTGGCTGCGGGCCGTGGCCTCCCCGCCGGCCAGCGTTGAAGTATCCCCGCGGCTGACCCAAGCGGCCGGCGCCAGGCTGCGTCAAGCCACCCGGGCCCTGGAAGCTTTGTCGATGACCTTGGCAGACGCCGCGGAAAAAGTGGGGCGGCACAACGATGAAGACATCTCCCAGGTGTTCAAACGGGCGGCAGAGCGGGTGTGCAGCCGCTGCCCGGTTTGCACTTCCTGCTGGGACAAAGACTATGTGAGCACTTTTGGGACCATGAACGATGTGACCGCCCGCCTGCGGCAGCAAGGCAAGCTGGAGCCCGAGGATTTCCCCGCCTACTTTGGCGCCCGCTGTGTCCATTTGCGGCCGTTTACCGGGGCGGTGAATGACGCCTATGCCGCTCTGCTGCGGCGCAGACGCCAGCAGAGCAAGAGCGGCGGGGCCAAACAGCTGCTGCGTCAACAATTCGAAGGGGTGCAAGGTGTACTGCGGGATGTGGAGAGCGGCCTGCGGGAAACGCCGGAATACTTCCCTTCGCTGCAAAACCGGGCACAAAACGTGGCGGCGGCCTATTTCCACCGGCCTCGGGTCACGTTGTATGCCGAGCAAAGCCGCATGTATTGTGAGATCCGGGTGGCCGGAGAAGAGGACCTGCCCGAAGACGACGAGGCCTTTACCCGCAGCTTGTCTTTGGCGCTGGGGCGCCACTTCATGCGGCCCGAACCGGTGCTCAGCGCCCGAGGCAAGACCGTGCGGTGCCGGGAGCGGGAGCGTTTTGCCGTCCAGGTCAGCTGTGCCGTGCGCAAAAAGGAAGGGGAGAGCGTCAGCGGCGATCAGAACATGAATTTCCGCACCGAAGACGGGCGGGCGGTCATCATGCTGGCCGACGGCATGGGCTCCGGCGATGGGGCGGCGGCAGTCAGCTTGGACACGCTGGCGCTGATCGCCCGCTTTGCCAAGGCAGGGTGCAGCTTGTGCGAAAGCGCCCGGGCTGTGGCGCCGGTGCTGGCCGCCCGCCTGGAAGAGCGGGGCTTTGCCACACTGGATCTGCTGGAGATCGACCTGTTTTCCGGCCGGTGCGCACTGACCAAGTATGGGGCCGCCCCTTCCTGGCTGCTCAGCGGCGGCCAAGCCAAGCGGTTCGTCTGCCAGGGGCTGCCCGCCGGGCTCACAGCCGGCGAACCTTCGCCCGAACCGATCCATTTCACTTTGGAGGACACCTGCACCCTGGTGATGCTTAGTGACGGCGTCGCCGACGCCCTGGACGGGGACTGGTTTTTGCAGTGCGCCAAACGGTGCGCCGCACCGGCTGATATGGCGGCGGCTGCCATTGACGCGGCGGTGCGGCGGGCGGAACGGCCGCTGGACGACATGACTGCCCTGGTAGTCTCCATCGTCAAGATCCCCGATTGACCGCCTGGAAAATCCTTGGGCGCACGGTATAAGTTTCCCCGCTTTTGTCCACACTAAAAGCAGAAACTATTTGGACGATGGAGGGAACGACCATGGTGCGAGGAGCCGCAAAGCGGGCTGTCATCGTGCGGCCTGCCGATACACGGTTGTTTGAACAGGCCATATTCATTGTGGCCGAACAGGAAGGGGCAGCCATGTCCCAAAGCGACCTGCTGGAAGAGGCCCGGCGCATCGCCGGCTGCTATACGCCGGGCGGCAAAAGAAAGCTCCCTTTTCCGGCGATGATGTTTGCCGCCGGCGCGGGGCTGACAGGCCTGTGCTGGCTGGCCTCTTTTTTTCTTCTCTGATGAAAGCGAAAACCGAACAATGTGTGGCTCAAGTGCCCATCCTGCTTTTTTGGCGGGATGGGCTTTTCTTGTGGGCCATTTTCTCCATTGGCTGGAGGAAAAACGTGTGAGACCGGCCTCGTCCTGCGGCCGTTGCCTGGCCTGCCAGTGAGAGAGGCGATAAAAATGTTTACAGTTTCCCGGTTTGTTGGTAGAATAAAGGAATCAAGCAGCAAGGGGCGGAAACATGAAACGATGGAACCTACGGCGCTTTGCGGCGCTGTTTTGCTGCCTGGCTCTGCTGGGCAGCTGCACGCCGGTGGAAGGACCGGCCGAGGAACCGGAAGAAGAAAAAGAGCAGCAAGAGGAGCTGCCTCCAGAAGAACCGGCGGTACAGCCTGCCCGGGTCACTTTGGTGGCAGCGGGCGATAATCTGCTGCACAACACCATTTCCTTCGATGCGGAGCAGGGGGACGGAAGTTATGACTTCCGCCCGGTGTACCAATTTGTCAAAGGGATGGTATCGGCGGCCGACATCGCCTTTTTGAACCAGGAGGTGCCGCTGAGCGGCACTGTGGGCCGGTATCCCACCCTGGATGCGCCCCAGCAGGCGGCGGACGCAGTGGTGGACTGCGGGTTCGATGTGGTGAACGAAGCCACGAACCACGCCCTGGACAAGGGAGTCCAGGGGCTGATGACCACACTGGAAGGATGGCAGCAGCGGGGGATTTTGACTCTGGGGGCCTTCCTTTCGCCGGAAGATGCCAGCCAGCCGCGGCTGCTGGAAAAAGGGGGACTGACCTTTGGTTTTCTGGGCTATACCTATGGGACCAACGGGATCCCCATTCCAGAGGGCCAAGAATATTGCATTTCTCTGATCGACCGGGCTAAAATACAAAGTGACATTGCTGCGCTGCGGCCCCAGTGCGATTATCTGGTGGTGTCCATGCATTGGGGCACGGAAAACCGGCTGACCCCCACAGAGGAGCAGCAGGAGCTGGCCCAGATGATCGCCGATTGCGGCGCAGACCTGATCATCGGCCACCACCCCCACGTGCTGGAACCGGCCCAGTGGCTGACAGGCGCCGGCGGCAATCAGACGTTCTGCGTCTATTCGCTGGGCAACTTTGTCTCCTCGCAAAACACCAAAGAGACCATGCTGGGCGGCTTGCTCAGCCTGACGGTGGTGCGGGACGAGGCGGGCAACATCACCACCGAGGCGCCGGGCATCTTGCCGGTGATCACCCACTTTGAGAACGGGGGCAAAAATTACCGCATCTACCCGCTGGAGGATTACACCCAGGACTTGATCAGCCGCCATGCGGTGCGCAAATACGACAGCCCGATCACACTGGAATACTACCAGGATCTGGCCCGGCAGGTGCTGGGCGAATTTCAGCAGACAAAGGAGACCTTCGCGTGCCAACCATAGCCGGAATCGTTTTTGACAACCCTTTTTTGCTGGGGCCGATGGCAGGTGTCACCGACTCTGCCTTCCGCAGCATTTGCCGGCGGCAGGGCGCGGCGGGCACCTATACGGAAATGGTCAGCGCCAAAGCGCTGACGTTCCGGGATAAAAAGACCCAGGTCCTGCTGCACATTGAGCCGGAAGAACACCCCTGCGGCGCGCAGATCTTCGGTTCCGAACCGGAGGTGTGCGCCCAGGCGGCCCAGATGGCGCTGGAGATCTCGGGGGCGGATTTTTTGGATATCAACATGGGCTGCCCGGTGCCCAAGATCACAGGCAACGGAGAGGGCAGCGCCCTGATGCTGGACCCCAAACAGGCGGAAAAAGTCATCACGGCCGTGCGGCGCAGCATCCAAAAGCCGCTGACGGTGAAATTCCGCAAGGGATTTGATGAAGAACGGTGCAACTGCGTGGAATTTGCCCGCATGGCCGAAGGGTGCGGCGTGGACGCCGTGTGCGTCCACGGGCGGACGCGGCAGCAGATGTATGCAGGCCGCAGCGATCTGGAAGCGGTGCTTCGGGTGAAAGAGGCGGTGCGCATACCGGTCATCGCCAGCGGCGATATGTTCACGCCGGAAGACGGGCTGAACGCCCTGAGGCGCGGGGTGGATTTCGTCATGGTGGCCCGGGGCGCCCAGGGGGACCCTTCGATCTTCCGGCGCATGGTGGCGGCCTGGAAAGGGCAGCCCATCCCGCCGGAACCGGACTTGGAGCAAAAAGTGGCCCTGATGGAAGAGCACATTACCCTGATGTGCCAGCGCAAAGGGGAGAGCAAGGCCATGCCCGAGGCGCGCAAGCACATCCTGTGGTATTTAAAAGGGGTCCGGGGCGCCAAGCCCTATAAGCAAAAATTCAGCGGGGTGAACACACTGGAAGAATTCCGGCAGTTGTGCGCCCAGATGTTGGTAGAACTCCAAGGGTAGGCGGAAGAACGCCTGGAGGATGGAGGGAAAGACGTGAACGAGACGATTGCTGTCCAGCGGGCCAAGCGCGGCGATGGGGAAGCTTTTGAAGCGCTGGTCACCCAATATGAGCATAAGGTCTACAGCCTGGCTTATCACTACGCCGGCAACGAACACGACGCCATGGATATCTCTCAGGAGGTCTTCCTGCGGGTCTACCGCTTCCTGCCCCAATTCAACGAAGACAGCCGGTTCTCCACTTGGCTTTACCGAGTGACCTCCAACGTATGCAAAGACTATGTCCGCAAAAAGAACGGCAAAAACGACCTTTCCCTCTACCAGGAAGGGGAGGACGGCGAATATTCCTTTGATGTGCCGGATCTGCGCTACAACCCGGAAAACGCTTTGGAACAGCAGGAGATGCGGCGGGAGATCCACGAAAGCCTGCAGAGTTTGTCCCCCGACCACCGGGAGATCCTCGTGATGCGGGATGTATTGGGGTTGACCTATGAGGACATCGCCCAGACGCTGCAGCTGGAAGAAGGTACTGTGAAATCCCGCATTTCCAGGGCCCGGGACAAGTTGCGCTTGAAGTTGATGGAAAAAGGGAACTTTTTTGGCCCCCGTCCGTCTAAAAAAGCGAAGGGAGGCGGCAAGAAATGAATTCCTGCGAAAAATACATCGAAGCGATGAACCGATACTTGGACGGCGATTTGCCGGTCTCCCAAATTTCCGACCTGTTGGAACATCTGGAGGTCTGCCCCAGTTGCCGGGCACGCTTTGAAGCGTTGAAGATCTTGTCATTTGAAATGCGGCACATGCAAAAAGAGCCGCCGGAAGCACTGCACAAAAACATCATGCAAGCGGTGAACAGCACGCCCCGGCGCCCCAAGCGCTACGCCAAGGCAGTGGCTACAGCGGCGGCTTGTGCCGCACTGTTGTTCATCGCCCTGCAGGGCGACGTTTTCCGTTTTGCGGGGCAATCTCTGTTCACCTCCCAAAGTTCTCAGAGCGAAACGCCTTATTTGGGACAGCAAGCAGCGGATGAGGCTGCAAGCCAAGATGCGGGGACTGCCGCCAAAGCGCAGACGGCCCCACAGCCGGCAGAAAGCGATTCCGCAGCCTTAGGGCGGGCGGCCCAGGTGCAGGAGCATGCCGCTGCCAGTGAGGCTCCGCAGGAGAGCGCCGGCGGCGGAGACACGGCGGAACCCGCCCAAGGCGGCGCGGCTCAAGCCGGCCAAGGGAACACCGGTTCTTCTGCCGCCTCATCCGGGTCAACGGACGCTGCGGCACCTTCTGGGGAAGAGACCCAAACAGACGGTTCCGATGCCTATGGCAATGCTGTGGGCGGCGCCGGCCAAAGCGGCAGCACGACGCAGCCGCCGGAAGAGGCGGAGGATGCCGCCCAACCGGAATTGCGCGATACAGAGACGGACGCAGTGGGTTCGCAGCAAACGGAAGTGGGCAATAGCGCGGCTGTATACGACACAGAGAATTTCCAGATGCCGCCCTTGGATACCAGTGAGGTCTTTGCCTTTTACTGCGTGGCCTTGGGGGATGGGGCGCTGCCCCAGGCATTCCCCGAAGAGGGGGTCTTGCACTTCGCAGAAAAGAAGTGCACATATATCTACGTCAAAGCCGATCAGTTTACCCAGCAAGGCTGTGCAAACCTGTTGCAGCAGGCGGGGTTCACCGTTGTGAGGGATCCTTCGGGGCTGCCTGCTACTGACCCTGAAGCCGCCTATGGCTTGGTGGTCCTTTATGCGGAATAACAAAAAATGAGCAGTAGCGTGCAAAGCGCCGGCGATTCGCCGGCGCTTTGTTTTTTGTGCTGCAAAAGCGCAGCGCGACCGGAAAGGGCGGGCAAAAGATTCAGGTGCGCCTCCATTTGTCCTGGGCCCGGCGGGCCGATTGGCCTGTGAAATTTGGCATCCTGGAGATGGCTGCATGATTTGCCGCCAAATGGGCGATACTACCCATGAGAAAACGGCGGTCTGTGCCGGGAAAGGCGGTCTCCACCTTGCAAAGGACTTTGTCCACATCACTTTCCAAAAACATCGGGCTGTTCGATGAGCTGTTCCGGGGGGACAACACCATCATCAAGCGGCCCTTCCAATCGGGGGGCGCCCATCCCCTCCGCTGCTGCATTTTTTATTGCGACGGCATGGTGAACAATGGGATCATCAACGAAAACATCCTGCGGCCGGTGACGCTGTGGCAGCAGCAACAGCCCCAAGAGGGAGGGCTGCTGCTCCTGTTGGAACGCCGGGTGCTGCAGATCAATGAACTGAAACACAAGCGGGATGTCAACGACATGGTGCGGGATATGCTCTATGGTGACACCCTGCTTTTGTGCGACGGCAGCGACGAAGCCTTGGTGCTCAACACCAAGGGGTTTACCATGCGGTCCATTGCGGAACCGGAATCTGAACAGGTGCTGCGCGGGCCCCGGGAAGGGTTTACCGAAGGGATCTTGATGAACCTATCCATGATCCGCCGCAAGCTGCGCACGGCCGACTTGAAATTTGAGTATTTGCAGTGCGGCGAGCAGAGCAAGACCACCGTGTGCCTGTGTTACATCGAAGGGGTCACCGATCAGAAAGTACTGGCTCAGGTGCGCCAGCGGATGGAACAGGTCCAGATCGACGGCGTGCTGGATTCCAACTATGTGCAGGAACTGATCCGGGACCGGCCCTGGACGCCTTTCAAGACCATTGGCAGCACCGAGCGCCCCGATGTGGTGGCCGCCAAACTGCTGGAAGGGCGGGCGGCGATCTTGGTAGACGGCTCGCCGGTGGCGCTGACAGTGCCCCACCTGTTCATCGAACAATTCCAATCCAGCGAAGACTACTATGTGGGCTGGTATTTTGCGGCGATCTCCCGGGTGATCCGCGTGGTGGGTTTTTTGTTCTCCATTTCTGTGGTGCCGGTCTACATCGCCTTGATCACCTTTCACCAGGAGATGCTGCCCACACCGCTGCTGTTCAGCATATCGGCAGCCCGGGAAGGGGTGCCCTTTCCCACGGCATTGGAAGCGCTGGGGCTGCTGCTGGCCTTTGAGATCTTGCGGGAATCGGGCGAGCGGACCCCGGCCGGCTTTGGCCAGACCCTGTCCATCGTGGGCGGCCTGGTGCTGGGGCAAGCTGCGGTGGAGGCACGGTTTATCAGCGCCCCGATGGTGATCGTGGTGGCCTTTTCCGGCATCACAGGCCTGATGCTGCCGCGGGTCAAAGGGGCGGTCATCTGGTGGCGGCTGGCGCTGATCTTGCTGTCGGCCTGGATGGGGCTGCTGGGCTTTTTGATGGGCATGGTGTGGATGATGCTGCACCTGTGCACGTTGGAGTCCTTCGGGGTGCCGGTGATGCGGGGAGCATCGATTTTGACGGGACGATACAAAGAGGATGCGTATTGCCGGCCGCCTTGGAAAAAAATGAAGCGGTTCGGACGGTTTTTGGCAGGGGGAGAAGGCTATGGCGAATAAAAAGATATTGCTGCCCTGCGCGCTGCTGCTGCTGTGCAGTGGCTGCTGGGATTACCGGGAAATGGACTCCCTATCCATTGTGGCGGGGGCTGCATTGGATGTGACGCCAGAGGGATTGCCCTGCTTTACGGCAGAACTGGCTGACCTTCAGCAGCCGGATGTCGTGGCACCGCAGATCCTGACAGGTACGGGAGAGAGCTTTTTGGCCGCCGGTATGCATGCATCAGGGCAAACGGGGAGGGAACTCTACTTTGGACACGCCCAGTCGGTAGTCATCAACCAGCAGCTGGCCCAAGAAGGGGTGGGCGCTGCGCTGGATTATATCAGCCGCCAAAACGATAACCGTCTGTCCCTTCACCTGATGGTATCCCGGGAGGAAACGGCTGCTGCCATTTTACAGGCCCAGCCTGCCACCGAACAGCTGGGGAGCTTTGAGCTCTCCCTCCAGGCTAAGCAGAAGGGGGAGAAGGGGACAGACATGCCCTTTTACAAATTTTACAGTGAGCTGAAGGCGCCGGGGATCGACCCTTTTTTGCCTGCAGTTTCGATAAAAGAAGGGGAAAAACAGGCACAAGAAGCGCAGCAGGGCAAAGACCAAGCCGAAGAAAACACGCCGACTACCCAGCTGGATGGGGTAGCCCTGTTTCGCGGGGATTCCCTATGCGGCTTTTTGGATGAGCAGCAGGCCCAGATATTGATGATGCTGCGTGACAATTACAGCGGGGGACTGATGACCGTGCAGCGGCCCATGGAAGAAGGGGGCGATGTGACTTTCGCCATTGACGAGTGTCGGCGGAAGATCCAGGTGGAGGTAGCGGAGGACAGCCAGATCCGGTGCACCCTCCGGTTGGCGATGGAAGTGCGGGTGAGCGAACTGCAAGGCGATCAGGGCATATTGTCAGAAGAGATGCAGCAGCAAGTGACCCAACTCTGCGAAGAGCAGGTGAAAGAGCAGGCAGAATTCCTTTTGGTACAATTGCAGCACGATTATGGAAGCGATGCCATCGGTCTGGGGCTGACGCTGAGCCGTTATGAGCCAGATGCCTGGCAGGATATGCAGGAAAATTGGTACGAGTGGTTTTCCAAAGCCCAATTCCAAGTAGATGTGGATGCCAATATCACAGGGACGGGGCGCACCTATTTACCTGCCACCCGTGGTATCGATCAACATTAGGAGGAAGTATGGATTCCATTGTCATGGTAGCCTTTTTTTACGGCGCGTTTGCCGCCATGGAGTGGCCTTTTCTGCAAAGCAGGCAGCGGGGCCGTGCCGTTTACCTGTTGCTTCTGCTGGGCAACTTGTTCGTCTCACTGGCTGCGGCCAGCGAATTGCAGCTGCCCACCCCTACGCCGTGGATGGAACGCCTGATCCGCACACTGCCCTTTTTTTCCGAACAGGTGGTGGCATGATGCAGGTGAAATTGACCCAGCACCAACTGTTTTACCTGCTTTGCCTTTTTTTCTTTGGGGGTATTTCCTACATCGGCGGGGCAAATGAAGCAGGCAGGGATAGCTGGCTGTCCTTTTTGATAGCCGGGGTTTTGATCATCCCTTTGCTGTTTTGCTTTTTGGGCCTGGTGAAGGGGGAGCAGGATGTGGAAGCGGTGTTCTGCAGGGCTGCAGGAAAGTGGGGAGGCCGGTTTCTATGTTTGCTCTATGGAGTGCTGGCCATTTACGTCAGCGCTGTGGCGATCAGCATTTTTGTCTATTTTATTTCCGAGACAGCGCTGATCCGAACGCCCCGGGTGGTCCTGGCCCTTTTGATGGCGCTGACCATTGCTTTTTTGCTGCGGTGCAAACTGCCGGCCCTGGGGCGGTTTGGCGAAATGACCTTTCCCATCGTTGCCGCTTTTGTACTGATCTCCATTTTGGCCACATTGCCTCAATGCAACTTTCGGGATCTGCTGCCGGTGGCGCGCCACATAGGAGAACTGCTCAACGGCACATGGACTTCGCTGCTGCTCCATTATGGGGAATGTTTTTTCCCCATTTTAGCCCTTTGCACCGGCATACGGGACCACAAAGAGCGGAAGCGGGGCGCGCTGGGTGCAGTGGCATTTGCCGCGGTCACCCTGTGCTCTGTCTTTATCAAAAACCTGTGCTCTCTAGATCTGTATGCGGTCACATCTTATTATTTCCCTTCTTTTGCTGTGGCCAGCTCCATCTCGTTGGGGCCCTTTTTTCAACGGTTTGAGATCTTCGTCGCCATCAATTTTGCATTTTGTGAACTCTGCAAGGCAGGCCTGTGCCTTTTGTTTGCACAAAAAGCCCTTGCGCCCTTACTGCACTTTCAGGAAAAGGCTTTGGCAGGGCCTTTGGCTCTGACGTCTGCCAACCTTGCTTTGCTCTTATTTGGCAGCGAAATGGAGCTGTACACCTGGCTTGGTCTCTACAAATACTTTTTGACCCCATTCCTAGTGCTGCTGCCCCTCGCTTTACTGCTGTCTCGTTGGATGCGGGACAGACACCGGCGCCGCACAGCGGGAAGGAAGGCCGCCGGAACATAGCCGGCAAGGCTTTTCGTGTGAAACAGAGAAAGCGCTCATGCAAAAAGATCCCCTCTGCTCTTGAACGGCAGCCAGGGGATCTTTTGGTTTATCATTGCCGGATTTAGGCGAGGGACAGCCGCTGCAGGCGCAGCTTGTCGGCGATCATGGAGATAAATTCACTGTTGGTGGGCTTTCCTTTGTAGCTGGAGATGGTATAGCCAAAATATTCTTGCAGTACTTCCACATCGCCCCGGGACCAAGCGCATTCGATGGCGTGACGGATGGCGCGTTCCACTTTGGAGCCAGTACTGCCGTGCATACGGGCCACAGCAGGGTACAACTCTTTGGTGACAGCGTTGATCAGGTCGGCGTTTTCCACAGAGAGCATGATGGCGTCTCGCAGGTATTTGTGGCCCATGATATGGGCAGGGACCCCCAACTTGTGAATGGTTTCAGTCACGCTGATCTCCAGCGCCACAGCGGGAGAGACGGCATGACCAATGGAGTGTTGCGGTTGAGTGATGGACAAATTCTTGATACGGGAGACCAAAGCGGTTAAATTGCAGGGCTTCGGCATGAAGCAGCTGGCCCCCAGGTCCGCAGCTTCGTTGGCCAGCAGGGCACTGGTAAAGCTGGAAAGGATGAACGCGGCGGGGCGGGGATGAAACAAATGTTGATAGATCTCCCGAAGAGCCGCCAGACCATCCATTTTAGGCAGCACTGTGTCAAAGACCAAAATGTCCGGCTGCAGCTCTAACGTTTTGGCCAGAAGCGCCTCTCCGTCGGAGCATTGGGCAACCACTGTAATATCACCACTGCGTTCCAAAGTCTCTGTGAGCATTGCCCGGAAATCTGCATTTTCATCTGCGATAATGACCTGTGTCGTCTGTTTCATTACAGAAGCTCCTTTTCAGTGATTTGTTAAAAGTTTGGAGAAAAAAGAGAAGGAAAACGGTGGAACACGAAACATTACGAAAATTACAATACCACATTCTTCCGAATCCGACAATATCAAATATTCCAGATTTTGCGATACAAATATACAAAATTTAACATGAAAAATTGGCAAATTACATAAAATGAAGTTTTTCTTGGCAATAAAACAAAAGAAAACAAAATAGAATGGAAGAAATTTGTATATTATGACGAGCAATAGATGGCCGGTTTTATGCAGCTAGCACTGGGGTGAAAACCATGCCGGAAGCAGCTGACAGGCAAAGACGGATGGAATACGAGAAGAGAGGAAAGGAATGAAAAAAGATAGAAGGGGAGGCGATAAGAAAAGATGGCTTCTTTATATCCTCTATATATAGTGATGGGGGGAGACGGGCGGGGAGGGAAAAGGGCCATGATGGGAAAATGAAAGAAAGATTGAAAAAGGGTGAAAAAAGGTGTTGACAAGGGAGGGGGAATGTGGTAATCTAACTAAGCTGTCCCGCAAGGGAGGCGGCACAAAGCGGACTGGGACACTGGAAAGCAGAAGAACGCGGTTGATTCCGAAAGGCTTCTGAAAAAAGGTGTTGACAAGGGAAGCGGAGTGTGGTAAGATTATCAGGCTGCTT
>JABLTT010042094.1_pt1 | contig 11908 bp, 15 predicted proteins | sample 7160061 | NCBI WGS metagenome assembly JABLTT01 (sample SAMN14651232, study PRJNA627086) | human gut metagenome | isolation source: feces | host: Homo sapiens | reverse complement strand
CGGTATTGTCCCATACATACATAATGGCGAAAGGATACCGAAAACACTTGCAGCCGCTATACCTGCCGCATCTGTTTTCTTTTTGCCAAGCTTGCCTACAGCTTTGTGAATACGATCTTTAAAAAAAACAGAAATCACAGAGCCCAATATCATTCCAGCCACCCAGAAACCAAATATCTGTTCAAGCTGGATAGAAAAATAATACCAGAAATAGACTGCTTCTCTGTGTAATATATCAATCATCTATATTCACCAGATTATAACTGCGGCTGCCAAGACCTATATCTTCCGCATGTTCCAGCGTATGAAGACCATTTCTTGATTCGATTCGCTCCACAAGCGAAGCTCCGTCCTCTGCCTCATATACCAGATCAATACAAGCCTGGTCCAAAGCCACCGGGTCATAAGATGCCAATATGCCTATATCGTGCATATCCGGCTCGGCAGGATTGCTGTCGCAATCACAGTCTACAGACAAGCGGTTCATAACATTTATATACAAAATATTTCCATCAAGATAATCCATCACTGACTTTCCCGCTTCTGCCATCGATTCTAAAAATGCGTCTTGATCACCGCTCCACATACTTCCTCCCGTTCCTCCGGAATGAATGTGCTCTTTGCCTTCGCTGGAAGCAATACCAATGGATATATTTTTAATCGCACCTCCGTATCCTGCCATAGAATGGCCCTTAAAATGTGAAAGGATTATGTAGTAATCATAATTCGCAAAATTAGCTCCTACATAATTCTCTGTCAAATTATCTCCGTTTTCTACAGGCAGAGTCATAGAGCCGTTTTCATCCATTATATCCACCGCCGCTATATCAGTATATCCGTGATCTTCCGCAACCTGATAATGCATTGCGGTGTTGGCTCGGGAGCCTCCGTAAGCAGTATTGCATTCAACTATGGTCGGTCTCTCAAAGGACTGTACAAAGTTTCCAATAAGCTCTGTGCGCAGATAATTGCTGCCCGGCTCTCCTGTGGAAAGTTTTACAGCTATTCTCCCTTCAGTAACCGCTTCCAATGCCTCATAGACACTCATGAGTCCCTCCGGATCTATATTTTCCGTCATATAAACCGCCGCAGCGCCCGCATCTTCTGTATCTTCTGTATTATGCGATTCGTTTGACTGTGTGGTCGATGTCCCGCTCTAACCGCAACCTGCCGCCATAAGCATAAGCGCTGCAGTTAGCGAAAACATGATTGTACGGTTTCTTTTTTCATTGTTTCTGTTCCTTTTTTATTAAAAATTTCATTATGCAGTGCATCGCACATATGAACACTACCGCTATAGCTGCATAATCTATATAAAACATGATCGGTAATTCGTTATAATCCATGAATACAAATTCATTTCTTAAAAACATATAGGTAATGAAATCACGTTTTACGAATGCAAACACTCCGTACATCGCAGTCAATATCCCTATGCTCCAATATATAAGAGCGTCCTCTATTCCTGTCTTTTTTCGTATTCCGTTTACGATCATATTCCAATGCAGCCCTATGTGAATGCTTACGAATATAAATCCCCAGTACGCTCCCAGTATGTGCATCTTCCTTGCCAGTGAAAGACCGACGCTCGGAATCATAAAATCAAATATCTCTCTCGATAATACAATCCCGCTGTACATCTGCAGCGCCATTGCTGTCAGCAGTATTATATCCGTTATCAGATATGCTGTCCTTACTGCCGGATATTTTCCTTTGAACAGATTTTTGTACCAGTTCAGATTTAAAATATTATGCACTATGAGGAGAGCAAGCATGATAATTCCCGCCCATTCATGAGCAGCCTGACCCCAGAATTGATATCCGCTCAGAAAAAACAACAGCGCCGTTATCCCTACATCTATTATGATTTTCATTTCTATATTTTCTGATCTCCCACTGACCATACGTGGCTTCCGGATGACGCCGCCTTAGTATTCTGCGCCATAACTCCCACCAGCTTGTGCGGAACATACGGTTCCTCAAGATATTTTATTTCATCTGCATCAAGTTCGAGCTCTGTCGCTTTTGCAGCGCCTTCCACATGCTTCAGCTTCGTCGCGCCTGCTATTGGAGCAGTGACTTTTGTAAGGAGCCACGCAAGAGAAATTTCTGTCATGGATACTCCTCTTTTCTCCGCCAGCTCTGCCACTCTGTTTATGATAATGCTGTCCTGCTTGGCTGTAGCATCATATTTTAATTTTGCATAACTGTCTTCCTCAAGTCTCTTTGATGTTTCGCCCGGATGTTTGGATAATCTACCTCCTGCAAGAGCACTGTAAGGAGTCATCGCTATGTTTTCTTCTGTACAGAAAGGCGCCATTTCTCTTTCTTCTTCGCGAAACAGCAGATTATAATGTCCCTGTACAGATACGAACTTGTCAAACCCTTCTCTTTCGGCAAGCGCATTTGCCTTGGCAATCTGCCACGCGAAACAATTAGAAATTCCTATATACCGCACCTTGCCCGCTTTCACGGCATCGTTCAGACCTTCCATGATATCGTATATCGGTGTCCTGTGGTCCCACATATGATATATATATACAGATCCACATAATCCATTCCCAGGTTTTCAAGACTTTTATCAAGCATCCTGCTTATATGCTGCTGGCCCGTTATTCCTTTTTCTATTTCTTCGTTTGTTCTCGGCAGAAATTTCGTCGCAACTACTACCTCATCCCGCTCTGCAAAATCCGAAAGCGCCCTGCCGAGGTACTGCTCGCTGGTTCCATTCTGATATCCTATTGCTGTATCAAAGAAATTTATTCCCAGCTCAAGCCCTCTTTTTATGATTTCACGTGTGTGCTCTTCGTCTACGGTCCAGCTGTGCTGACCTCTTGAGGCATCGCCGAATCCCATGCATCCCATGCATATCCTTGAAACGTTCAGGTCCGAATTCCCTAATTTTGTATATTTCATATCGTTCCTCCATTCATTTATCTTTTTAAATGCAGCCGTCTTTTCATCCTTATTCGATGCTTTTTATTTCTCAGCTTTTAACTTTCCAATGAACGACCCAGCTCGTAAGCCCGCTGCGGAAAATCCGTATGATGCGTCATCGGTACGGTGCCGCATCCTGTCCCAAGTATTTTCCCCCGGTCTTCAAAATTCATATAACGGCAAAGCGCATCATAATATGATTCGACTTCTGTCATCGTCCATTCGTTGCTGTCCCATGCCGCTACTATCAGAGCAGTCTTTATTTTTCGCGAAGACAGCCTTACGGTAAAACTGTAAAACCTGTCTATAACTGTCTTAAGCTGGGCGGAAACTCCAAAGTAATACAGCGGAGTTACAAATACCATCATGTCGGAACTCATAATCTGCTCTTTAAGATATTCTCCGTCGTCATTCTGACTGCACGGACCGTCCATTCCGCAGAAATCACAGCCAAGGCATGGATTAAGCTCTGCCCGTGCAGCATCGAATACAACTGTTTCATGTCCTTTTTCCCGCGCTCCTTTAATAAAATTATCCGCCAGCAGATTTGAGGAGCCGTTTTTATGCGGACTGCTTTCAATAACAAGAATCTTCATATTTATCCTCCCTTACTGTGCAGCGCCTATGCTTTCAAGCCAGTCTGCAATATCAGCTTCCGCGCCCGACGGACTCGTCCTCAGACCTTCTACAACCGTTGCCGACGGCTCCAGCTCTTCGATATTATTCACAGCTTCCGATATCCCGCTGCCTCCGCTTGTACAGAACGGCGCTATAGTTTTTCCCGAAAAATCATATGTGTCAAAGAATGTATACATTATTCTCGGCATATCGTTCCACCATATAGGAAAGCCTACATAAACGGTATCGTAATTCTCTATATTATCTATCTCTCCCGATATTGCCGGTCTTGCCGTTTCATCGTTCTGTTCCGTCGTTGTTCTGCTTGAGCTGTCGTTGTAATCCAGATCTTCATCTGTATACGGATCTTCCGGAACGATTTCATAAAGCTCTGCTCCCTGCATCTGTGCAAGAGTCTCTGCTACGGATTCAGTGTTTCCCGTTGCGGAAAAATAAACCACAAGGGAATTTCCTCCTGCACTGCTCCCCTGAGTATTTTCCTGCGCCCCTTCATTTTCCGATGAGCCGCCGCTTCCGCATGCAGCTAAGGCAAACGCCATAATACCCGCTATCAGAACATATATTATCTTTTTCATTTTCATACCTCCCTATATGTTCAATAACCTCTTTATTTCAGCAAATGTAATTTCATAAACGGACATATACACATAATTGACTTCTGCGATATCCATTGCTTTTCTCTGTTTTTTAGACCCTTTCGACATATTTACCTCCTTCTGTTTTGACACTGTGTCAATTTCGATGTCAATATTATATTTCTGCTTTGACACTATGTCAATACAATGTTTCATACCTGTTTTCTATCGTTATCCATAACTGAAATGTATATAAGATCTTGAATCATCATGCATAAAAACCTGGTTTTTTAAAGATTTTACCATTGATTGACAGGATATATTTCATTAGTATAGCATCTATTAGTTAGTATTAAATAACCGGTAAATATTATTGCCGTGCATGAAAAAACCCGCCTTACGGCGGGTCTTGTTTATACTGGTGGAGATGACGGGATTGCGAAAGCTCTATACCCTTTGATATTACTTAGTTTCAGGCTTTTACTTTCCACTCGTCCCCTATTCTGTCTCCAATTAACCTCTTACCGTTTAAGCCTCAGGCTTTAAGCTTTACAATTAGATCTTCTTTAATCGTATTATAAAATCCGGAATATCATATATAATGATTTCCCAATAACTAAATAACTGCTTCCCTATTCCCAGCTTCAAAAGTCCCGATGTAATCTTCCAATTTTTCAACTGCGTTGAAATTCATTCTGTCAAATACATCTGCATAGGTATCAAGGGTAATATGGATGTTTTTATGTCCCAACCAATTTTTCAAAACTACCGGGGGAATTCCCGCTTCTATACATCGTGTTGCAAACGTGTGCCTGAGAGAATGCTGTCCGTTATATTCAATATCTGCTTTCTCGCACACTCTTCGATAAAAGCAATTTACCTGACTCGTTGAAACAATACTTTTCTTATTAAAATCATAAAAAACCAGATTATGCGGATTCTTCTTCATTTTCTTCATCGCTTCTAACAAGTATTTTTCCAACATCTTGTTCATCGGTATGTCACGAATACCAGTATAAGTCTTGGTACCATCTTTTATGAAATCTCTGTATTCTAACCCTCTCGATACAGTAGACCGGACATGAACGATTTTATTTTTGAAATCAATGTTATCAGGGCTCAGTGCATTAACTTCTCCCATCCTCATTCCACTAAACAATTCTATCAACAGCTGAAGTCTGTAATCATTTCTATTTCTTGGAATTCGATATTCTTCTAACATTTTCACAAATCTATCCTGCTCTTCCTCGGTAAGCCCTCTTACTTTCTTATCTTTCTTATTTGATTTTGGGCATCTCAAATCTTCAGAAAGCATAAGATTTTCTTCGATTATGCCTTTTTTCAACGCAATAGCAAACGCCATCCTCATCTGCTGATAAATCTTTCCTATAACGCTGTTTGAATAATTCGTTATTGAAGAAAGAAATATATCTATATGCAGCTCTGTCAACTCAGCAATCGGAATACTCCCGATTTTATTCCTCTTAATAATTCCCAAGGTTCCCATGTTTCGTGAATATCCTTGCTCGCCAACATAATTTTTTTGTAAATCCAAATCATAACGATACTTGACGATTTCCGGTATCGTCGCGTTTACGTCAATCCCTCGCTGCCGCTTTTCCTCCTTAGCCAGAAACACTTCAGCCTTATATACGCATTCATCTTCATCAATACCGGTAAAGGACTTTCTGCGAATAGATCCGAATTCATCTCTGTATGAAATTCTGTATTCAATTTTCCCACTGTCTTTATACCGGAAAGTACCCTCACCGTTTATTCCTTTTTTCGGTTTTCCTTTTGCCATTTCAACATCTCCTATCTCCAGTAAACTTCTTTATGCTTGTCGTGCCGCCTTGAGAAATAGTCGATCAGTGCATGAGCCTCCACCACTTTATTCCTGCCAAAATTAGCTGCCGGGAATTTCGGATCGTTAAATAATTTCTGTACGGTAGCTTCACTCCAGCCCAGAAGTTTCATTAAATCACTTATCGTGTAAAATTTAACTTCGCTTGACACATATACTCTCATTAACTGACTATTGGTTTTTATATCCATGGATGACTCCTTCTATATAGAATCTGCTTTTAACATACCGCATTCTTTTTCTTTTGTGAAATGTGCGATTTTCATTTTTTAATCTTTTATAAAATACTCCCGATTAAGGAGCATCGATTTCAACAGGGATTTCAAATCCCAAGCTGATCGTTAATGCTTTTTCAATATTTTTAATATCGTCTTTTGATGCTTGTCCAATATACTCGGTTATTCTCCGTTTATCTATTGTCTTTATTTGTTCCAAAAGCACCAGCGAAGTTGTTTTCAGCTCCTCTACATCCTCTATCAAATAATGGGTGGGTAGATTACGCTTCTTATACCTACTTGTTAGCGGCGCCACGATCAGTGTTGGACTGAATATATTCCCCAAATTATTCTGTAATATAATCACCGGGCGAATTCCTCCCTGCTCCGATCCTACATACGGACTCAAATCCGCTACATAAATCTCCCCTCTTTTAAAACTTCTCTCTTCCATATCTGCCTACCTCCTATGTAAGAGCCGGCAGAATAGCAGTAAATGCCTTCTGCCAGCAAAACATTTCTATATGATATCTTCCATATTTGTCCTCGACATCCCGGAAGTGAGGAATCCATCAAACGGCAAGCAGCGTACTTGCTCCACGGGACTCTCACCCCAACTGTGGTTCTCACAGAGCCGCCCCCATTGCGTGATCCTGCTTTGCAGGGCTGTGGCTGGACGGGAGTATCATTATCCTCTATGGTGGTCATCGCGCAGGACAGGAGCTGCCTGTCGTTTATTGCCGAATATTTATCGCTTACAAGTTCTTGTAATAGGCGTATCCGCAAATGGCGCTTATACTCATCGTATTACCATAGACAATGTATCTGATGGACTGAGTATTCTGTTATGAAGGTTCATCGGAGGTTTTTATTTTGTCTGCTTCTTATAAGCTTTCATCGTTCCTCCTATGTGGTAGGCACCCGTAAACCCAAAAATATACGCCTATATTTATTTCTATTTTTTTCCCTGCAATCTCTAACGGAGAATTAAATCTTGATAAGATCTCCATTTATGAATACAATATTGATATACTGGTTAAATTTAGTGCAGAGAGGTACTCAACATGCCTGAAAATCAAAATATAGAATGGAAATCAAAATGGAGAGATGACTATCTGGAATGGATCTGCGGTTTTGCCAATGCACAAGGTGGAACGATCTATATTGGAATCGATGATAACGGTCATGTTATAGGTCTTACCAACACCAAAAAACTGCTCGAAGATATCCCAAACAAGGTTCGGAATGCAATGGGTATTGTTGTGGATGTTGATCTGTTATCAGAAGATGAAAATGAATATATCAGGATTACAATTCCCCCTTACCCGGTGGCTGTTTCCTGTAAAGGAGTTTATTACTATCGAAGCGGCAGCACCCTACAGACCCTGTCCGGCCCCGAGCTCGAACGCTTTATTCTCCGAAAGCGAGGTGCAACATGGGATAATATGCCGCTTACTGCTTTTACCATTGACGACATTGACAGCAAGCTTGTTGAACGATTTAAAGAACTCGCGATCAAAAAAGGGCGGATTGATAAAAGCGTTCTTGATGAGCCTACCGATGTTTTAATGGAAAAACTCCACCTTACCAACGGCAGATACTATACAAACGCCGCCATGCTGCTGTTCTGTAACAATCCAGACAAGTGGCAGTTAGGTGCTTATACAAAAATCGGTTTTTTTGAAACCGACGCTGATCTGCTTTATCAGGATGAAATACATGGTTCTCTGATCGAACAGATCGATCAGATCATGGAAGTTCTCCATCTCAAATACATGAAGGCTAAAATCACTTATGACGGCATGCAGCGGATTGAGCGCTATTTTGTTCCTGATGAGGCATTAAGAGAAGCTTTACTGAATGCTCTATGTCATAAACAATATGAAAGCGGTATTCCGATTCAGATTAGTGTGTATGAAGACAGACTCTATATTGCCAACTGCGGCAGACTGCCTGAAAACTGGACAATCGAAAATTTGATGACCAAACATGCTTCAAAGCCATATAATCCCGGAATTGCCAATGTATACTATCTCGCCGGCTTTATTGAAAACTGGGGTCGCGGTGTTGAAAAAATATGCAGTGCCTGCAAATCTTATGGCGCACCGCTTCCGGAATATACGGTAAATCCCGGCGATATTATGATCAAATTCACTGCTTCTGAAGACATGCTGATATCTACCTATCTAAAGAGGGTGACTGAGAGGGTGACTGAGAAGGTGACTGAGAAAGAGCAGGAAATTTTATCACTTCTTATCGAAGATCCCGCCTACACCTACTCTGTCTTATCAGATAAGCTTGGTATCAGTCGAAAAACAGTATCGCTACGAATTCAATCTTTAAAAAGCAAAGGCATCATTAAACGAATTGGCTCTGATACAAAGGGGTACTGGGATATCAACAACGACTTACTAAAATAGTCTTCAAGGGGCGGCAATCTGCCGCCCCTCTTTTGCTACTGTTTATTTCAGTTTCTTTTTTATCACTCTAATACGCCTCGAAACACTTGGCTGAGTGAGATTCATCTTTTCTGCAATTTCTGTCTGTGATTTCTCTTCAAAAACATACATTGTCAGTATTTCTATTTCTGCGATGTTAAGGTTTTTTATTTTCTTTATCAGACTCGTATTTTCAATTTCCTCGATCCATCCATATCTACTGTCCTGAAAATATCGTTCTTCATATGAAAACTTCTCTATAAACTTTAGCATCAAAGAATTTTGCTCTGGGCTTTTCCCTTCATTATATGGATAACTGACTTCCAGATACTGATTATGTCTGCAGAAAACCCGTTCTTTCTTAAAAAGCTCCCAATCAAAGCGTTTCATTTCTTCAATCGAGCTCTTATCCATTCCGGCTGTTTCATATTCTTTCTCCAGCACTTCCCATTTTCTGATATATTTTTTCTTCTCTGTATTATAATTAAATTTCATTTCCTGACCTCCGAATTCCAAACTGTTCCAACTTGTTTGAAATCGGAGATCACGGATATTTCGCCATGTCAGGCTGCCATTTTCTTCTCACAGGGTGCTCCGTTCCGAGCCTCCCAACATAAGCGATCTGAAAAAGGCAACAAAAAAACCTGACAAAACATATCCTGAAGCAGGATCACTTATGTTTTGCCAGGCTCTTAATGATTCTTTGTCAAGTACAGACCATTCACAAACTCTCGGATAGCAGCGCCGGCCTTAAGGGTTCCTGCCCAGTTCACCGGTTCTTCTGCTATCCTCATTATTCAGTTTTACTTTTCATTTTCTTTTCCTTTATATTCAGCGACCGTTTCACAAACACTCAGTGTACAGTCAACATGTTTGATATTTAAATAGCTCCCACATTTAGAACACTGTACATCTATAATACATCCATTATGCGACTGGCTCTTGAACAGCCGCTTTCCGCATATGGGGCAAGTGATGATATATTTTCCTCTCTCCATTCTTTCACCTCCCAAAGACAATTGTTATTATCTTATATCGGAAGTTGCGAAATTCCTTTATCATTACCTTCCTTATCAAAGCTTCGGACATGAAATATGCCTGTACCGTCCAGTGCAAATTCCAGCGTCGTTCCTTTATTCGCAATTATTTCATATAAAGGAATAGGTTTGCCTTTATAATATTCCACTCCCATACGCTTCACCTCTCATACCGTCTTAATTCAAATCCTTAATTACCTTTACTGCTATTCCCTGTATGATACAGTTGTCAACAACGATATCGGACATATCCTTGTTTTCAGGGTGCAGAATGATACGTCCATTTTCTTCATCGCGATACAGTCTCTTTAATGTTGCTTCTTCTTCAACAAGAGCTACTATGATATCCCCATCGTTGGCATCAGACTGCTTCCTTATTACTACCAGATCTCCATCTTCAATTCCGGCTTCGATCATAGACTCACCTCTTGCTCGCAGGATGTAGAATTCTCCTCTGCCAAACAGACTCTCCGGAAGCGATACATATTCTTCGATATTTTCTTCTGCAACATTGGGAAGTCCACATGCGATATTTCCAAGTACCGCCGCTCGGATCAATCTCGGATTAGAGTGATCGATAATTTTTGTACGAATTTCTTTACCGTCGTAAGAAATCATCCCTCGATGATCCATCTCCACCAGATACTTGTACGCTGTACTTCGTGCGATCCCGACATTCTCTGCGATCTGTGCCATGCTCGGAGATTGATAATGGAGCATATAATATTCCTCTGCAAAGGTTTTGATTTTTTTCATTGTATCGATACTTTTACTTCTCATTATGTCTCTCCGTTTCTATCAGAATCAATCTGTTTCCGATAGGATCATTATACGCCCATCTCTGCAAACTGCAAGTGCTTTTTTGAATATAAAACAAGATGGGGAAATAGCTCCCCATCTTTAGTAATACCCCATCTTTATATATTCGTCTGATCCAACTGCCATATCTGTTGGATTTTATAAGAATCAGATATGTATTGGTATTTATAATTATTCCCGCTCGAAGCCGTTCCTCTTGTAGAGCCATATGAACAGCACGACAGCCAGCGCGGCTTCCACCGCCATCACCGCTATTCCCTGCGCGGTTACCAGGCTTTTACCGCCTTCCATCATCCTCATCATCATTTCCATGACGATGCCCGTGAAGGTGAACTGCGAGATCTTCTCCAGCGCTTCTATTAGATTGGCAAACATCGGTATCAGCATGAATACCATGAGCACCGGCGTTATGACAGTGCCCGCGCTCACCTGATTCTTCGCGAATATCCCCAGCACCATACCGACAATACAGCTTATAAGGGACGCCATCAGAATCACGGCGGCAAATGCCGGTATATCCGCAGCCGCCATATCATATCCGCTGACAGGGATCAGCAGAAAACATACTATGCCCGTTGCCAGAAATACGGGTATGATACTTCCCAGAAAGAATTCCAGCCCGTTCACGGATGATGTCATCAGCACTCTCAGCGTGTTCTTTTCCTTTTCCTCAGCCAGCAGCAGAGCCGGGCAGTATATGCCTATCATCCCTATGCCCATTACAAGACCCATCGCCAGTGAATATCCTCTTGCGAACTCATCCATCCCCGGTTCGCCCTCCATGACATTAACATAGAGCAGCTTCATGATGAAGGTGAACACGATCGCGAATATGGGCATTATGATACAATTCTTGCCAAAAAAGGCACGCGTCTTGGTGTCCATTATGGCAGCGACTTTGTTCCAGTGTATGGTCTTCATGACAGCTCCCTCCCCGTTACTTCAAGAAAAACGCTCTCCAGCGTCGGCTCGCACGAATGAATAGTCTCTATCTGGCTGTTCCTCATCCATTCTTCTATCTGTGCAGCCGTTTCCGCGCTGTTTTTAAGCTCGAGCCTGCTGCCGTCGGCAAGGAGTATCCTGTATTTCTTTTCTCTGTTGTATTTAAGGCAGATATCCCCCGGAGAGCCCAGCTCCACTATGACCCCTTCGTTTAGCAGCGCCACCTGATCGCACATCTTAGTGGCCTCCTCCATGTTATGGGTCGTCAGGAATATCGCCATGCCTTCATCCCTGAGCCGGAAAAGCATCTTGTGTATTTCGAGAGCCGTCGAAGGATCGAGTCCTGACGTAGGCTCGTCGAGGAAAAGCACCTGTGGCCTGTGCAGAACGGCTCTTGCCAGTACCAGCCTCTGCGTCTGCCCTTTGGAAAGCTTTCCCGCCT
>JABLTT010008503.1_pt1 | contig 11968 bp, 11 predicted proteins | sample 7160061 | NCBI WGS metagenome assembly JABLTT01 (sample SAMN14651232, study PRJNA627086) | human gut metagenome | isolation source: feces | host: Homo sapiens | reverse complement strand
CAGCAGTCAAAGTCCTTTGATGATTTTTTAGAAAAAGCGGTGCAGTTACATGTTCATATTGATTTTAGTCAGAAGCATAGTCGATTCATGATGACAGATAGAGCTATGACAAAGCCAATTCGAGGACGCCAACTCAGTAAACGAGAGCTATATGATGAAGACTTTTTCCGTACACATTTTGCCAAGATAGAAATTGAAAGTCGATTAGAATTTTTGTTGAACCGTGTCAATTCTTTAGAAGAGTTACTAACAAAAGCTAAAGAATTGAATCTAACCATTGACTTAAAACAAAAAAATGTAATTTTTATACTTGAAGACAATGGAAATCAATTCAGTCTGAGTCATAAAAAAATAAGTGATAAGAAATTATATGATGTCAATTTTTTTCAGAATTATTTTGAAGACAAGGAGTTTGTTTCCTCAGAGACAGTTGAAAGTCTTCAAGAACAATATCATGCTTTTCAAGAAGAACGAGATAAGGATAAGGTGTCCAATGAAGAAATTGAGGAAGCCTTTGAGGAATTTAAGAAGAAGCGAGATGCCGTTCACGAATTTGAAGTGGAACTTGCAGAACATCAAATTGAGAAGTTGGTTGATGAGGGCGTTTATATCAAGGTGTCTTTTGGTATAAAGCAGAGCGGTCTTATTTTCATTCCCAATTATCAATTAGATACTCTTGAAGAAGAGAATCAGACAAAATATAAAGTCTATATCCGCGAGACAACCTCATATTTTGTCTATAACAAAGAACATTCGGATAAGAATCAGTATATCAAAGGGCGAACCTTGATTAGACAGCTAACAAACGATAGTCGAGTAATACCATACAGACGACCGACTGTTGAAAGACTTCAAGAAAAGATTACTGAGATTAACCTCTTGATTGAGCTAACTGAGACAGACAAAAAATACCAGGACGTTAAAGACGACCTGGTTGCAGAAATAGCAGTGCTAGATATCAAACTAAATCAATTAAATGAAAAAATCGCCACCTTGAATAAGATGGCGGAAGTGCTTATCAACTTAAAGAGTGAAGAACCGAATAGTCGGAAATTAGCAAGGTATGATTTTTCAAAACTGAATTTAACAGAATCAATTACAGCAGAACAAGTTACCGAAGAAATAAGATTGCTACAAGTGGAGCTAGGTTATTATCTTGGTGAGTACGAAGGATTAGCAAGGAATTTGGAAAAATTTATGAAAATATTTGATAGTAATAAATACGCCTGTACCAAAATAAAAAAGGACCATCTACTGAATAAGTAAGGAGAGAATTCTACAGATTTTATAGGATGGATAATATAAGCTATGAGGACTTAACAATTATGTTCGCTTGCCTATTTCATATATATTTTAGAATAACTAATTAATAATAAAAATGCAAATATGTATTTTTTGTGATACGATATTTTTTATTTGAATTATTCACTAAAAGTGTTAAAATAAGTTGACATTTTAAAAAGCAGAAAGGAAAATAATGGGGACTTTATTAGCTACTAGGATTAAGAGTAGGAGAAAAGAAATGAAATTCTCTCAAAAAGAATTGGCTGAAGGAATTTGTAAACAAGGTCAAATTAGTCGTTTGGAGAACGGAGAATATACTCCTGGTTCTGATGTATTGTATAAATTGTCAAAAAAACTTAATGTTAGTATGGATTATTTTTTTGACGATAAAATTTTGAATGAGAATACAGAACTTACTGAGTTTAAAAAAATAGCCAAAACGTTCATTACTCAAAGAAATTATGAATCATTAAAATATATCTATGGTTTAGAGAAAGAAAAATCTCATCGCTTAACAATATCAGATAAAATATATCTTGAATGGATTGCTTCATTGGTAGATTTTTACGCTTGTGATAGAAGAGAGAGAGCAATAGAGAGATTAGAAAAGGCAATAAAATCAACACATAAGGCAGATATAAACTACCTTCAAATCTCGAATACACTTTTTAATTTTTATTATGATACTGATAATCTTGCTAGGTTTGATATGATAAAGGAAGAGTTGAATACTTATTTGCAACAACTGACTTTAAATACAATAGATGAATTGGAACTAACTATAAAATTTAATTACAACCTTAGTCGTTATTTTTGGTTACAAAAAGAGATAGAAATAGCTATTAAACAAGTAACTAAAACAATAAAGCTATGTCAAGATTATCGAACAACATATTTATTAGCTGATTCATTTTTGTTATTGGGAAATCTAGCTCAAAATTTTTCAGAAAAATCGACTGTTAAAGGTTACTTTGAGACTGCACATTTTTTGTATAAGAATGTTGAAGATAATAAAGAGATGGCTCTGACAGTGGAACACTATTTGGCAGAAAAATTTCAAAACTAGGTAATGTAACGATGTTGAAGAACATCGTTTTCTTTTTTGGAAAGAATACAAAAAGTGTATATATAATAAAAATATAAAAAAAGTTTATAATTTATATTGACTAATGAATTTATTGGTGTTAAAATAAAACAATCAAAAATAAAGGAGATTCCTATGAGGAAGTTTTTAAAGAAACTCATTGTTATATCTTTGTTAGGAGGTTTAATTTTAGCCATTGGTAAAGGTGGAACGAATAAAGTTAAACCAATGAATGGAATTGATCCTGGGCCTGCAAATATTATGGTGAAGTAGTGAAGAAAAAATTATTAATTCTTGTGACAGGTTCGGTTGGTGCAAGCAACCTTGATGCCTATTTATACTATTTAAAAGAATTTTATGATTTAACTGTTATTCTCTCTGAAAATTCTAAGCAGTTTATAAATAAAAATTTAGTCAGTTATTTTTGCGATAAAGTATATGATCAATTATTTATTGAAGGAGTTGTTCCTCATGTTATATTACCAAATGAAGCAGATCTAGTTCTGGTATTACCAGCAACTGCTAATGTACTAGGTAAAATTGCTAATGGAATAGCTGACGATTTGGTAACATCTAGTGTATTGAATTTTTCTAAGAGTATAATTTTCTGTCCTAATATGAATAGTACCATGTGGAATAATCCTATAGTACAAAAAAATGTATCAATTTTAGAAGAATTAGGGCATTTTTTCTTACTTGAATCAAAACGAAGCTATGAAGTAGGGTTACGAAAAGCAACTGATTCCATGTGTTCTATGCTACAACCACAAGCTTTAGTTCGAGAAGTTCTATCAATTGAAAAAATTTTCCTTGGAGAGGGACACTAAAAACTACTCGTTAAAAATATAGAAGGGAGTAGAGTAACATGGAAAATTCTGTGATTGATGTTGAAATGCTTTTGGAAGAATTGACTCAGGAAGCATTGGCCATTGTTTTTGTTGATAAAGATTGCTAATAAGTTATTATTTGCGTAATTATCACATATTTAAAAGCTATCGGATTTAAATTGTGTTTCCGATAGCTTTTAAAATAGACTTGTTCGGAAATTAGATAATTTCAAAATTGATATTTCCGCAAATTAACTCAGAACGATTGCCAAAATATGTTATTCGATTATGATATTGTTGTGCAATTATATAAATGTTCGAGTTTCTCATTAGAGCTAGATATTTTAATGAGAGGGTATGAACTTTCGACTATATTTTTCTATTAAATAAATAATGATGTTTAGAAGATATCGCTGGAATAAAAGTAGTTAGATTGTATTGTAGGATACCAAATCATCTAAAATATACATAGGAAAGGTTTCTTTTAAAAGTGACAAATTCTGGACATGACCAGCTGTAATAGGCAATTACGGGCTCGTTGAGTACTTAGTTAATAAAAAAATTGCACTTTGAGACTGTCTCATTTCCCTTTGCTAAAATAATTTATTTTTTTGAGGAGCTGAATTGGACTTCTGTGTGATACACTTAATGATTATATATGGTTGATTAAAAAAGGTCAGAAGTATGACTAGTATCTTCTACTTAATCTGCTTTTTTCAAGACTTAAAGATTTTTGTCAACATGCTTTTCTGTACTTGGCGATATGAGCTAATTTAAAGTAGAAAATCATGGTTTTGAAAGCTTCATATTTGAAGTTAATCAACAATTTAAAGTTTTCAGGGTAAAATTGATTCGCTTTTTGCATAGCTTTAGTATTGTGCTTTATTGTTTTCGAATACGTTTTATATAATTAGGGAGTATTAGGAAAAAATGTTTTATAAAAAATTACAAAAGATAATGTTTGATTCAATAAATAAGTATTTGACTACCTACAGTAACTCAGAATCTCCCTGTTTAGTTTATGATTTTGGTTTGTTAGAACAGGTATTATTTGAATTCAAAAAACAAATTCCAGAAAATTTCAATTATAAATTTTTTTATGCAATTAAAGCAAATGCAAATGAGGAAATTTTGAAATATTTATCTGATAGAATCGACGGAGTAGATGTAGCCTCATTAGCTGAATTGAAAATAGCAAAAAAATTTTTTAATTCAGAAAAAATTTCTATAAATGGACCAGCATTTACCTGTGAGGATATAAAACTGTTGAATCGTGAAGGATATAGAACCGATATAAATTACCCGGAATATCTAATAAATAATTTTCAAGATAGTGAAATTGGTATTAGAATTATGGAGGTTGATGAACAAAACAATTCTTTGAGTAGATTTGGTATAAATATATTTGATGATAACTATTTTCACAGTATTGAGATAGCAAATATAACAAGATTACATCTTCATTTTGGTGAAAAAAAACATAAACTTTATTAGAAAATTAGAGGACACATTAATTCAGTTTAAGAAAATGGACAAGCTAAAAAATATTACAGAAATTAACATAGGGGGAGGCTTTATTCAGTTGCTAATGAGCAATCAGTTGAATAATTTCTTTCTTGAATTAATGAAACTGTATAAAATGTTTGGCATTGAGGATAAGATTGTTACTCTAATTGAACCTGGTAATGCTTTGGTTAAATTTTCAGGATATATGGTTGCTAAGCCAATTAATGTTAGTGAAGAAAGTGGTAAACAAATAATTACAGTTAATACATCAATATACACTAATACATTATGGTTTACTCCAAAAATTATTACTACATTAAATCCAACGTCAACTAATCGAATAAATTCAAAAATATATGGGAATACTTGTTTCGAATATGATAAGTATAGTGAAGAAATTTATTTACCTAAAGTATCAACGGAGAGCAGTTTGGTATTTTTTCCAATGGGAGCATATGTAAAAAGTAATCATTCTAATCTACATAGTAATAAATTTATGTCTGAGGTTTATTTATGGACACAAACAGAGAGCTGATAATAAGAGCAGAAAGGTACATTAATTCTAAGAAAAGTAAAATATTAGATGAGCAGCAAAAGGAATTTTCTAGACTGGATTATATAAGGGATTGCTTTGGACTTTCAACGGAAAAATTTCATTTTGCTTTTTCGTTTGATAATGATGATATTGCAAACTTAGTTAGAAATGAACAATTATTATTTGACTATTCTTGTAAAATTAGATCAGAATGGAAAATAGAATGCTTTCAACATACATATAAGTATCTTTCTTCTCCCTTGATAGAAGCTGATATTAAAATAGACACCTTAAGAGGGAATAAAATTGATTCAAAATACGAGAGATATTTTATCAATGGTTCAATACATATTAGAAAAGAAGATGGCTTTACTTCATATAATACATTAACTGCAAATGGAATGTCTGCAATAAATTTATGTTTTGAGTTAATGAATTCCCTTATTTTATCACAACCTAAAAAGTTAGCATACTCTGTTGGATATTATGAGACAAAATTTCTATTAAATAATTTGGCGAAATCAGGAATTGAATGTCATGATCTAGATAATCAAACTGATGAGTTGAATCTATTTAATGCATTTATCATTGAACCTAATAAGGCCGACTTAACGTTGCAAGCAACAGATTTTCATTATGTAGAACAACTTGTTAAGTTTCAAAATAATAAGTTAAAAATCATTATTTTAGATATATCATATCAAGGATTAGCTTTTAATCTAGCGGAATTTTTAAGAGTATATAAGAATTCAAATGTAATTATTTTTGTAGTACGTTCTCTAATAAAATTAGATCAATTAGGTTTAGAATTGACTAATGGTGGCATTGTAGAAGTATTTGTCCCTAATCATTTAGGAAAATTAGGGAGTTTTATTGAAAAGGAGCTAAATAAATTTAGAAATGCACATGGTTCAAATTTGAGTTTTTATGAATTTTGTCTAATTGATAACTCATTAAGTTTAACGCATGATGACCATTATTCAGATTTGGTTTTAAACACTACAAAAAAATTCTATAGGAAAATCTTAAATGTTTGTCAAAGTAAAAAAGGTATATTAATTCGATATGAGGGTAGAGTTCCTTTTATATTTATACAACTAATAGACAAAGAAAAAGAAGATTTTGAAAATTTTTTTCAGTGGTTAAGTTCAAAATTTCAACAATTTGGGTTATCATTGCATGCAAGAAATAGTTTTGGTTTTAGAAATTTAACTGTCGAGTATTTTGGGATACTAGAAACTAATAATTATATTTTTAAAATTTGTCCAGGAGTTTTTAAAGGAATTAACTATTATTTAATGGCTTTTCTATTGAGCGAATTTGAAGTAGACTTTTTGGAAAATAGTCAAGAGAAAATTGATTAAAATTTATTTGATTTTTCAAGATATAGCCTAATGAATCGGATTTCAGACAAGGAGCTAAGGTGCAGGCAGTACTAGAGTACGGCAAGCCGAAAGTGACAATGTATTAAAGCTAATTCAAATTGTCTATAATAGGATGAACTCAATGACCTAGAAAAAATCAGATGATATGACTTTTGAGGGGTACTGGATAAGCTATCTATAGTATGTTTTTCCGTCATTAGATAAATTAGAGTGCTAGACAATATTTGGTTATGCGATTTTCATACTTGATTTTCATACTTGATTTTCATACTTTATTTTGGTTTATATTTAATAGATATTTTCAATAAAGTCCTGTTTGGTTATTGCTAACTGTTCTATTAGTTGAAATATTAATCTGGTTAAGTATTGGACTAAATGCATCTCTTATTTGTGTAAGGCATGTAGTAGGCGCTCATTTCATGTAGAAGTTTTAAAAGTCGATGTTCCTATTTTCTTCGAAGGTTTCTGAACCTTTCTAATCTTAAGACCTCAACATCAATTTTCTATCTTAAAATCATGGAGGTTGAAAGCTATAGATCATGGTGGCTTACATATCAATGACGATGCGTTAAAAAGAATAGGTATCATTGAAGTGAATTTGTTTCAGAAACACTGTTTAAGTTTTCAGGAAGAGACGCTATAAAGGGAGTTGTTAAGATACAAATTTCAAGTTTGATAGAAAACAGCAAAACATTTCATGATTTAGAACATCACTTTACTAACCTAGGTTTCCCCAGAAATACCTAACTTCAACGATTCGAATAAGATTATTCTGGGTCTAGAGGAAACATCTGGTGTTTTGAAAGCAAGGACAAGTCTTGGGTAAAAAACTAAATGTGGAGTCTAAGCAACATTGAGAAAAAGAAGCGACCATGAGTCCGTTCCGTAAGTCAATTTTCTTGAAAACTTTGCATTGGTCAAGATATAAAAATTATTAACACTTGGGATTGAATGATCTCTATAAATTATTTTGCAGGGAGATGAAAAGTGAAAAATTTGTTGAAATTATTATTAATTAGGCTAGTTGTTAATTTAGCTGATAGTATTTTTTATATTGTTACACTATGGTATATCAATGATAACTATTCATCAAGTTTTTTATTAGGGATATTTGTAGCAATTAATTACTTACCAGATATATTTTTAGTTTTTTTAGGTCCGATTATTGATAGATCAAATCCTCGAAAGGTTTTATTCATATCAATTTTAACTCAATTGACTTCAGTTATTCTTTTTCTAGCGTTTAGAAATACTGTACCATTTAGTTGGATGATGCTTCTAGTATTTACTTCTGTATTAGCAAGTTCGATAAGTTATGTTATAGAAGATGTACTTATTCCTCAGATTGTTGAATATAATCAGATTATTTTTGCAAATTCTTTATTCAGTATATCTTATAAGGTATTAGATTCGCTTTTTAATGCACTATCTTCAGTATTGCAAGCAATGCTTGGGCTCATTTTGTTATTAAAGGTAAATATTGGTATATTTGTAATAGCGTTAGTTTTAATATTATTTTTTGACTTTAATTCCAAAGGTAATTTAAGTTCGAGTAAGTTTAATATAAAAATCTATAAAAATGAAATGATTGAAGGAGCAAAATATATAATACATAATGATCTGTTATTGAGGTCAGCGCAATTATTATTATTAATCAATTTTTTTAACTCTTTTCAGACGGTAGTTGTTCCAATTATTTCAACGAATTTCTTTAATGGACCGATTTTTTATGGTGCTTTCTTAACTGTAACAGGGATTGGTGGAATATTTGGGAATATCCTTTCTCCAATTATAGCGAAGTATTTACGCCCAAATCAAATTATCGGAATATTTCTTTGCATGAACGCAATAAGTTGGATGTTAGCAATAACAATTAAAAACTATATTATTTCGCTATTCTTATTTTTTCTATGTTATTTATCAAAGGGAGTGTATAATATTATTTTTAATTCAATTTATCAACAAATACCTCCTAAAAAAATGCTAGCTAGAGTAAATACAACAATCGACTCTTTTATATCCGTAGGTATGCCACTCGGAAGCATCATTGCTGGAATAGTATTTAATTGGAATATTGAATTAATTTCTTTGTTGATTGGGCTACCATATTTAATCTCAGGAGTTATCTTTTATAATAATAAAGCTTTGAAAAAATTTGAAATAATGTAAATGATAATCTATATTATAATTGTTAAGAGGATGTTATGAAAATTAAAAATGTTCCGGAAGTTCATCCAATACCAGAGTATATATACCAATAACTGGAAAATTTCAGTTTTTTAGTAAAAGTTGAGTTGAGAAGAAATCAGATTATGCGGCCTTCTAATTATTAGTTAGGTGAAGTGTATTCCGATAAGGCAAATTTTGGTAAGTATTGTACATTCTAACATAAGTCTTGCCCTCAAGGGACTCATAAATTATTAAAACGCTTATCAATTAAAGCTGAACCAATGATGTCGAATGCTGAATTTTCATATTATGATGTAGGTTATGCTGTTAGTTATAACTAGGTTGAGGGTCTTAGTAGATTTCGTAAGTAGCTTATGGTAGAAGCAGAAAATATATCGCTTTCAATTATCGATTATAAAAATAATTACTTTAATAGTGAATGCACACACAATTGTGTAAAAGTTTGCAGCAAAGATAATCATTTTACGTAAAAATACCTTACTCAATATTTAACCTTTAGTTGATTAGTCTATTCTAAAGTCAAGGTTTTGAATTGACTATTATCAATTAATTTTACTATAAAAACTCTCATATCAGTACAGAGTATTAACTGGGTCGTGTTGCTTTCCTTATTGTCTTAGATAGAAAAAGGTCTCTTCTTGATTTATTCAATGATAACTGAATAGATTGAGGTGTGATTTTCTTTATTTATCGAGTAGGAAGTATAATTGTAAAATCTTCTTGTACATAAGCTCTTTGACATTACAAAAGCATTTTTGAAGTAGCACTGTCATATTATGACAATATCCTGATTTTCTCTTAGAAGTACTCTATACTTTTCTTAGGAGAAAGCTAGATGTACCAACGTATAAGAGATTTGAGAGAGGATCATGATTTCACTCAAAGGTTTGTTGCAAATTTACTTTCCTTCTCTCATACAAATTATGCAAAAAATTGAGAGAGGAGAGGTTGCCTTAACGGCAGATGTTCTTGTGCAGCTTTCTAAACTCTATAACGTTAGTACGGATTACCTATTAGGATTAACAGATTGTTCGGATAGGATTAAACATAAAATAAAATAGTCTCTCCTTGATTTGTTCATTGACAATTGAATAATTCTAGGTGGGACTTTATTTATTTGTTGAGCAATAGAATGTAATGCGCCAGGAAATGAGCGAAAATCATTTATTCAAAAATAGGATGGTAACCTATCTGCCATGACACAAATAATGATAATGATACTTCTGACCGTTCAGGCTGCCACAGTAAAAGGACAGCGGGTGAAATTCCCATGATTGATTTAACCAGTCAAATCCCATCTAGCGTGTAAAAAAACTTAGTGATTTGAAGGAGGAAAGTGTATGAGAACTGCTACATATAAAGATTTAATGAACTTAGGATTTCCTGAACATACCTCTAGAGACATTATTCGTGAAGCTAAAAGAATTGCTGTAAAAAAGTTTGAAGAAGCTCGCAAAGTTGATCATAATGCGGTACAATTAAGTAAATCGCCCTTTGACAATCGAAGACTAGGTATCGCACCAGCAGAAATTGTGGAACAATTAATAGGGATTCCACTATCTAAATAACATTTAGAAAGTGAGAATTCAAATGGCAACAAAAAGTAGTAAAAAATACAAAGGTGTTTATTGTGATAATAAGGGAAAGATATTTTATCAGATTGATCTTGGAATCGACCCAGTAACTGGCAAAAGGGTACAAAAGAAAGCTAGAAAAAATCAATATGGTAAAACTTTTGAAACGATGAAAGAAGCATATGACGAATTAGTTCGTATAAAATATGAATTTGCCAACAAAGTCAGTTTAGAAAATTACAATATGACTTTTGAAAACTATATGAACACAATTTATTTAAGAGCATATAAGCAAAAAGTTCAGTCTGTGACATATAAGACGGCTCTTCCTCATCATAAACTTTTTATTCAATATTTTGGTTCAAAGCCATTAAAAGCAATAACTCCTAGAGATTGCGAGGCTTTTAGATTGCATATCATAGAAAATTATTCTGAAAATTATGCGAAAAATTTATGGTCAAGGTTTAAAGCTTGTATGGGTTATGCAGAAAGACTTGGCTATATTTCAGATATGCCTTGTAAAGCATTAGATAATCCTAGAGGCAAGCATCCAGAAACTCCATTTTGGACCTATGCGGAGTTTCAGACATTTATCAAATCATTTGACTTACATGATTATGAAGAATTGCAACGATTTACTGCCATCTGGTTATATTATATGACAGGTGTACGAGTGAGTGAAGGTTTATCTTTATGTTGGGAGGATATTGATTTTGATAAAAAATTCCTAAATGTACATACAACCTTGGAGAAAGATGAAAATGGAAATTGGTATCGTAAAGACCAAACAAAGACTCCAGCAGGTGAACGACTTATTGAATTGGATGATATAACTATTGAAGTGCTTCAATTTTGGCGAAAAAATCAGTTTGCAAATCAAGATACAGATTTTATCATTTCAAGATTTGGAGATTCTTTTTGTAAATCGACCATTTGTCGTATCATCAAACGTAAAGCGCAGCAAGTAGGAGTGCCAGTTATTACAGGGAAAGGTCTTAGACATAGTCATGCTTCTTATCTAATAAATGTTTTGAAAAAAGATATTTTATATGTGGCAAGACGAATGGGACATGCTGATAAATCAACAACTTTGAACACATATAGTCATTGGTTTAATGCTTTAGATAAAACAGTTTCTGAAGAAATCACACAAAATATTAAAAGTGCAGGATTGGATTCAATTTTATGCCAAAAATCCTGCCAAACTTCAAATTTATAAACTCAAACCCCTTGATACTGCACATTTAACAGGTTGTGCAATTGTTACTCTTAAATAATAAGGGTACGCAATTTGATTGCGAAAGCCTAATAAATCAAGGTTTTCAAGTCGCTTAGGGCGATTAAAATAGTGGGGAAATAGTTTCATTCCCCACCAAAACCCCACCAAGATTAAATCTTGGTGGGGTTTGTTTATAACCATCAAGGATTAGATTGCGAAGTAAACCAATTTGCAACAACGAAAAGAGGAAATCAGTGTATTTCTGCCATTTTTTTATATGATAGTTTTGTCATTGTCAATTAAAAGTATCAAAGAGAAGATTCTGAAATAATTATTTTTCTTCATCAAACTGAATTATAAATAT
>JABLTT010031306.1_pt1 | contig 11981 bp, 9 predicted proteins | sample 7160061 | NCBI WGS metagenome assembly JABLTT01 (sample SAMN14651232, study PRJNA627086) | human gut metagenome | isolation source: feces | host: Homo sapiens | reverse complement strand
TCCGCCGGGCGCCGCCCCGGCGTGGTCCGTGGGGGCCGTGATCCCCTTGCAGCCACACCGCTGCCCGGTCTTCTGCCAGCAGGCTGCACTCTTCGCAGATCAGCTTGGGCGCTTCGTCTTCCCGGGCAGAGATCCGGCCGTAGACCATCACGGCATTATCCTCCTGCAAAGCGCCGGCCGCCTCGTCCAGCGCCTTTTGGAACACCAGCATCTCCATGGCGCCGGTCATGTCTTCCAATGTCACATAGGCCATGGCGGTGTTGTTTTTCGTCGTCTTGAGCTTGAAGGCGGATACCACGCCGGCCACGGTGACGAACATGCCGTCCTGCAGGTCTGTGGGCTGGACCACATCCCCTTCCTCCTGGCCAAAAGCCGCCAGGATCTGGCCGATGGGCCGGGCCCCGATGGTTTGGATCAGCTCTTTCTGGGCTTCCAGCGGGTGGCCGGAAAGATAGATGCCCGTGGTCTGCTTCTCCATGTTCAGCAATTCGTTCCGGGGGAATTCCGGGATGTCGGGCAAGGGGATCTCCCTGGGCTGCTCTTCTTCCACAGCGGCAAACAGATCGATCTGCCCTTCGATATTCTTCCGCCGCTCGTTGGCCGAAGAATCCAGCACCTGCTCATAGACCCGCAGCAGCTGGGAACGCTTGTGGCCAAAACTGTCGAAAGCCCCGCAGCGGATCAGGCTTTCCAGCACCCGCTTGTTCATATCGGTCTCTGCCATGCGCTGGCAAAAATCATTGAAGCTGCGGAAGCGCCCCCCCTGTTCCCGCTGGCGCACCAGGGCCTGGACAAAAGCCCGGCCCACATTTTTCACCGCCGCCAGGCCAAAGCGGATGTTGTCGCCGCTGACGGTGAAATCCGCGCCGGATTCGTTCACATCGGGCGTCAGCACCGCAATGCCCATCTCCCGGCACTCCAAAATGTATTCCGACACTTTGCCGCTGTCATCCAGCACCGAGGTCAGCAAAGCCGCCATGTATTCCTTGGGGTAGTGGTATTTGACATAGGCTGTCTGATAGGCCAAGATCGCATAACACACGGCATGGGCTTTGTTGAAGGCATAGTTGGCAAACTCCAACAGGTCGTCAAACAGCTCCGAAGCCACTTGCTCGGGGACGCCGTTCTTCACACACCCTGCGATGCCCTGCTCTTCGTTGCCGTGGATGAAGTTTTCCCGCTCGCTTTTCAGCACGTCCATCTTTTTTTTGCCCATGGCTTTGCGCACCAGATCGGCCTGGGCCAGGGAGTAGCCGGCCAGGCGGCGGAAGATCTCCATCACCTGTTCCTGGTACACGGTGCACCCATAGGTGACCGACAGGATGTCTTTGAGCAGCGGATGCTTATAGGTCACCTGCTCCGGGTGATGCTTGCAGTTGATGTAAGTGGGGATCGATGCCATAGGTCCCGGCCGGAACAGGGCGACAGCGGCGGTGATGTCCTCGATGGATTGGGGCTTCATACTCATGACCACCCCACGCATACCTGCGCTTTCCAGCTGGAACACGCCGGTGGTCTTGCCCTGGGACAGCATTTCATAGACCGCCTTGTCTTCGTAATCGATGTGGTGCAGGTCCAGCTCATGGCCCCCCTGGTGGACCAGTTCCACTGCGTCGTGGAGGATGGTCAGGTTCCGCAGCCCCAGAAAGTCCATTTTCAGCAGGCCCAGCTCTTCCAGGGTGGTCATGACATATTGGGTCACCACGCCCTGATCGTTTTTGGCCAAGGGCACATAGCTGTATACCGGGTCCGCAGTGATGACCACGCCTGCCGCATGGGTGGAGGCGTTGCGCGGCATCCCTTCCAGCTGGCGGGCGGTGTCCAGCAGCAGGTGGACCCGCTCATCTTGTTCATAGAGGTTGCGCAGGTCTTTGGACACTGCCAACGCTTTGTCCAGCGTGATCTTCAGTTCGCGGGGCACCATTTTGGCCACGGCATCCACTTCCGCATAGCTCATGTTCAGCGCCCGGCCCACATCCCGCACAGCGGCTTTGGCCGCCATGGTGCCAAAGGTGATGATCTGGGCCACATGGTCCGCCCCGTATTTTCCCACCACATAGTCAATGACTTCCTGACGCCGTGCGCCGCAGAAATCCATATCGATATCGGGCATGGAGATGCGGGAAGGGTTCAGGAACCGTTCAAAGTAGAGGTTATAGCGAATGGGGTCCACATCGGTGATGCCCAGGCAATAAGAGACCATGGACCCTGCGGCGCTGCCGCGGCCCGGCCCCACCGGGATATCCCGGGAACGGGCAAAGCGGACGAAATCCGACACGATGAGGAAATAATCGGTAAACCCCATCTGGTTGATCATATCCAACTCATATTGCAGCCGTTCCCGGTGGCCGGCGGGCTGGTCTGGATATAGCCGGGCAAAGCCTTCATCGGCCAGGTGCTGCAGATAGCTGACGGCAGTGAACCCTTCGGGCACATCAAAGGTGGGCAGGTACTGCTTGGTAAAGTCAAATTCCACCTGGCAGCGCTGGGCAATGGCCACTGTGTTGGAAAGGGCGCCGGGGAACTGGTCTTCCGGGAACAGTGCGGCCATCTCGTCCCCGGACTTCAGGTAGAATTCCTCCCCTTCAAACCGCATCCGGTTCTGGTCTTCCACCGTCTTACCCGTCTGGATACACATCAGCACATCCTGGATCCGGGCATCCTGCCGCCGCAGGTAGTGGGCGTCGTTGGTAGCCACCATACCTACGCCCAGCTCCTCCGCCAGCCGCCGGATGCCTTGGTTGACCAGCTTTTGCTCTGCAATGCCGTGGTCCTGCACTTCCAAAAAATAATTCTGGGGCCCGAACAGATCCCGATAGGCGGCGGCCCGCTGCCGCGCCCCCTCATAATTGCCCTGGCGCAGCAGCTGCGGGATCTCGCCGGCCAGGCAGGCCGAAAGGCAAATCAGGCCTTCGTGGTGCTGGCACAAAAGCTCCCAATCCACCCGGGGCTTGTTGTAAAACCCTTCGGTAAAGGCCATGCTGACCAGGTAGATCAAGTTCTGATAGCCCGTTTGGTTTTCGCACAGGAGCACCAGGTGGTAGGCTTCGCCATCCAGCTCGGGCGTCTTGTCAAAACGGGTGCGGGGCGCCACATAGACTTCGCAGCCGATGATGGGGCGGACCCCGGCCTTTTGGCAAGCCTTATAAAAATCGATGCAGCCGTACATCACCCCGTGGTCGGTGATGGCCAGGGCCTGCTGCCCCATCTGCTGGGCATACTGGGGCATCTGCTCGATGCGGCAGGCCCCATCCAACAGGCTGAATTCACTGTGTACATGCAGATGAACAAAATCTTTGGACATAATCTTCCGTGCTCCATTGTCTCGTTTGTATATCCGTCAAAGGGCGCTGGGGCCCTGGGCCTGCTGCCACTGGCCAGCCAGCTGCTCCAGCTTGCGCAGCCGGTTGTTGAGCCCTGGCTTGGATAGGGGCGGGTCAAAATAGCGCAGCAGTTCCGAAAGGGATTCTTCCGGGTGCTCCATGCGCACTTGGGCGGTGCGGCGCAGCGGTTCGGGCAGCGCCTCCAGCTGGCCGGCCTGTTCCAGAACGCGGATGGCCTGGCACTGGCGGGCGGCAGCCTCCACCGTCTTGCCCAGATTGGCTGTCTCGCAGTTGACTTTGCGGTTGATGTTGTTGCGAAAATCCTTTTCCACTTTTTGCAGGCGGAAATGCATGGCGGCGTTGCCCGCCCCCATCTGGCCGATCAGGTCTTCGATGACGCTGCTGTCTTTGTAATAGAGCACATAGTTGCCCCTGCGGCTGACAAAGCCACAGGGCAAGCCCATTTCCTCCAGCAGCAGCGCCGTCTCCCGGGCCACGTTGTAGTGGGAGGTAGCCAGTTCCAAATGGTACCCTTTCCCTGGCTCCAAGCAGCTGCCGCCCGTCAAAAAAGCGCCCCGCAAAAAGGCGATGCGGCAGCAATCCTCTTCCACCATCGCCCGGTTCAGGTGCAAGGCGGCGCTGCTGTACTCATAGCCAAAGGCCTGGAAGACCCGGGCGACCTGCTCTGGTTCTTCCAGCAGCAGCGTGTGCCCCTTCTCCCCTGCCGCCGCAAAGGAGACGCCTGCGCATTTGCCCAAAAGCTGCCGGGCCCTGCGGCGCACGGCGGCCGAATCAGATTGCAATCGGATGCGGCTTTGGGAAAAGCCGGCGGCAAACAGCAGCAGGCCGTAACATTCTGCCCGCACGCAGCAGCGGCTGGCAAAGGGAGCCCTGCAAAGCTCCCGCTTGATATCCGTAGTAAACGACATGGGCTATCCCTCCTGCCGCAGCATCAGTTCGTCGTAGTATTGCAGCACCTTTTGCCGCGGCGTCAGGCGGGCGGCGGTCTTCATCACCGCATAGGCCAGGCGCAGCGGGTCGTGGCGCACGAAACGGGCATCCCGGGAGAGGATGGATTCGCCGGTCAGCTCCACCCCCATTTTTTTAAAGGCCGCCGGGTCGGGCCACAGCTGCCGGGCGCTTTCGCCCGCATACCGTTCCAGCAGGCGGCGTGCTACCCGGTCCGTGTTGTAAAGGCACACATCCACCAGGCCCTGGCCGCCGCCGTGGGCCTGCAGCGCCTCCAGGTGGTCTGCCGCCGTATAGCCCTCTGTCTCGCCGTCTTGGGTCATGATGTTGAGAATGTAGATCTTTAACCCTTTGGAACGGCGGATGGCCTGGACCACCCCATCCACCAACAGGTTGGGGATCACGCTGGTGTACAGGCTGCCCGGCCCCAATATGATCAGATCTGCCTCGTCGATGGCCTGGATCACTTCGGGCAGCGCCTGGGCGCCGGCAGGCTCCAGCCAGATCTTTTGGATCACCAGGTTGTTCTGCTTTTTGGCCCGGGTGATGGCCGTTTCCCCTTCCACCTGGGAACCGTCTTCAAACTGGGCCCGCAGGTGGACATTGCTGGTGGTCACCGGCAGCACCTGGCCGGTGACGGCCAAAAAATCGTTCATGCGGGCCACTGCCGTTTGAAAGGAGCCGCACACCCCATTGAGTGCCAGCAGAAACAAGTTCCCAAAGCTCTGCCCTTTCAGGGAGCCGTCGGGAAACCGGTAGTTCAGCAGCTCGTTCATGGCGTCACTGGTGTTGGCCAGGGCCAGCAAGCAGTTGCGGATGTCCCCCGGCGGCAGCATGCCGTATTCATCCCGGAGCACACCGCTGCCGCCGCCATCGTCTGTGACCGTGACGATGGCCGTGATGTTGTCCGTATATTCTTTCAGCCCCAGCAGCAGCGTGGAAAGGCCAGTGCCGCCGCCGATAGCCGCCACCTTCCGCCCGGCTGCCCGTGCCGCCCGCAGCAGGTCCAAAGGCTCGCTTTTCTGTTCCATGTCCATCCCCTCACCGCCGGGCCACATCCCGGTGGCGCACATTCACATTGCGGGCATGCTTGCCCAACATCTGGGCCAGCTGGCGGGCTACCGATACCGACCGGTGCTGCCCGCCGGTGCAGCCGATGGACACCACCAGGGACATCTTCCCCTCTTCCACATACCGGGGGATCATAAATTCCAACAGGGCGCAGACCCGCTCGCAAAAATCCATGGCCGCCGGGTCTTGAAAGACATAGTCGAACACGTCTTGGTCCAGGCCGGTCTTGTCCCGCAGCTGGGGCACATAAAAGGGATTTTTCAAAAAACGGACGTCCAGCACCATGTCCGATTCTGCCGGTATGCCGTATTTAAAGCCGAAGGAGCCCACGGAGATCACCATGGAGTCGCCCCCTTCGCCGCCGGAAAACAGGCTGACCAGATAGGCTTTGCAATCGGCGGAAGACAGGGCGCTGGTGTCGATCATCAGATCGGCCTGCCGGCGGATGGGCGCCAGCATGGCCCGCTCCTGGGCCAGTGCCTGGGCAAAGCTGATGTCGCTGCTCTGCTGCAGCGGATGCCGCCGCCGGTTCGCTTTGTGACGGTTGGTCAAGATCTCGTCATTGGCATCCAGATACAAGATGCGGTAACAGAAATCCGGCCCCTGGGCCTGTTCCAGCGAAGGGCACAGGGTCTCCAAGTCGCTGCCGCTGCGTGCATCCACCACCAGCGCCACTTTGCGGTATTTTTCACTGGTGTTTTCAAACAGCTCGATAAAGCGGGGGATGAGGGACACCGGCATGTTGTCGATGCAGTAATAACCGATGTCCTCCAGCACATCCGCCGCCAGGCTCTTGCCTGCCCCCGACATGCCCGATATGATCAAACATTCCATTGCGCCCACTCCTTTCGCGCCGCAGCTTTACCGCCTGTGCCACACCACGCGGACTTCCCGTTCCAGCTCCACGCCGGTCTGCTCCAACACCGTCTGCTCCACGTGTTCCATCAGCCGGATCACATCCTCCGCCGTGGCGCCGCCGCAGTTGACGATGAACCCTGCGTGTTTTTCCGATACCATGGCCCCGCCGATGCGGTAACCCTTCAAGCCGCACTTTTCAATGAGCTCCCCGGCATAATGGCCCTCCGGCCGTTTGTATACACTGCCTGCCGACGGCAGATCCAGCGGCTGCTTCTCCCGCCGCCGGGCGGCGTATTCCTCCATTTTTTCCCGGATCTCTTGGGGGTCGCCGGGGGTCAGCTTCAGTTCGGTATACAAGATCACGTTGCCCGGCTTTTGCTGGAACAAGCTGGTGCGGTAGCCGAACTGGTGGTCGGCCGGCGCCAGCATATGCAGTTTGGCCTCCGGGTCCATGTAGCAGGTGCGCTGTACCAGCGGGGCCATTTCGCCCCCATAGGCGCCAGCGTTCATCAAAATGGCGCCGCCCACTGTGCCCGGTATTCCTTGGGCAAATTCCAAGCCGGTCAGACCATGCTCGGCCGCCAGGTTGGCCACAGCAGCCAGGGAGGCCCCGGCTTCGGCGCGGATGATGTCGTTGTCATCCAGATAAATGCCGGTGAAGTGGGGCACGGTCTTGACCACCATGCCCCGGTAGCCCTCGTCGGGAAAGATCAAATTGGAGCCGTTGCCCATGACCATGCACCGGAAATTGTTTTTGTGGGCCAAATAGACCAGGCTGACCAGCTCCCGGATGTCCCGGGGCTCCGCCAGCATGGCGGCAGGCCCGCCCACCCGCATGGTGGTGTGGCGGCTCATGGGCTCATCCTGGTAGATTTTGATGTCTTCTTTTTCAGCAGCTTCGCTGATGGCGCGGTTCTCTTCCATACTGCCCCTCCAAATGTGCAAATTACTTTAGAATAATTATAGCACAAAAGCGGCCAAAAAGCACCCCCTAACACAGGGCCCGGCGCCAACGCTTTGTGGTGCTTTGCCGGCCGGTGTGCTATAATGGAGATCATACAATGGCCGATCGCCGAATGTAGGGCTTTTTCGCCCGGGAGGTACTTTTATGTCCATGCTGCAGGAAGCGCAGATCTGCTGCCCACAGTGCGGCCAAGCCGCCCCATTCCAGCTGTGGGAAACCATCCAGGCATCCCAAGATCCCACGGCCCGCCAGCGGATCTTGGACGGTACGTTTTTTCAATTCATCTGCCCCCGCTGCGGGGCCTCCATGCCCGTTCACTACACCTGCCTGTACCACGATCCCCAGCGCCGCCAGATGGTCTACCTGCTGGCCGAAGAGCAGGTAGAGCTGGCCCGCGCCATCGCCCAGTGCCGCACCGCCTTGCGGCAGGAGTACCAGCAGCAGCTGGCCCAATACCGCACCCGCATCGTCACCTCGGGCCACAGCCTGCGGGAAAAGCTGCTCATCTGGGACCGCGGGAGGGATGACCGCCTGGTAGAGCTGTGCAAGCTGTTCTTGCAGACGAACCTGCCCAAGCACCGGCCGGATTTCCAGTTGGAAGAAGCCTATTACGACTGGCAGGACGATGTGGAGTGCCTGCGCCTGTTTTCCAAAGAAGGCCAAGCCGCCCTCTACCCGCTGGATCCCCTGTACCAACAGTTGTCCCCGGCTTTCACGCCCCATCTGCCGCCGGAGGACCCGGCCGGTTTTCCCTTGGTGGATCTGGCTTGGGCCGCCCGTCAGCTGGAATCTATGACGGAGAACGACCCGCGATAGATTCCAGCACACCCCTGCCCAAGGGCAAAACGTCCCGCCTGTCTGCGATCCGACAGGCGGGACGTTTGTTGAATGACGCCCCGGCGGCTGGGGCTTTTTGCGGCAACCGGCCACTGCCCAAAGGCAGCTTAGGTTTCCGGGTTCTGCTGTGCCATCATGGTGCGGTAGATCTTGTCGCTCAACTCTTTGGCCGCGTTGTGGCCCATGCGCTTGTTACGGTTGTTCATGGCGGCCACTTCCAAAATGATGGCCAGGTTCCGCCCCGGGTGGACCGGTATGGTCAGCACCGGCACTTTGATGTCCAAAATGGTCATGGTCTGCTCGTCCACGCCCAGCCGGTCATAGGGCTTGCCCTCTTCCCACCGTTCCAGGCGCACCACCAGATCGATCCGCTCGGTGGGCTTGACCGAGCCCATACCAAAAATACGGCGCACATCGATGATGCCGATGCCCCGCAGCTCAATGAAATAACGGATCATTTCCGGCGCGCTGCCCACCAGAGTGCGGGCCGACACTTTTTTGATGTCCACCGCGTCGTCTGCGATCAGCCGGTGGCCCCGCTTGACCAGCTCAATGGCCGTCTCGCTTTTGCCCACGCCGCTGTCACCCAGCAACAAGATGCCTTCGCCGTATACTTCCACCAATACGCCGTGAAGGGTGGTGGTCGGCCCCAGGTGCACATGGAGGGAAGAAGTCATGGCGGCCATCAGATCTTTGGTGGGGCTGCTGCTGCGGGCCACGGGCACTTGGTACCGCTCCGCCATGGCCAGGCACTCGGGGAAGGGCTCATAATCCCGGGCGAAGATCAGCAGCGGGATGTGCTTGGACAGCAGGCTGTCAAATACCTTCGTCCGCTGCTCGCTGTCCAGGGATTCCAAAAAAGCCCATTCCACCTTGCCCATCACCTGGATGCTGGTGGCGTCGAAGTAGTCGTAAAACCCCACTAACTGAAGCCCTGGACGATAGATATCCATGCTAGTCACATGGGATTCCAAGCAGTCTGGTGGAGCATAACACAGCCGCAGTTCGAATTCATCCAATATCTGATGCAGTTTCACAAAAGCCTTTTCCATAGCAACCTCCCAACCGCCGGGCGCCGCCTCGGCACGGATTTTTCATCAATGTATACGAAGGAAATCCCATACAATGGTTCCATTATAGTGTATCGGGCAAAAATTATCAATGCCTAATGATTTTTTCATAAATCTTCTTGCTTTTGTGCCTTCGGTGTGCTATTATAGCTTGTGTCGTTTTGTAGCTTATTGTTAAAGGAGGTGCAGAGAAAATGGCAAAATGCGATATTTGCGGCAAAGGCGTCACCTTCGGCATCAAGGTCTCCCACTCCCACAGAAGAACCAACCGCACCTGGAAACCGAATGTGAAGCGCGTGAAAGTGCTGGTCAACGGCACTCCCACCCATGTCAATGTCTGTACCAGATGCCTTCGTTCCGGCAAGGTTACAAGAGCTATCTGATTGCGGCTTTTCTGGACAAATCAAAACCTCTGCTCTGGCAGAGGTTTTTTTGTTGCCTTTTTTCACTGATACAATAATATCATTTTTTGTAATACACTATTTTTTAATTTTATCTTGGATAAAATCCTCCACTTCATCCAGCGTGGTGGCCGCGGCGATGCTGGGGTAAGAATCCCGGTCAAAGAGCAGCCCCTCTTCCCCTTCCAAAAAGGCATAGCGCTGGCCGTCTGCAAACCCAAAATCGGCAATGTCCGTTTGGACCAGCCGGGCGCCATTTTGCTCCCAGATCGAATCGCCGGTGTAGATGACCGGCATAAAAATGCCAGTGGTACCCACCTGCATGGCTGAGACGATTTCCGTATCCTCCACCCAAATCTCTCCCCCTATGGGGCAAGGCAGCAAGACCGATACCGTATCCCCGGGGCTGCAAGGCCCTCGGTAAGTCGCTTCCACCTGTATGCTTGCCACGGCCCGATAAACTTTTTCCCCGTTGAAATTCAGTTCAATGTTCCGGATCTCTTCCACGGTCCCCTTAAAGATCGCTGTGTTCCAATGGGTAAACAGTTCATCTTCCGTCAGGTAGATCAAATCGCCGCTGCTGGCCACAGGCGGGGCTTTCTCAATGTAGCGTGCCGTCACATGGGCCGAGTTTTCCGAAAGCGCTATCCGGTTTTGCTGCCGGTCCGCCACAAAAAGGCCGGCCCCCAACACCACAGCAAGGCAGGCTGCGGAAATGGCCCCTTTGATCCAGCCCTTCCTTCTCTTCTTTTTTTGCCGGAAAGCTTCGGTGTCTTCGATGATCTCGTCATCGATATGATTCATCGCGTCACTGATCGTCTCCGCTCTCATCCAGAAATCCCTCCTGTTCCAAATACTGTTTCAATCCCAGGCGGGCGCGGTGCAGCCCGCTCTTCACTTTGGCCTCACTCATGCCGGAATAGGCTGCGATCTCTCGGATGGGATCCATAAAGTAATAGCGGCCTATAAAGTCCAATGGTATGAAGTCAAGTAGGTGATGCAAGAAAAACTTGAAGAAAAATCGAACAAAAGCACCTTGTAGGCAGCAAAAAGGCAACACCAAACCAGGCCCTGCCCCCTGCAATTTTAGAAACAGGGCTTCGGTGCTAGAGCGGCAAGCGGAGCGTTTAGCCCTCTGACGGGATATACAGGCGGTCGTCCTTCAGCAGTCGAAAGACCAACCGAACCAGTTTTCTGGCAGTTAAGGCGAGTGCGCGTTTGTGCTGGTACTTGTTGACCTCTTTGAATTTGAGGTTGTAGTAGCGCCGAAACTCGGAGTCGCATCTTCTCACAGAGTTGGCGGCTTCCAGCAGGTAATAGCGGAGATAGCGGTTGCCGGATTTAATCATTTGGGAATGTTCGGCTTCAAATTCACCGGACTGGTTTTTGTGCCAGACAAGACCGGCAAACTTGGCGACAGAGGCTTGAGAGTTGAAACGGTGGATATCGCCAATCTCAGCGATGATACCGGCAGAATAAACCTTGCCAATGCCAGGGATGGAAGTTAGCGTGTTTGGGATAATTTCAAACTGCTGTTCAATGGCTTTATCCAGGACCTTGACCTGTTCCTTCATCGCTCGCATGGAGGCGATAGATACAGACATGGCCTGGTTCACGGTGTCGTTCACAGTTTTGGGAAGCCGATAAGAGCCTCTGGCCGCAGCCTGTATCGCTTTGGCGGTAGCATCCGGGTCGGCGAATCTGCCCCGGCCTGCTTCGACAATAAAGGCTGTCAGTTTTTCCAAATCAGCATTTGCCAGGTCATCCACTGTTTCAAAGCTCTCCATCAGAGCAATGGTGGTGGCGCTGGTGTTCCGAATGTCCTTGGCCTGGGCCATGCCGGAGCATTTCAGGAATAAGTAGTTGGCAAACCGCTGTTTCTCACGGGTCAGGTTCTGAATGACATCAAATCTGGCCCTGGTAAGGGTTCTGAGCGCCTGGTAACGGTAGTCGTCCATATAAACCTCCTTGGCAATCCTGCCAAAACGGAGATGGTCGGCAATCACAAAGGCGTCCACAAAGTCATTCTTTGGAAGGTCGGGATAGGCTTCCTTGAATTTTTTTACTTGCTTTGGATTCAGGACGTGGATCTTCCTCTGAAATCGGCCAAGGCCGCCATCCTCCCGGAGCGCATAGACCAGGCTGTCCCCGTAGATGGAGGTGGCCTCCAGGCCAATCACCACGTCGCTGAGCTGCATGGAGCGTAGTGCCGACACGATCTTCTCTGACAACAGTTTAGCACCACCAAGGTTGTTCTGCACGGAAAAACTGGAGTGCTTGCTGCCATCGGGGTTCATCAGGTAGGCCACATTGCTTCTGCTGCTCACATCAATGCCAACGAATAGTGGGTTCACGATTTTCACCTCCCTGCATGGAGATTTCAGGCCAGCAGGCTTTGAGATACCCATGATAACCGGAGCATCCGCAACCTCGCGTATCAGAATCATTCCGGGGCAGACCAATGCGAAAGCCCTCACTGCTGAAAGGG
>JABLTT010034202.1_pt1 | contig 11982 bp, 11 predicted proteins | sample 7160061 | NCBI WGS metagenome assembly JABLTT01 (sample SAMN14651232, study PRJNA627086) | human gut metagenome | isolation source: feces | host: Homo sapiens | reverse complement strand
TCAAAGAAAAATTGAATGGGTTAAGTCCTGTCCAATACAGAATTCAAAATGGCTTTGCCGCATAACTTTTGTCCAACTTTTGGGGAGCACTTCAAATTTCATGCACCGCCGTTGACAGTTCCGCCGTCTTTACTAAAGGGGATAATCAAGGCGGGAAAGCCCTAAAATGGCTTCCCGCCCATTCCCATTTTGAGAGAAGAAACGCTCCAAAATCATTTTAGCCTTGACGGTTTCTCACTATCCTGCTATTTTTTCGTGAATGTGACCACAACTTCTGGATACTTTGTCCATGAGCCTGAGCGTAAGACGAGGGATGGGGGGATTCCATATATGCCCTGTATGCTGATGAAACCAGACCTGCGCTTGCGGCTCCACGCCATGCAAGAACAGCCCTGTTTTCATGCCACTTCAAATCCCCTTCTCCTCCCCGGAGGTAACGCCGACAGAGCGTATAACACACTACACTTTGTAAGCAAAGTCGTGAGCCAAAGGACAGGCCCCTTGGAAACCCCGGACAACAAGACAGGCTACATATCTCGCACTTTCCCAGTGCTTGATACGCAGCCTTTATTTATTGCCAGCGGCCCCGTTTTGTGGTCTGCGTGTAATTCTTTGTAAACTGCCCTGAGCTTCTGAACAGACAGCTTGGCAGCCCCAATGGCTTGATAAATGCAGGAATGTATGATATCCTACTAAAAAATAGAAGGGAAGTGGTTCGCATGTGCCTCGAAAGTGGGATCGGAAGAAGTGGATCTTTGTAGAAATGGAGGCAAGAATATGAAGAAATGCACGACGAAATTTCTAAAATGCCTTCTACTTGCCGTATTTACGATGCAAGGAGTATATGCGCTCGATGCCGGCACAGCGGATTCGTGGAAAGAGCCGACAGAAGCGCAGATCCAAGATGCGGCTGCAGACCGGTTGCCCCTTTCAGCGGAAGAGGAGTTTGGGGAACGTTTTTGTGGACCCAATTCAGAAGTGACTCGTTACTATACGAATGTAGAACTGACTGCTTGTGAAAGAAAGGATCTGTACAGCCCCATTGGGCACATAACGTATCGAAATACAACTGGTGCGCCAGTGCTTCTTCGATATGCGCAAGATTGGCAAGGGGAAACGAAAACAACTGACTGGGATGTAACAGACAATATCCGCGACAGAGGGGACATAAAGGCGGCTGTGATTTCTAAAATTGAGCAAACACTGGGTGTTTCAGTGGGTATGAGCACAACGACACCGAGATCCGGTACAGTGCTTGGGACGATGACGATACCCGCTTATAAAACGGGGACGATCTCTGCCTACCACAGTGCCGTTGAAATACAAGGGACGGTTTTGTGGCAAGATGCGGATGGAAGCGGCACTGTATACGCGACAGGGCGAGAGAAGATCGGCGGGGCATTCATCATAGATGGCGTATATCTGAAGAAAGATTTGCAAGAATCGAGATGAAAGGCAGTGGGGATCTTCCCCACTGCCTATTTTCAGAAAGCAGCCATCCAAATGAAATGCGGGTCTCGATTGTGTTGTTTCTTCTTTTGATGTATGGGTGGGAGAAAGAAGGATCCCACGGAAAAATGCAATAGAAAACCATACAGGAGGTGGCTATGGAGACGATGAACAGGCAGGAATTGCTGCTGTGTACACTATGGCGGCAATTTCTATTGGAAAAAGGGACGAAACAAGAAGTGGTATCTGCCCTGCAAGGCTTGCAAGCCCAATTTGCCACCAACCCAGCCACTGCACTGCGCATCCGCACGGCGGATTTTAGCCAGGCCAGTTGGACACAGGGGTTGATCAAAATATGGAGTCACCGAGGCACCATCCATGTGGTAGGGCAGGGGGAAGTGGGATTATTTTTATCAGCACGTGGGCAGCGTCAGCCCTGGACAGATGCCCCTTGGGGCCTTTCAGCCAAAGAAAAGGTCCATTGGGCTATGTTTATCCGGCAGCAGGTAGAACTGGGTACGACCCAACGGGAAGCGTTGAAACAGGTCTGCCGGCAGGCGGGAATGGGGCAGCCTCTGGTGGAGAAAGTGTTTTATGGCTGGGGCGGTCTCATCAAGGAGATGTGCGATAGAGGGTGGATCGCTTATCAAAGCGGAACAGAAAAAAGTTTTGTACTGCCGCAGGTGGAATGGATGGAAACGGAACAGGCGAGGCACATTCTATTGGAACGGTATTTCCAGACCTATGGCCCTGCCACATGGGCGGATTGCGCCTGGTTTACCGGGTGGAAGATGGCTGAGATCCGCCGGCTGGCAACTGACCTGCCTCTTGCCGCAGTGGAATGCCAAGGGAAGGTGTATTATTATCTGGGGGAACTGGAAGCCAAAGGGAAGCTGCCGACTTGTCTGTTCTTAGCCGGGTTCGACCAATTGGTTTTGGGGTACCGGGATCGCAGCCGATGCTTGGAGCAGCGAGATCTGCGGAATGTGACCAACCAAGCGGGCATCGTTTATCCCACCATTTTGTTGCGGGGCAGGCTGCGGGCCCGCTGGAGGAAAGAGCCAGGGCGGCTAATTGTGACACCCTTTCGGTCTTTGTCGGCCCGAGACCAAGCGGCGATCCGGGCGAAAGGAAGGAGACTTTTTTCTGGGGAACCAGTGGAAGTGTATTTTCAGCCGCCTCTTGCAGATGCAGACAGCTGAGCGGCCATGCTCCGGCAGAAAAAGGGAGGCAAGTCATGGCGGAGGCAAGTGAACACCTGCTGGCCAGAGGAAGAGATACCGATACAAGGCCCCACCAGATCGCTATTGGCATCCATACAGCGCAAGGAAAGTGCATGGGGCACTGTATGGAAAGAGGTGGACAAAGCGGGTACACTATGTGTAGCAGGAATTGCAAGTTCTGTTGGCGTCTGGATCTGGGAAGGGATTGATTCTCTGGAGGGATGGTGGATGATACAGACAGAAAAGAAGGCAGGATGCCATCCTGCCTTCTCATATGTTTTCTAGAAGATTTTCTTACTCCAAAATGGAGGGGATCACGCCGTCTACGCCGGCGAGCAACAAGGCCAGCAGCAGGGCCTGCTGCACACCCTTATAAGCGTCGGTGGTCTCAAAGAATTCCTGCAGGGTATGGGCGCCGCAATCTTCGCCGCCTGCGCCCAGGCATACGGCAGGGATGTTTTTGCCGATGGCCATGTTGCAGTTGGTGGAGCCGCCATGGAGGAATTCCGGCTCATAGCCCAGCGAACGGATGACCGCGTAAGTGGCCTCTACGATGGGGGAATGGACGTCTTGGGTGCCGGCGGGCACATTGGCATACCGCTTGTGGGTAAAGGTGATGGTATCCTGGCCCCAGCGGGCGGTCTCCTCGTCGCAGGCCTCCTGCAGCGCGTTCAGGATGCGCTGATACAGCTCATCCAACACTTGCTGGGAATCGGAGCGGAAATTGAACTTGATGGTGGCTTCTGGCACAATGGCATGGATGCCCGCATCGTTGCCCGCGTGGAAGTTGGACACACAGAATGAGGTCTTGGGGTCAGAGGGGACTTGGAAATCCGCGATCTTTGCCACAGCCCGGGCCGCCGCATTCAGCGGGTTGGCCACCTTGCCAAAGGCGCCATGGGCATGGCCGCCGATGCCGTGGAATGTGGCTTCACAGGTCATGTGGCCGGTGGCCTCGTAGATGATGCCCTTGGCGCTGGGGCCGTCTACACTGATGCTGGCGTCTACGGCGTTGTCATCCAGCCAGGTCTTCATGCCGCCAAAGGAGCCGATGCCCTCTTCTTCTACCGTGCCCACAAAGTACAGGTCGCCCACCGTTTTGATGTTGGCGGCATCCAGCGAGCGGATGACGGAAAGGGGCACCACCATGCCGCGGGTATCGTCTACGATGCCGGGGGCATATACGCGGGTGCCTTCCCGCCGGGGCTGGGGATTGGTACCCAGGGGGAAGACCGTGTCCATGTGGCCTTCCATCAGCACGCGCTTGCCGTTGCCGGTGCCGCGGCGGATGCCCACCACGTTGCCATGCTTATCGATGTGCACATCGTCCAGCCCGAGGTCTTTGTAGAACTGGGCATAACGGGCAGCTTTATTTTCCTCGTGGAAAGTGGGGGCTTCGATCTTGCACAGCTCGATCTGGTTTTCCAATGTCTGGTCGGCATCCTGCTCTGCAAAGGCCAGGGCCGACTTCACACTTTCCTGGGCCAGCAGTTGGTCCAGCGCGCCTTGAATTTTGGCGGAAACTTCATAGCTCATCGTTGTACATTCCTTTCCGATCTGGATTTTGTTTCTAGCTCCATTATGGACCGATGAACAGTGGAAATCAAGGGGAATAAAGGCGGCGCCGGAAAGTTCGTACCCTCTGCCAAGAAACGTGTCGAAATTTTGTGAAAAATCGCTATATGTAGAAATACATTTCGAAAATACAAATTATTTGTATTACTATTTTATGAAAATACATATAGTATATATTTTGAAGCAGTTGACAGAGCTTTTTGTACAATGATATACTAAAACAGTATAAAATGGGAAACCGGGAGGAAAGCGGAAGACATGGATTGGAAGAAAATGTTTGAAACACAGCGGGCTTATTACCAGGGCGGCGCCACCCAAAGCTATGAGGCGCGGCGCCGGGCCTTGGATAGGCTGCTGCAGGGGCTGGAGGAGCACGAAGACAAACTGCTGAAAGCGCTGCAACAAGATCTGGGCAAAGCCCCCTTTGAAGGATACATGTCCGAGATCGGCATGGTGCGGGAAGAGCTGCATTGGCACCGCCGCCACTTGAAAAAGATGATGCGGCCCCGCCGGGTCTCTACCCCACTGGCACAATTTCCCTCCCGCAGTTTCCGCTCGCCCCATCCACGCGGCCTGGTGCTGGTCATGGCCCCCTGGAACTACCCGGTGCAGTTGAGCTTGAGCCCATTGGTGGGGGCCGTTGCGGCGGGGAATTGCGTGGTGTTGAAGCCATCCAACGATGCGCCCCATACAGCCCAGGCCATGGCGAACCTGCTGCGCCAATGTTTTGACCCCGGCCAAGTGGCTGTGGTATTGGGTGGGCGTGCGGAAAACCAGGCACTGCTGGATCTGCCTTTCGACCACATCTTTTTCACCGGCGGGGAGACGGTGGGCCGCCTTGTGCTGGAAAAAGCGGCGCGGCACTTGACGCCGGTCACCTTGGAATTGGGCGGCAAAAGCCCTTGCATCGTGGCCAAAGATGCGGATCTTTCCCTGGCTGCCCGGCGCATTGTTTTTGGAAAATTCCTCAATGCGGGGCAGACTTGTGTGGCGCCCGATTATCTGTTGGTCGACCGGAGCGTGATGCAGCCCTTGCTGGACTGCCTGGAGCAGCAGATCCGGCAGGCATTTGGAGAAGACCCGCTCCGCTGCCCAGAATATCCCCGCATTGTCAACGACAAGCATTTTGAACGGCTGCGGGGGCTTTTGGAACAAGGGACCATCCGGATGGGGGGCCGGTGGGATGCCCAGCAGCGGCGCATCGAGCCCACAATGCTGGTGGATGTCCGGCCGGACGATCCGGTGATGCAGCAGGAGATCTTTGGGCCGCTGCTGCCTGTGCTGCCCTACGATACCGTGGAACAGGCCATCCGTTTTGTGGCGGACCGCCCCCATCCGCTGGCCCTCTACCTGTTCACCCAGGAGAAAAGCGTGCAGCAAGAGATCTTGGAAAAGCTGCAATTTGGTGGCGGCTGCATCAATGACACCATCATCCACCTGGCCACCACCCACATGCCCTTTGGCGGTGTGGGGCGCAGCGGTATGGGCGCCTACCACGGCCAGGCCAGTTTTGACACCTTTACCCATTACCGCAGTATCATGAAAAAAGCCACATGGCTCGATCTGCCCGTGCGGTACCACCCCTATACAGAGAAAAAGGAAAAAACGCTCCGCCGGGTGATGCGGTAACTGCACACCGGTTTGCAAGCCGTACAAAGCGTGCTATACTGTTGAGAAAAGGCGGATACCAGCTCTGGAAAAGCGGGCAGGAGAGCCGCAAAGGGAAAGGAAGGGACCCAACGTGGAAAATAAGTTTGATACACAGTTGCTCATCGAAGGGCAGGGCCTGTCGGAAGAGGCGATCCACCAGTATATTCAGCAAAACATCCCGGGGGATTGCCTGCTGGCAGTGGGGGATGAAAATTTGATCAAGATCCATTACCACACGGACATGCCTTGGAAAGTGTTGGAATACTGCGCCGCCCAAGGGGAAATTTTCGATGTGGTGGTGGAAAATATGGAGCGCCAGGAACAGGGGCTCAAAGGATAAAAAGGCAAAGCAAAGGCCCGGAACGGGGAGACGTTCCGGGCCTTCTCCATGTTGCGCCCGCCCAAAAGGGCGGGCAGGGAGAAAAGATGAATGGCCATGTGCAGAGTCATTGGGGAGGGGAGGACTCTGCGGGCCTGGGGGATAAGCTACGAAAAGGGATCACTTGCCATAAATGACCTTCTTTTTATCATACTCCATTTAGCAGCGAATTACTAGAGTAAAATGTTCAGCAAATTGACTAAATTTGAGACAAAGAGTGGAAACTTTGGGGCTTTTCTACGAAAAAGCGCAAAAACTTGGATTCCATGGTAGACGAAACACCCGAAAAAATGCTATAATAAAGCCATTCGGCAAAAAGGTAAGGGGAAAACCGGCCTTTACCACGAAATTTTTAGGAAAACAATGGCGGTTCGGTTGGCCGCCGCAGCGCACCTTCGGAGGGGACCATGGCAAAAAAGTGGAGAAAGACTAAGTGGGTATTGTTGCTGTTCGCGCTGTTTACAGCCCTTGGCCTGTGCAGCGGGGCGGCAGGGCTCAAAGCACAACTGAACAATATGCCGGTGCTTGTACAGGACGAGGCCATTGCAGTCGAGGCCTATAACATCAATGACTACAACTATTTTAAGCTGAGAGATATCGCCGAGGCGTTAAAAAGTACATCCAAATCCTTTGAGATACAATATAATAACACCACCAACGCCATATACATCAGTACAGGGCAGGCCTATACTTCCTTGGGCACGGAACTGAGCCCGCCCCAAGGCACCAACACCATCAAGCAGGCGGTGAACAGTCGGGCGGCTTTGTACATCGATGGCGTGGGGGTGGAACTGAGCGCCTATAACATTGACGACTATACCTATTATAAGCTGCAAGATCTGGGCCAAGCGTTGGATTTCCGTGTGGAATACGACAACGACAACCGCCGTGTGCTCATCGAATCCACGCCGCTGGATACCGACCAGCCAGAGCAGCCCACCACCCCGGAACAGCCGGAAGAACCGGAAGAGCCAGAGGAACCGGAGGAACCCAAAGAGCCGGGGGATCTGGTGATCATGGTAGACCCGGGCCACGGAGGCACGGATACCGGCACCATCAACGAAGAGCAGGGATTGACGGAGAGCCTGGTCAATTACGATGTGGCGATGCAGCTGGGCGATATGCTGGAGCAGGCCGGGTATACGGTGATCTATACCCGGGAAGGCCGGGATGAGACCATATCCCTGACAGACCGGATGAACCTGATCCGCCAGGTGCGCCCCGATCTGGTGATCAGCGTGCACCACAACGCCACCACGAACCACAACGCCTCAGGCGCTGAAGTGCTGGCCCAGGTGGCGGACAAAGAAGGCGGCCCCAGCACGGAACTGGCCGAGCTAATCAATGCGGAATACGAAAAGATCGGCCAGAAAGTCCGGCCCATCGTCTACCGGCTCAATTCCAGCCAGACAGCGGATTATTATGGCCTGCTGCGGGCGGCCGCCGGCGTCGATGTGACGGCAGTGATCTCGGAATTTGCCTTTTTAGACAACCCGGAAGACTGGGTGAAGATCGATTCGCCGGAGGACCTGCAAGCCGAGGCTGAGGCCTTGTTCCGGGCAGTGGATACCTTTTTGAGAAACACCTATTCCATCGCATGACCGAAAAAAAGAGCGATTCTTAAGGAAATCTTTCGAAATGGCGGCCTGCCTTGCTGTATGATACAAACAGCAGGCAGGCCCTTTTGCCTGGTTTGGAGAAGGAGGGGACGACGATGGCCCAGGCTCCCAAGAGGAGAAAAAAGAAGAGAAAGACGAGAGGCGTCCGATGGATCTTGGCCGTCTTTTTGCTGGCCATAGTGGCTGGGTTGGCATGGCAGTTTCTGCACGGCCGTGTAGAGGGGCAATATCCAGAGGATGTGTTGGGAGTGCCCGTGTACACTGAATTGGCGCCGGAGGGCGGCGACAACCGGCCGGGCACCAAGCGGGAGATCCGTTACATTGTCATCCATGAGACGGGAAACCCGGCGGAAGGCGCCGACGCGGCAGCGCATGGCCGGCTGCAGGCCAATGGCGGCGAAGGAAAGACCGGTTGGCACTATACCGTGGATGACCACGAGATCTGGCACAGTTTCCCCGATGACGAAGTGGCATACCATGCCGGCGACGGCCGGGATGGCGACGGGAACTTATATGGCATTGGCGTAGAACTGTGTGTCAACGCAGACGGCGATTTTGAAAAGACTTTTGACAATGCCGCCAAGCTGACAGGCTGGCTCATGCACACATACCACCTATCCCAGGACGCCATCAAAGAACACTATGATTTCACTGGAAAAAACTGTCCCCAGACCATCCGGGAAACAGGCCGTATGGCAGAATTTATCGAAAAGGCCCAGGCATATGCCGATGCATTGGAAGAACAATAAGCAGAGAGTGACCCCAGGGGGAAAGAAAGCGGCGGCGCAGGCTGCCGCTTTTCCGTTTCTGGGGAGAAAGCGCGGGAACGAAGGAAAAAGCACAAAATTCTGACAAAGATCCGTCGAAATTCTTACAATTTTGTAATACAAAATAGGATGTGTTGATTTTGTGCAAAAGAACGTGTATCATGCAGAAGGAAGCCGGATAAACTGAGACCGGCGAAAAGGAGGGACCGATAGCAATGAAAAAAAGACGGATGCTTGCCGGCCTGCTGGCAGCGGTGATGTTGGCGACCACCCTGCCCCAGGCTTTTGCAGCACCCCGGCAAACGGCATATGCCACCCGGGGACAAGTGGTGGAAATGCTGCTGGCGGCAGCGGATGACTACAACCCCGGTTTGAAAAAGGAAGACATCATCCAGGGCAATGGCGACGGCGATCTGCGGGAAGATGAACTGGTCACGCGGGCCGAGGCCATGACCATGCTGAGCCGGGCTTTCGGCCAGCTGCCGACCCCCATGGGGGACGCGCTGCGCACCGGTTTGGCCAAGACCACATTCACCGATGTGCCCCAATGGGCGTCGGAAGAGGTGGCAGCCCTGTCGGCCGCCGGCATTCTGGCCGGTACAGGCGATGGCAGGCTGAGCCCGCTGGACAACGTGACGGTGGAGCAGATGGAATGGATGATCCGCCGGGTCTGGGCGCTGGAAGGGAGCAACCGCCGGGATGATTTTTACGCCACGGTCAACCACGATTGGCTGGTGAACAGCACCATTCCCAGCGGTGAGATCTCCAACGGCGCTATGAACGAAATGACCGCCAGCAACAACGAGAAGGTGGAGCAGATCGTGCGGCAGGCCGCCCAAGGCAACAGCCAGCCGGGGTCGGTCCAGCAGAAGATCGGCGATTTTTACAAAGGCGTACTGGCGGTGAAAAAAGGCCAAGTCAACGATTTGAGCCCGCTGCAGCCCTATTTGGATGCGGTAGACCAAGTCCAAAACATGGAGGACGTGGTGGCCCTGCGCAACCGGGTGAAAGAGGAGCTGGGATTGAGTCTGCTGTGCACCTTTGGCTTGACGGTGGACCTCAAAAACAGCGACCGGTATATGCTCACCTTTTCCGGCGCCTCTGCCGATCTGACGGCCGACTACTTTAGCGCCGGCGGCCAAGCCATGGAGGCATACCGCCAGACATTGGCTGCTCTGCTGCAGCTGGCCGGCGAGAGCGCCGAGCAAGCCCAGCAGGATGCCGGGCAGATCTACGCCATGGAAGAGGCGCTGGCCAAAGCTTCCATGAAGGTGGAAGATGCAGGGAACATCGACAAAGTGTACAATGTCTACACCATGGACCAGCTGCGCCAGGCGGCTCCCAACATGGGGCTGGACCAGGTGCTGCAAGTGGATGGACTGAAGCAGGCCGATCAAATTTTGGTCACGGACCCCGGCTTGCTGGCAGCCAATGCAGCCTATTGGACGGATGAACAAGTGGATACGCTGAAAGCGCTGATGAAACTGTCCCTGATCCAGGGCTTGGGCGCCGCCATGAGTGCCGATGTGGACCAGGTGAACACCGAGTTCCAACAGGTATTCTTTGGGGCAGAAGGGGGCAAAGAACCGGAAGAGGCGGCTTCCCTGGTGACCCAGCAGGTCATGGGCGACTACGTGGGCCAGATCTATGTGGAAGAATATTTTTCCGAAGAGGCCAAAGCGGATGTCACACAGATGGTGGAGGAATTCATCGAAGTCTACAAGAAGCGGCTGGAGGACCTGGATTGGATGAGCCAGGCCACCAAGGACAAAGCCATTGAAAAGCTGGATGCCATGACGCTGAAGATCGGCTATCCAGATCAATGGGATGACTCCATGGATGGAGTGGAGATCACGGATGATTACTACCAGAACACTGTAAACCTGCTCAAGGCGGGGAACGCACAAGTGGCCCGGATGCAAGACCAGCCGGTGGACAAAAGCGGCTGGATGATGACGGTGTATACGGTCAATGCCTATTACAATGCGGGCAACAACGAGATCGTGTTCCCGGCGGGCATTTTGCAGGCGCCTTTCTACGACAAAGACGCCTCACGGGAAGAGAATTTGGGCGGCATCGGCTTTGTCATCGCCCACGAGATCACCCATAGCTTTGACAACAATGGCGCCAAGTTCGATGCCCAAGGCAATGCGACAGATTGGTGGCAGCCTGGGGATTATGAGCATTTCCAGCAGCTTTGCGGCGAAGTGGAAGCTTTCTACGACGGCGTTGAGGTGGCGCCCGGCTTCGTCAACAACGGGACCCGGACCCTCAGCGAAAACATTGCCGACCTGGGCAGCATGGCCTGTATTTTGGAAACGGCCCGGCTGGAGGGCGACCCGGACTACCAGGCTTTGTTTGAAAACCTGGCCAAGTGCTGGACGATGACCAGCAGCCGCAGCACGCTGCAATTGTTGGCTTCGGTGGATGTGCACAGCTTCAACAAAGTACGGGTCAACCGCACGCTGCAAAATTTTGAAGAATTCTATCAGACGTATGGCATCCAGGAAGGAGACGGCATGTATGTGGCGCCGGCTGACCGGGTGCAGATTTGGTAAAGGAGCAGTATGAAAACAGACGGGATCTTATTGGACCTGGATGGCACGCTGTGGGATGCGGTAGAAGGTGTCCTGGTGGCTTGGAATGAAGTCATCGTCCGCCATCCGGGCCTCCGCCCGCCGTTGACGGCGGAGGAATTGCGCGGTTACATGGGGCTGCCCATGGACGAGATCGCCCGCCGGATGTTTCCCCGGCAGACAGAGGGAGAACAGGCACAGCTCATGGACGCCTGCTGCCAGCGGGAGCACGAATATCTGGCGGTTCACGGCGGCAGAGTGTTTGACGGGGTGGAACAGACATTGGCGCAGCTGAGCCGCCGGTTCCCCCTCTGCATCGTCAGCAACTGTGAGGATGGATACATCCAGTGTTTCCTCCAAGTCACAGGACTGGGCAAATACATCACCGATTTTGAATCGTTTGGCGCTACGGGCCTGAGCAAGGGCGAGAACATCCAGCTGGTGGCCCGGCGCAATGGGCTGCAGGCCCCTATCTATGTGGGAGATACGGCCGGAGACCAGCAGGCCGCCAGGCAGGCCGGCGTACCCTTTGTGTTCGCCCAATACGGCTTTGGGCAAGCGCACCAGCCGGATCACACCATTGGCAGCATGGCAGACCTGCCCGGGCTGCTGCAAGACTGACAGTCAAAGACGAAAAGAGGCCATGCGCTTGAACAGCACCCCATTTGTTAGACAGTATGGTATACTGAATAACAAGTGGGGTGTTAAACTATGCCAAGAGAGAAAAGGAATCAAAAATACACG
>JABLTT010017063.1_pt1 | contig 12011 bp, 10 predicted proteins | sample 7160061 | NCBI WGS metagenome assembly JABLTT01 (sample SAMN14651232, study PRJNA627086) | human gut metagenome | isolation source: feces | host: Homo sapiens | reverse complement strand
TGTTCCTGTATGTCAAACAATTATTTTACCTCCAATATTATAGTTATATCTTAATTATACCCATAATTATCTATAATTTATAAAATATAATTTTAGAAAATCTAAAAAAGAGATACATCAAATCTAAATATTATATTTGACGTATCTCCTCTATTTATTTATTATTTATGATTTCCACCATTTATTTGTAACATAAATATACTTGCTACTTCTCTAGTTTTTAATTCTTTACTATCTTTATATTTATCAACATAATCAGAACTTAATATAGCTCTATCTATTTGACCATCTTCATATAAGCTAACTTCTGCACCTGTATCTTTAACAACTTTAGTATTTATTTTATTTAATTTAACATTAGCTGCATCCCAATAGTTAGGGTTCTTTTCCATTGTAAATTGATCTTCCATCTTCCAACTAGTTAAAGTGAATGGTCCATTATATAATTGCTTATCTGCAGCTGAACCATATGCATCTCCACAAGATTCAACAAACGCTTGGTTTTGTGGGAAGAATACTTGGAATGACACTAATTCTGCGAAATATGCAACTGGTCTATTTAATTTAACTTCTAAAGTATAATCGTCTAAAGCTTTAACACCTACCCCATCAACTCCATTTTCTTGTATTTCCTTTGTGCTAGAGCCAACTATATCAGCCATTATATATGAATATTCAGCAGCTGTTTCAGGAGTTAAAGTTCTCTTCCAAGAATACTCAAAGTCATGTGCTGTTACAGGTGTTCCATTTGACCAAGTTGAGTTCTTTCTTAATTTGAAAGTCCAAGTTAATCCATCTTCTGAAGTTTCCCAACTTTCAGCTACCCCAGGTTGAACTTTTCCCTCTGCATCTACTCTAGTTAAACCTTCCATAGTTGTATTAGCTGTTTGAAAAGATTGTTGATCTGTTGCTTTACTTAAATCTAAAGTTGGTATATCTGATGATGTTGCCAAGTTTAGTACTTTATCATCCTTATCTACATCCGCATAAGTGTATGTATAATCAGCACCCCAAGAGTTATTTACTATTCCTGATACATAATCTTTTTCTAAGTATGCAGATGCCTTTTGATATATAGGTGCTAAATATCCATCTTCAAGCATTAACTTTTCTGCTTCTGCATATTTAGCATAACCTTCTGTTATTGGAAGCTTCATAGCTTCTTCTATTAATTTATTATATTCTTCACTGTTATATCCAACTTGGTTAGAAAATTGATTTCCAGTTTGCATTGTTGATAGATATGTTAATGGATCTGGATAATCTGCTCCCCATCCAGAGAATGCCAAATCAAATTCCCCATTAGTTTCCCTTTCTAATTTTTGTTTAAATGGTAAATTAGAAACTTTTACAGTTAAGCCTTCTAAGTCACTTAATTCTGACTGTATATATTCTCCTGTCCTCTTACCTGTATCATGATCATATGTTAATAATTCCATTTCAACAGTATCAAACCCTACTTCTTCTTTAGCCTTTTCCCAAAGTTCTTTAGCTTGTTCTTCATTATACTCATAACCCATACCTTCAGTTAAATCTGTATAATCTTTTCCGTTGTCAAATGCTAACCCCTTTGGTGTAAATGTAGATGTTGGTATTGAACCATTATTTAATATAACATCACAATAAGCTTGCTTATCTATTATCATAGATATAGCCGCTCTTGCATTTTTATTGGCAAGTACTTCTGCTGCAGTTGCAGTTCCTCCACCATTACTTCCTCCATTTGAGTTCTCCCCTGAACTACTACATCCAGCAAGTAAACTTGTGCTTAATAATGCAACTGTTGCCATTACTGTTAATTTTCTTCTTAAAAACATAACAAAACTCCCCCTCTTAATCGATTTTATATTTCTAAAATATTTATTTAAAATTAATTATATAACACTACTTCAAAAAAATCATTTGTTTTTTTAAATTTTCTGAATTTTTTCTCACATATAAAAAATTTTTATTAAATTATTTATTTTTTATTGAAAATACTAATATATACTATTACAATAATTTAATAAACTCGTTTTAAAGGGGGAAAGAAAATTGAAGAATTTTTCAATGCTACTTGCAATTGATTTACTAATTAGTTTTTTTTATGATATAATATCAAAAAATTCTAATAATTTCGCATTCATAAATTGTGCTTTTATTATAGGAATGTTCTATTTTCTAGCAGGTTCCTTATGTTATGTGTGGGAAAAAGGGTTTTTTAATATAACTTTGTTTTCATTTAAGAAAATAAATAATGAAATACAAAAAAGAAAGGGTTTATTAACAGACGACGACAATGTTACTTTGGAGGATTACGTATATAGAAAAAATAAATTTTTCTTAACTAGTAACTTGTTAAGCTGTGGTGGGTTTATATCAAGTTTGTGTATTATGATAAGTTTTTTATACATATAAATAAATTAAAAAAGGGGGGGATAGCGTGTTTCGCTATATAATGAAACGTATTGGTTATATGTTTATAACTTTATTTATTGTCATCTCAGTAGTATTCTTTTTAGTTAGACTTCTTCCAGGTACGCCATTTAATGAAGAAAAATTAAATGCAGAGCAAATCGCTCAACTTCAAGCTCAATATGGATTAGATGATCCAGTTCCTGTTCAATATGTAAGATATTTAACTGGAGTATTTCAAGGTAAATTAGGTATTTCATTTAAACAAGCAGGTCAAACTGTCGAAGGTATTATAAAACTTCGTATAGGACCATCTGCTATGCTTGGAGCTCAAGCTTTAGTATTAGGTTCTGTAGTTGGGCTTATATTGGGTATAGTAGCCGCACTTAATAGAAATTCAATTTGGGACTATTTATGTACTATATTATGTGTACTAGGTGTATCGGTTCCATCCTTCGTAGTTGCTGCAACATTACAGCTATACTTAGGAGCTAAATTTAGTCTTTTCCCTATAACATGGGGTGTTCCATTAGGTTCTGATTTCAGATATATATGGACAATCTTACCATCAATAGCATTATCATTCTTTACAATTGCAAATGTTGCTCGTTTCACTAGAACTGAGTTAGTTGAAGTTTTAAATTCAGAATATATAATTACAGCTAAGGCAAAAGGTTTATCTAAAGCTACAGTAATATTAAAACATGCTCTTAGAAATGCTTTAATACCTGTTATAACAGTTTTAGGTCCATTAGCTGCAGGTCTTCTTACAGGTTCGCTAGTTGTAGAAAAAGTTTTTGCCGTTCCTGGTATAGGTGATTTATTGGTTAATGCAATAAATACTAATGACTTATTTATAATTTCAGGTGTAGCTATAATCTATAGTGCATTCTATATAACAGTTATATTGATTGTAGATGTACTTTATGGAGTTATAGACCCTAGAATACGTTTAGCAGGAGGTAATTAAGATGATTGATAAAGTTATGATTGATGGTCAGCAAGTTGAATTAACTAAAGATATGTTTGAAATGGCTCCTGCAAATTTTGGAGATAATGAAGCTATATCTAGACCAAGTTTAACTTTCTGGCAAGATGCAAGAAAAAGATTATTTAAAAATCCTGGTGCTGTTACTGGATTAGTAATATTATGTTGTATTATTTTAATGGCAATATTTGCACCTATGTTTTCTAAATTTGATTATAAAACTCAAAATATAAGACATACAAAAGTTCCACCAAAAATGCCTATAGTCTCTTCTCTAGGTATTATGGATGGTAAAAACTCAGATGGTGTTGATGTATATGAAGAAAAAGGAATTGAAGAAACTTATTTATTTGGTACTGATGCTCTAGGTCGTGATATATGGACTCGTACTTGGACTGGTGCAAGAGTTTCTTTATTTATAGCTTTACTTGCTGCTGTATTTGATCTTCTAATAGGGGTTACATATGGTGGTGTATCTGCTTACTATGGCGGTAGAGTCGATATTATCATGCAGCGTATTATAGAAATAATTTCAGGTGTACCAAGCCTTGTTGTTGTTACACTGTTTATAATGGTGTTTGAGCCTGGTATCATGTCTATATCTATGGCTATGGCAGTATCTGGCTGGACTGGAATGGCTAGAATTGTACGTTCTCATGTATTAAGACTTAAAAATCAAGAATTCGTTTTAGCTTCAAAAACTTTAGGTTCTTCTGATGTTAGACTTATACTAAAGCATCTTTTCCCTAATATTATTGGAAACATAGTTGTTGCAATAATGTTCTCATTACCTAGCGCAATATTCTATGAAGCATTCTTAAGTTTTATAGGTTTAGGTCTTCAACCACCTTATGCATCTCTTGGTGTTCTTATAAATGAAGGATTCCAAGCATTACAAAACTATCCATATATGATGTTTATACCATCTATTGTAGTTTGTTTATTAATATTCAGCTTAAACTTACTAGCAGATGGTCTAAGAGATGCTGTTGACCCTAAAATGCGTAATCAATAATAAATAAGGGGGAGAGTTTATTGGAAAAATTACTAGAAGTAAAAAATTTATGTGTTAATTTTGGTACTTACGGTGGAGAAGTTAAAGCTGTAAGAGGAGTTACATTCGATTTACATAAAGGAGAAACATTAGCTATAGTTGGTGAATCAGGTTCTGGTAAATCTGTTGCTTGTAAAACTATAATGAGAATCCTTTCATCAAACGGCTATATAAAAGACGGTCAAATTTTATTTGACGGTAAAGATTTAACTAAAATAAGCGAAAAAGATATGGAAAAAGTTAGGGGTAAAGATATTGCAATGATATTCCAAGATCCTATGACTTCTCTAAATCCTACTATGACTATAGGTAAACAAATAATGGAACCTATTATAAAGCATCAAGGATTTAGTAAAGAAGATGCTAGAAAAAGAGCAATAGAGCTTATTGAATTAGTTGGAATATCTGATGCAGAAAAAAGATTTAAGCAATATCCTCATCAATTTTCTGGTGGTATGAGACAACGTATTGTAATAGCTATATCTTTAGCTTGTAATCCTAAAGTTCTAATTGCTGATGAGCCGACTACTGCTCTTGATGTTACAATACAAGCTCAAATATTAGAGCTTATAAAAGATTTGCAAGAAAAAACTGGTGTAGCAGTTATATTCATAACTCATGACCTTGGAGTCGTTGCTAATATGGCAGATAGAGTTTCAGTTATGTATGCTGGAAAAATCATAGAATACGGAACTTCTGATGATATATTCTATGACCCTAAACATCCTTATACTTGGGGACTTTTAGGCTCAATGCCTACATTAGATATCGGAGATAATGATTTATATAATATACCTGGAACCCCTCCAGACTTAATGGATCCTCCTAAAGGAGATGCATTTGCGCTTCGTAGTGCATATGCAATGAAAATAGACCATTTAGCCGAACCTCCTATGTTTAAAGTTAGTGATACTCACTATGCTGCTACATGGCTTTTACATCCATTAGCTCCAAAGATTGAAAGACCTGTAAATGTAGGAAGAAAGAAGGTGAATATAAATGAGTAGAAAAATTTTATTAGAAGTTAAAAATTTAAAACAATACTTCCCTTTAGGAAGAAAAAGTGTTGTAAAAGCAGTAGATGATGTATCTTTTCATATATATGAAGGTGAAACATTTGGTTTAGTTGGTGAATCAGGTTCAGGTAAATCCACTACTGGAAGAACTATAATCCGTTTATATGACCCAACTGGTGGAGAAGTTATATTTGATGATAAAGTAATATCTAACAAAAAACTTCCTAAAGACGATAAAGTATATGTTAATAAACATATGCAAATGATATTCCAAGACCCAATGGCATGTTTAAATCCACGTATGACTGTTATGGATATAATAGCTGAGGGCTTAGATATACATGGTCTATGTAAAAGTAAAGAAGAAAGAACTCAAAGAGTCTATGAGTTATTAAGAACTGTTGGGCTTAATGAACAACATGCTAATAGATATCCACATGAATTCTCTGGAGGTCAAAGACAACGTATTGGTATTGCACGTGCATTAGCTGTTGAGCCAAAGTTTATAATTGCCGATGAGCCGATTTCAGCGCTTGATGTTTCTATACAAGCTCAAGTTGTTAATCTTCTTAGAAAACTACAAAAAGAAAATGGTCTTACATACTTATTTATAGCACATGACCTTTCAATGGTTAAATATATAAGCGATAGAATAGGTGTTATGCATAAAGGTAAATTAGTTGAGTTAGCATCTTCAGATGATTTATATGAAAATCCACTTCATCCTTATACTAAATCACTTTTATCAGCTATACCTCTTCCTGACCCTGATTATGAGAAAACTAGAGAACGTATAAAGTATGACCCTAGCATTCACGACTATTCTACTGAAAGTCCTGAATGGGTTGAAATAAGACCTGGCCACTTTATATATGGTTCTAAATCAGAATTAGCTAATTATGAAAAAGAGTTAAGTGCTAAAGAATCAAATGCTTAATGTATATAAATAAAAAGCCATATCTAATTAGTAGATATGGCTTTTTGAATTTATTCAAAATATTTCTTTAAGAACTTTCCTGTATAAGAACCTTCAACCTTAGAAACTTCTTCTGGAGTTCCAGTAGCAACAATCTTACCACCTTTATATCCACCCTCTGGACCTAAATCAATTATATAGTCACAAGTCTTTATTACATCTAAGTTATGTTCTATAACTACTATACTATTTCCTGTATCAGCTAATTTTTGAAGAACTTGAATTAACTTATCTACATCAGCCATATGAAGACCTGTAGTTGGTTCATCTAGTATATATAAAGTCTTTCCTGTTGGTCTTTTACTAAGCTCTGTAGCTAGCTTTATTCTTTGAGCTTCTCCTCCTGATAATTGAGTTGATGGTTGTCCTAACTTAATATATGAAAGTCCAACATCCATTAATGTTTCTAATTTTCTCTTTATATTAGGTATGTTTTCAAAGAACTTAAGAGCTTCTTCTACGTTCATATCAAGTACATCAGCTATAGTCTTATCTTTATATTTAACTTGTAAAGTTTCTCTATTATATCTTTCTCCTTTACATACCTCGCAAGGTACATAAACATCTGGCAAGAAGTGCATTTCTATTTTTATTATACCATCACCTTTACAAGCTTCACATCTACCACCTTTTATATTAAAGCTGAATCTACCTTTTTGATATCCTCTAGCTTTTGCTTCATTAGTTGATGCAAATAAATCCCTTATCATATCAAATACACCAGTATAAGTTGCTGGATTTGAACGAGGAGTTCTTCCTATTGGACTTTGATCAATATTAATTATTTTATCTATATTCTCGATTCCTTTTATTTCTTTATGCTTTCCTGGTCTATCTCTAAGCTTATTTATTTTACTTGCTATCCCTTTATATAATATATCATTTATTAATGTACTTTTTCCTGAACCTGATACTCCAGTTATACAAGTAAATTTACCTAGAGGGAATTTTACATTTATATTTTTTAGGTTATTTTCATTAGCTTTAACTATTTCTATAAAGTTTCCATTTCCTTCTCTAGTTATCTCTGGTATTTGTATTTCTTTTTTACCACTTAAATACTGACCTGTTATAGAATTTGGATTATCTAGTATTTCCTCTAAAGTTCCTTGAGCAACTATTTGTCCTCCATGAACTCCCGCACCTGGCCCAATATCAACTATATAATCACATTCTCTCATTGTATCTTCATCATGTTCTACAACTATAAGAGTATTCCCAATATCAGTTAAATGTCTTAATGTTTTTATAAGTCTATCATTATCTCTTTGATGAAGACCTATACTTGGTTCATCAAGTACATATAAAACTCCAACAAGAGCTGAACCAATTTGAGTGGCAAGTCTTATACGTTGAGCTTCTCCTCCTGATAATGTTCCTGCCTTTCTTGATAAGTTTAAGTAATCTAAACCAACATCTCTTAGGAAAATTGCTCTTCCTCTTATTTCTTTTAATATTTCATGTGCTATAAACTTTTGCTTTTCACTTAAGTTTATATTTTCTATATATTCTACAAGCTCGTTAACAGAGAAATCTGTAACCTCCATTATATTTTTTCCATCTACTAAAACTGATAATACTTCTTTTTTAAGCCTTGCTCCCTTACACTTTGGACATGGAGTTTCAGCCATATATTCTTCAATTTTATCTCTAGAGTATTCTGAATTTGTCTCTCTATATCTTCTTTCTAGATTTGGTATAACACCTTCAAAATAAGCTTGATATTCTCTTCTACCACCATATTTTGATTCATATATAAATTGCACCATAACATTATTAGTTCCATAAAGTAACTCATGTACAAATTCTTCAGGTAAATCCTTTACTGGAGTTTCTATTGATACACCAAAATGATTTGCTAAACTTTGAACCATTTTACTATAATATGTATCATCATTTACTCCTACTGAACCCCATGCTGCTATTGCACCTTGTTTTATAGATAGGTCTTTGTTTGGTATTACTAAATCAGGATCAACCTCTTTACTTTCACCAAGTCCATTACAAGTCTCACAAGCTCCAAATGGGGCATTGAACGAGAACATTCTTGGAGATAATTCTTCTATTCCTACTCCATGCTCTGGACATGCAAATTTAGTTGAATAAAGTATTTCTTCTCCATCTATTATTTGAGCTATAACAAGCCCATCAGATAATTTTACTGCAGTTTCTATAGAATCTGTAAGTCTAGACTCTATACCATCTTTTATTACTATTCTATCTACAACAACTTCTATATTATGCTTTTTGTTTTTACTTAAATCTATCTCATCAGTAACTTCGTAATTTTCTCCATTTACTCTTATTCTGACGAAGCCCTCTTTTTTAATATTTTCAATTAGTTTTTTATGAGTACCTTTTTGTCCTCTAACTACTGGCGATAATATTTGTAACTTCGTTCTTTCAGGAAACTCCATCATCTTGTCTACGATTTCTTGTATAGTCATTTGACTTATTTTAGCTCCACATACAGAACAGTGTACTTCTCCTACTCTAGCAAATAGTAGCCTTAAGTAATCATAAATCTCTGTAACAGTCCCCACCGTTGAGCGTGGGTTTTTAGATGTAGTTTTTTGGTCTATAGATATAGCTGGAGATAATCCTTCTATATATTCAACATTAGGTTTCTCCATTTGTCCTAAAAATTGTCTAGCATATGCAGATAGACTTTCTACATATCTTCTTTGTCCTTCTGCATATATAGTATCAAATGCTAATGATGACTTACCTGAACCTGATAATCCGGTAAATACTATAAATTTATTTCTTGGAAGTTCTAAGTCTACGTTTTTTAGGTTATGCTCTTTTGCACCTTTTATTATGATTTTATCTTCCATTTAACCATTTATCCTTTCATCTAGTTGTTTTATTTTATCTCTAAGTTCTGCTGCTCTCTCAAATTGTAGATTTTGTGCAGCTTCCATCATTTCAGCCTGAAGTGCAGCTATATTTTCTTTGATTTCTTCTACATTATCTGTCTCTTTAATTCCATAAATAGTTTCTTCATCCGCTACTACAGTAGCTTCTATAGCATCTCTTACTTTTTTCTTGATAGTTGTAGGTGTTATATTATGCTCTTCATTATATAACATTTGTATTTCTCTTCTTCTCTTTGTCTCGGCTATAGCACTTTCCATCGATCTAGTTATCTTATCTGCATACATTATAACCTTACCTTCTGAGTTTCTTGCTGCTCTACCTATTGTTTGTATTAAAGATGTCTCAGAACGTAAAAATCCTTCTTTATCTGCATCAAGTATTGCAACTAATGAAACCTCTGGTATGTCTAGACCTTCTCTAAGTAAGTTTATACCAACTAGTACATCAAACTTTCCAAGTCTTAAATCTCTTATTATTTCTACTCTTTCTAAAGTATCTATATCTGAATGTAAATACTTAACCTTAATTCCTATTTCTTTTAAATAGTTAGTTAAGTCTTCACTCATCTTTTTAGTAAGAGTAGTTATTAAAACTCTTTCATCTTTTTCTATTACCTTATTTATCTCAACTACTAAATCATCTATTTGATTATTTATAGGTCTAACCTCAACAATAGGGTCAAGTAGTCCTGTTGGTCTTATTATTTGCTCTGCTATAGTCGTTGAATGCTCTAATTCATAAGATCCTGGTGTAGCTGTTACAAATAGTATTTGATTAATATTCTCTTCAAATTCATCAAAGTTTAATGGTCTATTATCATAAGCAGAAGGCAATCTAAAGCCATTATCTATAAGTGATGTTTTTCTTGATCTATCTCCTGCATACATACCTCTAACTTGAGGAACCGTTACATGTGATTCATCTACTATTATTAAATAATCATCTGGGAAAAAATCCATTAATGTATATGGCTTTTCTCCTGGTTTTCTTCCTGTTATATGTCTTGAGTAGTTTTCTATACCTTGACAGAAGCCTATTTCTTTAAGCATTTCTATATCATATTTAGTTCTTTGCTCTATTCTTTGAGCTTCTAATAATTTATCATCATCTTTAAATGATTTTACTCTCTCCTCTAGCTCTTTTTCTATTTCAATAACAGCTTTTTCAACTCTCTCTGGCGTTGTTACATAATGAGATGCAGGGAAAATAACAACATGATTTCTAGTCCCTACAATTTTTCCCGTTACATAATCTATCTCAGTTATTCTATCTATTTCATCACCAAAAAATTCAATTCTTATAGCTCTTTCATCATTACTAGCTGGAAATATCTCTAATATATCTCCTCTTACTCTGAAAGTACCACGTGTAAAGTTTATATCATTTCTTTCATATTGTATTTCTATTAATTTCTTTATAATATCATCTCTATCTCTTTCCATTCCTGGTCTTAATGATAACATAAGCTTTCTATAATCCTCTGGATCCCCTAAGCCGTATATACAAGACACAGATGATATTATTATTACATCATCTCTTTCTAGTATTGCTGCAGTTGCTGAATGACGTAGTTTATCAATTTCATCATTTATGCTTGCATCTTTTTCTATATATGTATCACTATGAGCAACATATGCTTCTGGTTGATAATAATCATAGTAACTTACAAAATATTCAACTGCATTATTTGGAAAGAATTCCTTAAACTCACTATAAAGTTGAGCTGCTAAGGTTTTGTTATGAGCAAGTATTAAAGTTGGCATTTTTACCTCTTGTATTATATTTGCCATTGTAAATGTTTTTCCTGATCCTGTAACACCTAATAATGTTGAATATTTTTCATTATTATTTATAGAACTTACTATAGATTTTATAGCTTGTGGCTGATCTCCCGTAGGTTTAAAGTCTGACTTTAATTCAAAATCCAAATATATCACTCCTTCATCCGAACACTATTCCAATAAATGTAATTATATCATAAAATATATTCTACTTATATTATCCTCAATATTTTTTAATTCTTTATCTATATAAATGTTTTTACATATTTTACCCAATATAAGTTACTTTGAACCTTATTATATTTTTTTATTAATAATATAAATTTGAACATAAAATTAAAGACCTCTATTTTATAGAGGTCTTTTAAATGGGGGAGATTGAGTAATTTATTATTAAGTTTTACAATATAATTATTTCCAATCCCCTGAATTATATACATTAATTTTAAAAAAATTCTCTTCACTTAAAGCTGGTATAAATGAATTATTTTGTTTTGTTAATTGTATATCCTTATTCCCACTACGGGTACATGCATTAATCAAAACAGTTATAAAATTACAAGTTATACACATACAATATTATAAGATAAAATAAAAAAAGATTACGTGGCTACGTGCTACTCTCCCAGGCGGTCACCCACCAAGTACCATTGCCGCTAAAGAGCTTAACTTCTGTGTTCGGTATGGGAACAGGTGTATCCTCTTTGCTATAATAACCACATTATATGTTTGCCCTTCTCTCAAGGACAAGTATAATATTAACATTTTCGATTAATAATGTCAATACTTTTTATAAAGTTTTTTCAAAGTTAATACTCTGAAAACTGCATATCATTTAAGATTTATCATTTTAATCTTGGTCAAGTCCTCGACCTATTAGTATCGATAAGCTAAATACATTACTGCACTTACACCTTCGACC
>JABLTT010074362.1_pt1 | contig 12097 bp, 9 predicted proteins | sample 7160061 | NCBI WGS metagenome assembly JABLTT01 (sample SAMN14651232, study PRJNA627086) | human gut metagenome | isolation source: feces | host: Homo sapiens | reverse complement strand
ATAGCAGGTATGGAGAATTCGGAATGTGTAATAGCGATAAACAAGAATGATACAGCAGCGATATTTGATGTAGCAGATCTTGGAATCGTAGGAGATGTAAAGGTGATCATACCTAAGCTCATAGATGCTCTTACTAAGTACAAAGCTGAACACAGCGCTTAATAAAATTGAAATTATCATAACTAACCATATAATTTTGGAACCTTTCCTTAAAGTAAAAGATGCCGCATATCTGCGGCATCTTTTATTTTAAAAACCGGCATATATAATGCCGGTTTTCATTTTAATCTTTTATTCCGTCAGGGAACAGCTCCTTGTATTTTCTAAAGAAGGTCGGCTGACTCATGCTGAGAAGAGCGGCGGCCTTGTAAGTGGATTTTCCTTTTTTTATTGCACGGCGGAACAGATCTCTTTCCATTGCTTCCTTGGCCTCGGCATAAGTTGGAAGTTCATCTGCGTCGTCTTCAATATTTTTTTTGTGTTTTGATTTATCGTAATTTTTTACAGAGGTATACGATGAAGGATTGTCTATGATATTATCATCGGAAAGTACGAATTGTTTTTCTATGAAATTCTTGAGTTCGCGTATATTTCCGGGCCAGTCCTTTTCCATTAGAAAATTTATAAAATTAGGCGATAATGCTTTTTCGACCTTATATTTTCTGTTCAGATCTTTTATGGTTTTTTCGGCAAGAAGCGGGATATCTGCTTTTCTTTCACGAAGCGGAGGAATGTTTACTGAAACTACGTTAAGTCTGTAATAAAGATCGCTTCTGAAAGTGCCGTTTTCGATCATTTCTTCAAGATCTCTGTTTGTTGCGGTGATTATACGAACATCTACTTTCTTGCTCTTTGATCCGCCTATTCTGGTAACTTCTCCATCCTGCAGTACACGAAGCAGTGCAGCCTGTAAATTTATCGGCAGCTCGCCTATTTCATCAAGGAATAGCGTACCTGTGTCGGCAAGTTCGAAGAGACCGAGTTTTCCTTTGCTGCTGGCTCCGGTAAAGGCTCCGGGAACGTATCCGAACAATTCGGATTCCAGCAGATTCTGAGGTATGGCGCCGCAGTTTATCTTGATGTAAGGCTTGTTTGACCGGTTGCTCTGCTTGTGTATATATTGAGCGATGATCTCTTTTCCTACTCCTGTTTCGCCGAGTACGAGAACCGTTGAATCCATCTTTGAGATCTTTTTTGCTATATTCAGCACGTTTTCGAATTCGCGGCTTCCGTATACGATGTTTTTATCCGACGATTCGTTGAGCAGCTGTTTCTGATAGAGATCTGCTCTGTTGATCTCAGCCTGCAGTTTGTTGTTGAGGGTGATCAGCTCGGTTATGTCTCTGACATTGGTTATTACATGGCGTACATTTCCAAATTCATCAAATACGGGAGTTCCCGTTATTATTACTTCCTTGTCGTTGGCATTTGTTTGTGTACGTGTAATACTTCGTTTGCTTTCCACTACATCTTTTGTTATGCTGGTCGATATTACTCCCTGTTCTACGAGATTCTGCATATATTCGCCGATGAGCAGGGAACGCTTTATCCCGGAAATACGTTCATAGGATTTATTTACCAGGATCGTTTTGCCCTCTCTGTTGGTGATATATATACCGTCATATGAATTATCGATTATTTCATTTAAGAACAGTTCGTTTTTATACGCCTGGTTTAAACGTTCGTTTGTGTTGACGTTGTTTGTTATATCGTGGAAAAAGCTTACGAGAGCTATTATCTTATCGTTGTGGAAAATAGGACTTCTTTCCGTATAAAGAGTTTTTCCGTTCATTTGAAACTGCTTGGGAAGAGACTGGTAATTCTGGTACGTGATATTTGTAAGAGGTGATTCAGGTAAAACATCTTTTACATTCTTGTCCAGGAGCGATGCTTCAGAAATTTCGAAAAGACCTGCTGCCAGATTATTCACCATTACGATTTTCCTGTCTTTGTCGATGGCCAGTACAGCCATGTTGGCAGCTTCTATATACGGGTCCGTGAAATTGCTGAGAATTTCAAGTGTTTTTTCGTCTTTTTCCGCATCGGGAGAAAAAAACTCAATATAATCTATCATAAATTTTTTGGAAATCATAAAAAACCCTTATGCCTTCAGGGCACTGCCTTTCTTTAAAAACAACAAAAGTTATGTTATAATCATACATTATAACATAATTGCAGGAGTATATGTATGAAAAGTAAATATGTAGTAGGGATTTTGTTCTGCGGCGGATGCAATTGCTATTTTGACAGAGAGGAGTTGTATGACGATATAAAGAAGTCGCTTGCAGACGATTGTGAGTTTGTTTATTATTCTCCGGATTCAGATGTGGCTTGCGACATGGTGGTGCTCATCAACGGATGCCAGTCTGAATGTCTGATGCAGGAAGACTACAGGGCAAAATTTCTGTTGATAAACAATAAAAATTACAATGATGCTGTAGATCTTATAAAAAAAGGATTGGGGATATAGATAAGATGATCCATACTGTGAACAGGGCAATGCATGTAGCGCATGAAAGCGACTGCTTTAAAGCAGCCGCTTTTTTATGTTATTCAAATATGAATGATAGACAAATCATTTACGGATTATAAACCAATTTTAAATTTAGAATAAAACAAATTTTGCGAAAATTATTCACAAAAGAATAAAAACCCGTTGAAAATACAGGGTTTCAGCCTTTGTGAAAAAAACGAAATATGTGTGATTTTATCGAAAAATGGCATATATATTGCATTATACATATACAGGCGCCAAAAGAAAGTTATTATAATTGACATTTATTTTATCAAAGTAGGAAAAGTAATCATTAAGAAAAGAGAGAAAGGGAAAAGTATGAGTAATCAAAATAATAATTTGGAACGCCAGACTTTTGCCAAGACCCTTGGAAGAGGCGAGATATGGGCATTCGCCTTCGGCTCGGTAGTAGGCTGGGGCTGGGTAATGTTAGCCGGCGGCTGGGTAACATCCGCAGGTACGCTCGGTGCAATAGTAGCATTTGTTATAGCAGGTTTGGTATGTTGTTCTATAGGTATGGCTTTTGCAGAGCTTTGTCCGATGATACCTCAGACAGGAGGTGTACTGGTATTTGCATACAGAGCCGGAGGATATAAGTTTGGCTGGTTCGCAGCATGGGCTATGGCGTTTGCTTATGTTGCGGTAGCTTGCTGGGAAGGTCCGGCATTTGGTACAGCGGTTGAATATTTATTCCCATCGCTTACTGAAAATGCGACGGTACTCTATTCTCTGCAGGGTTATGATCTGACGCTCCCATGGGTTCTGATCGCTGCTGCAGGAACTATATTCACTATCATCTGCAATTATATAGGTATGAGTTTTGCAAAAATCGTAAACACTATCGCTGCACTGGCTCTCGTAGCAGGCGGACTGATCTTCTTCTTTGGCGGCGTGACTTTGGGAGATTTTTCAAATGCACAGCCGATGTTCCAGGATGGATTCAGCGGAGTATTTATCGTACTCATGGCAGCGCCTGCCATGTTCGTAGGATTCGACGTAATACCTCAGTCGGTAGAAGATATGAAGATCCCGATGAAGCAGGTAGGAAGCATGGTAATTCTTGCTATCGTATTGGGCGCTATCTGGTATATTTTAATGATACTCGGGTCAGCATTTGGCGCGCCTGCAGCTTTCAGAGAATCTGCAACTATTCCTGTAGCAGATATCGCATCTTATGTAATGGGTTCGAAAATTTTCGGTTCTTTCGTTATAATAGCAGGTATAGGCGGTATACTTACAAGCTGGAACGCTATGTATATCGGAGCTACGAGGATCATATTCGCTATGGCAAGAGCAAAAATGCTGCCTCCTGTATTTGGTAAACTTCATCCTAAATACAACTCGCCTACAGCTGCGCTTCTGCTCGTAGGAGCTCTCGGTCTTGCTTCTATATTCCTTGGAAGCAATGCACTCGGATGGTTCGTAGATGCAAGCTCCTTCGGAACTGTAGTTGCTTACTTCTGCGCTGCTATCGCATTCTATAAACTGAAAAATGATGAGCCTGATACTCCGAGACCTTTCAAGGCACCTCTCGGAAAGTTCATGGCCGTGATCGCTATAGTGTGCTCAGGTCTTTTCATCTGCATTTATCTGCCGTTCAGCCCATCAGGCGGACTTGGCGGAATGGAATGGATAATGGTAGGTCTGTGGACTGTAATAGGTATCATCCTTGCTATAGCAGTTAAAAACAGCAGCTATGCCAAGATAACCAAGGCTGAGAGAGAATACCTCATATTCGGTGAAGAATACGCAAGAAAAGAAATCGTTGGCGAAGAAAAAGCCGAAGCATAGAAGATAATATTGCTTTATTTAAAAACAACATAAAAGTGAAAAAAGGACATTCCTGAGATTCATCAGGATGTCCTTTTTTCTTATTGTCATAGAAATACCACCGGCCAAGCCGGTGGATCATTATTGATATATTGAATTTTTTTAATATTTCTTTGATATCAAAGAAGATTCATTTTCTTGTATTTATTGTATTTGCGTGAGAAAGTAGGCTGACTGATGCCGAGAAGCTTTGCGGCTTCATTAGTGTTTCTGCTTCGTTTCAAAGCTGTCTGCATGAGCGAAGCTTCGACAGAACATATTACTTTATCCATATTAAAGGATGAGGGATCGTTAAATGCCGAGTTGCCGTATTCGTTTATGGCAGATTCGGGATCGTCGCCCGGAAAGCCTGTATTCTGTACACTCGACAGTATATCGGTTTCGTTCAATATGAACTGTCTTTCTATGAAGTTTGACAACTCCCGTATATTGCCGGGCCAGGGCATTGTCATAAGTGAAAGGAGAAACTCGCTTGTAGCCTGTTTTTTACATCCGTATTTTGAATTGAGTCTTTCTATGAAGAGCTCTGCAAGAGATGGGATATCTTCTCTTCTGTCTCTGAGAGGCGGTATATTTATTGAGATTACGTTCAGTCTGTAGTACAGATCTTCGCGGAAGGTCTTTTCGCTGAGCATATGTTTGAGATCTCTGTTGGTAGCAGCAATTATTCTCACATTTACTTTCTGTGTTTCTGTACTTCCCACCCGCGTTATTTCTCCGTCCTGAAGAACGCGCAGGAGAGAGGACTGCAGATTCAGCGGGAGTTCACCTATCTCGTCCAGAAAAAGAGTCCCTCCGTTTGCCATTTCAAACATGCCCGGTTTGCCTTTAGGGTCTGCTCCTGTAAATGCTCCGCCTACATATCCGAACAGTTCTGATTCGAGAAGATTCTCAGGTATGGCTCCGCAGTTTATCTTGATATAATTGCTGTTTTTCCTTAAACTGTTGTAGTGTATGTACTTTGCTACGATCTCTTTGCCGACTCCTGTTTCCCCTGTGAGGAGTACGGTAGAGTCTCTGGGAGCGACCTTTGCGGCGAAATTGAACACAGATATGGTGCCTGGACTTTCGCATATTATGTTATTTATCGTTGACGGATCGAAGTATTGATGCCTGTAATGAGAAATGATCTCCTTTGAAAGCTTTTCTTTCTTTTCAAGGGAAATTATTTTTGATATATCTCTGACATTTGTTATGACGGCAATAACTTCGCCGGTATCGTCAAATACGGGGTTGCCGGTTATGAGGACGTTTTTTCCCGAAATAAGTTTTTCTGTGACCGTAATAGATTTTTTCGACTTTATTACATCGTCCGTTATATGTACTTTCATTATGCCGGAGTTTATGAGCTCTGACATGGATCTTCCTATGTATTCCGATCTGTTGTGGCCTGTAAGTTTTTCATAGGCGCTGTTTACGTATATAGTAATGCTGTTTTTATCGGTGATATAAATGCCGTCGTAGGAGCTTTCCATAACAGACAGTATAAATTCTTTATTTGTAAACATATTGTTTTTCATAAAATCACCTTTACTGTTAAGCTTTATAAATATCCGGATAATCATAAGCCATAGCGAAAAAATTATCGCTATGGCCCGATTTCAAAAGATTGTTTATGTAAAATTATATAAGTGTTTTTATTTTTTCAGCATAGGGAAAACGTAGTCAAATACTTCAAGTGTCTTGTCGATGTCTTCCTCTGTGTGAGCAGTTGAAAGATAGATCCTTCCTCTTGCTGATGTAAGTCTTATACCGTAATCTCTTGCCAGCAGGAAGAGTTTGTCGTAAGCTTCCTGATCTACGTTCATGAGACAGTCTCTATAGTCTTCAGGAGCTCTGTCTATGCCGATCTGCATCTGGCAGATCGCATTGTGATGGTTTGCGTATACTTTCAGTCCGTGCTTCTTTCCAAGCTCTTTGATTCCGTCAGTGAGTTTCTTTCCGAGGGCATCTATCTTTTCGTAAGTACCTGGCTTTTCCAGTTCAGCGATAGTAGCAAGGGATGCAGCTACAGCTATAGGAGTTGCATTGAATGTGCCGGAAGGATGTACTTTTTCCATAAGCTCTTTTCTTCCGCATATCATTGAAAGGGAGAAGCCTCCTGCGATAGCTTTTCCGAATACAGCGAGATCCGGAGTAACTCCGAAGTACTGCTGAGCTCCGCCAAGTGAAAGTCTGAAACCTGTGATTACTTCGTCGAATATGAGGAGTGCGCCGTATTTTTCGCACATGTCTTTTACCTGCTGCAGGTAGCCTTCTTTAGGAAGGATAGGGCCTTCGTCGCACATGTAAGGCTCCATAAGTACTGCTGCTACATCATCTTTGTTTTCTTTGAGGATACTCTCAAGAGTTTCAGCATCGTTCCAAGGAGCGAGGATGATATCGTCAGCGGTGTGAGTTCTCTGTCCTGCGGTGTTCATGAGCCTGCTTATGTTGCTTTTAGGACCGAGTTCATCGATATTGTCTGCGCCGATAGTAACTTTCTGTTCATCAGCCCAGCCGTGGTACTGGCCTTCAAATTTTACTATCTTCATTTTGCCTGTGGAAGCTCTTGCTACACGCCATGCGTGCATGTTTGCTTCTGTACCGGAGCTCTGGAAGCTTACCATTTCAGCGCATGGGATTATGTCGACAAGCTTTTTGGCCAGTTTGCAGAGATCTTCAGTAGGAGCAGAGAACTGCGAGCCTTTTTCAAGCTGATCTCTTACGGCGGCATTTACAGCTTCAGGAGCGTATCCAAGGATCATAGGTCCGAAACCTGCCACGTAGTCGATATAATCGTTGCCGTCTACATCGTACATATGAGCTCCTTTTCCGTGAGTCATACATACGGGGTAATCTTCATTATGAGCTTTATGAAAAGAACTGCTTACTCCGTCAACCAGATATTTTTTTGTTTCGTCGAACAGAGCCTTTGATTTTTCTGTTTTGAATTTTTCCATTCCTTATTTATATGATTGCAGATATTTGTCCTCTGTAATCATATGCCTCCTTTCACTTTTCAATAAACGTTGTCCGATAGAAAGTTATTTTATTGACTACAATACTATAATGCAAAAATTGTGCCATTGCAAAAATATCAAATGCACCGCGAAAATCCCTGTTTTTCGACAAACATCGACAGAAATGATTTAAACACGATTCAATAATGAATAAAGTGATTTATATATGAATTGGAAAAATGAATGTGTTGAGTGTATTGAAGTCTGGGCTGATGCAAATATTGATAATAAATATGAGAAAATTAAAAAATTTAAAAATGAATAAACGTTGAAATATAGGGGTGTAAAAAAAATTAAAAAATGCGAGGGAGGGGGATATAATTATTTGGCATGTAAATTGCGTAAATAAAATGTAAAACGATGCAGAATAAAATCGAAAAAGCAAAAGGAGGATAACAGCATGGCGTATGAAAATGACATTATAAACATTGCCGTACTGAATTTCAAAGCAGCGCCGGGAGACAAAGAGTCCAACCTGAAGAGAATGATAGGCTTTTCCAGAGCGGCTGCAAAGCGCGGAGCGGAAATGATAATTTTTCCGGAAATGGCTCTTATGGGTTACGGAATGTTTATAGATGAAGATGTTCCTCAGGAGGAAAAAGTCAGAGCGACGGAGACTGTGAACGGACCGTCTACAAAAGCTCTTGAAGCTGTTGCCAAAGAGGAAGGGATCTACATTATATTCGGAATGTCCGAGAAGCTTAAAGAGGAAGACACTGATATATATAATTCGGCAGTCGTGCTCGGACCGGAAGGTCTCATCGGTTCATATCAGAAGATCCATCCTTACGGCTCGGAAAATATGTGGGCCAAGAGGGGTGAGAAACCGTTTATGTTCGATACGAAGTGGGGCCCGATCTCGGTAGGTATCTGCTACGACAATTATCAGTTCCCTGAGCTGGCCAGGTATTATGCGTGGAAAGGCGCGAGACTTCACCTGAATCCAACTGCTTCAGCTGAGGAAGTTCCCAACGAAGGCAGCAGATATGCATGGCAGAGATGCTACAGACCGCATCTTGAATATCTGGTATTATCTACGTCGATATATATCGCAAGTTCAAATCTTACAGGATGGGATTGGAAGAATTCTGTTTACTGGGGAGGCGGAAGCTTTGTAACTGGGCCCAAGACTAATCCGTTCGAAGAAGTTGAATGTGCGACTTATCTCGGAGACGTAGAGGACTATCAGGAAAAGCTCTATGTCGGCACTCTGGATCTTTCGCTGGCTACACGTCATCAGTGTACTGATAATCCGTGGGGAGGCGGACCTGATTATCGTCCGTCGATATATAAGAAGATGTTTGATGAAATAGGCTGATTCTGCATGGGAAGAAGTTTATTATAAGCATTTATAAAAGCATTATGGAGGTAATATTATGAGTAATCAAAACGGAAACAGCTCAGGAGGAGCTGAACTCAGCAGAGTTATGGGGTTGAGATCCCTGATCTTCTACGGAGTTGCATTTGTAATTCCGCTGGCATTCTTTACTACTTACGGTATAGTTACAAATACGACTCACGGTCATGTTTCGATGACTTATGTGGTAGCTACGCTGTGCATGGTATTTACTGCTTACAGCTATTGCAGAATGGTAAAAGCATTTCCTAAATCAGGCTCTGTTTATACCTATGCCACTGAGACATTCAATCCTTATATAGGTTTTATCGCCGGCTGGACTATAGTACTTGGATATATGTTCCTGCCTATGCTGAACTACCTTGCTTCCGCAACCTTTATGGAAGCCGCGCTGCCGGGCGTTCCTATGTGGGTATGGATCGTTCTGTTTACAGTGATAGTTACAGGAGCTAACCTGCTTGGACTTAAAGTTGCTGACATGTTCAACAACGTAGTAGTTATAATACAGCTTATATTCCTGGTGATCCTTCTTATAATGACGCTGAGGTATATATCAGGCCACGATCTTGCAATAAACCTCGAAGCGTTCTACAATTCGGAAGAGTTCCACGCTATCGGCGGAGTACAGGGAATAGCTGCCGGAGCTGCAATAGTATGTCTGGCGTATCTGGGATTTGACGGTATCGCAACTCTCGGTGAAGAGGCGATCAATCCTAAAAAGAACATTCCGAGAGCTATAATGATCACATGTATAGGACTCGGCTCCATGTACGTTATATTCACATATCTGCTCCAGGCTGCATGGCCGACTGCATGGAACGAGATCCAGGATATCGACGGAGGAGCTGTAGAGGTAATAGCTCACGTAGCAAATCAGGGAATGGCATACTTCTTCATAGCGGCATACGTTGTAGGCTGCATAGCAGCTTCCATCAGTGCAGTTGCTTCCGCATCCAGAGTACTTTACGGAATGGGAAGAGATGGTCTGCTTCCTAAGAAGTGCTTTGGATATGTAAATCCGAAATTCCACGTACCGTCATACAATATCCTCATCATGGGAGCATTCGGACTTACGGCGCTGTTCTTCTCGCTGACCATAGCTTCGTGCCTGATAAACTTCGGTGCACTGCTCGGATTCACATTCGTAAATCTTTCAGTAATAGGACATTACTATGTGAAGAACAAGAACAGGACTGCGGGAGATTTCTTCAGACACCTGCTGCTTCCTCTCATAGGTGCTGCATATACTATGTACATGCTGATAAATCTGAGCGGTACATCCATAATATACGGTATCATATGGCTGATCATAGGTATCATATGGCTTGCAGTAGTTACTAAAGGATTCAAGAAATCAGTAACTATGAGCCTCGATGAATAAGATATAAGGCCGGATAAATTTTTTACATAAAATAAAGCCGCCGCACTGATGTAGGATAAAACATCGGTACAGCGGCTTTTGTTTTTAAAATATTCTTATAAAATTGCTGCAGCCGTTTTTTATATTCGGATCGTGTCCGGGCAGTATCAAAAGGGCGAATCTTCTGATTTTCTCAAGGCTTTCGTAGGTCTCGGGAACCATTACGACGATATTTGGCTCAAGGTTTTCATTTATATTTTCCGCCGTATTGCATATATCGCCGGCAACGCACAGTACTCCGTCTGCAGTATCCAGGAGAACAGACTGATGACCTCTGGTATGTCCCGGAGTGGTTATGACTGAAAGCCCCGGATATATCAGCGTATCTCCTCTTAAAAAACGCCATTGGAAATAGCTGACTGCGTGTTTGTCAAAGGATGCTCTGTCGTAGAAAGGAGCTTCGGGAACTATCGGGTCGAAAGCTTCCTCCCATTCGGTTTCCTGTATGTAGAAAACTGCGTTTTTGAACATATGATTGCCTCCGCAGTGATCACAGTGAAGATGTGTATTTATGACCGTGTCCACATCTTCAGCGGACCATCCGAAGACACTGTGAAGAGCGTTGTGTATTTCCTGAGATGCGGTGCGGCTTGCACCGGGCTCGGACTTTTTGTATTCTTCTATATCCCGGATACCTGTATCGATCAGAACTTTGTGTTCGCCGTCTGTTGCTGCTGCGCACCATACAGGTACGGTTATTCGTTCGCCCTTGCCTTTAAAATGAGTCATTGCGGATCTGTCGAGATCTATGCTCCCAACCTGTATAGGTGTAACTTCCCATTTGTGATTTTTCATTTGTCTGGTGCTCCTTTTAAGTTTCGTGTTGTAATCGGATCATGATCTTAACTATATTTTACCATTCTTGACGATGATGGTAAAACTGAATATAATGAAACGGCATGAAATAGTTTTGATCGGATTATCTTATATAAAGAATCATTGTACTTAGGCAGTACAACACAAAGACAGGTGGATCATGGAATACGAGAATATAATATTTGAAAAGAAAAACGGTATCGGATATGTTACTGTAAACAGGCCGGAAGCGCTGAATGCTTTAAATGACAGTGTAATAGAGGAACTGGACAGTGTTTTCAGAGCCATAGACAGAGACGACGAAGTGAGGGTAGTTATAATAACAGGCGCAGGAAGAGCCTTCGTAGCGGGAGCTGACATAGCGCAGATGAGCAGGCTTGACGGCAGTGAAGGCAGAGTGATGTCGATGCGTGGACAGAAAGTGATGGAATTTATAGAGTTCATGGATAAACCTGTCATAGCTGCGGTGAACGGCTTTGCTCTTGGCGGCGGGAATGAGCTTTCCATGGCATGTGACATAAGGATCGCATCGGAGACAGCAAAGTTCGGACAGCCTGAGGTAAACCTTGGAATAATACCGGGATACGGCGGGACGCAGAGACTTCCGAGGCTGGTAGGCAGAGGAATGGCGAAGAAGCTCATATACAGCGCAGAGATAATAGATGCAGAGGAAGCATACAGAATAGGACTCGTAGATGAAGTAGTGCCGGCGGATCAGCTTATGGATACAGCGGCGAAGCTGGCAGAAACCATAGCTTCCAAAGCGCCTATAGCCGTTAAAATGGCTAAAGCGGCGATAAACAACGGAATGAACACCGACCTAAAGACAGGAGTACAGTTTGAAGCGGAGGCGTACGCAAGCACCTTTGTATCGGAAGACAGAGTCGAGGGGATGAAAGCGTTTCTTGAAAAACGTCCGGCAAAGTTTAAAAACCGATAGGGTTTTATCGTGCATGTCCTTGACGTGACAGAAGAAAACGAATATAATTAGAAAAGTATAAATTGCCTTTTGATGGTTCCGCTTGCATGGTTTGGGTCCTGCGCAATAGGACGCCGTGAACCTTGTCAGGTCCGGAAGGAAGCAGCAATAAGCGGAAGCTCTTATGTGCCGCAGATAAGCCTTCTCCTACGCCTGCGGAGCTTTCAAAGGGCAATTT
>JABLTT010091851.1_pt1 | contig 12108 bp, 10 predicted proteins | sample 7160061 | NCBI WGS metagenome assembly JABLTT01 (sample SAMN14651232, study PRJNA627086) | human gut metagenome | isolation source: feces | host: Homo sapiens | reverse complement strand
TATCTTCTAAATCTTAATCGTCTGTTTTCTGTGCCCTGCTTTTGCAGGGCTATTTGTTTACATAATTCATGATTTAAAAGGAATTTCCTATAAAGTAAAAAAATAGCTGGCATCCGTTGTTTCCAACTTCCTCCAGCTATTTGTCTATATTTAATATAATATATGAACAACTTAATCATTTCTTATCAGAAGATTCCCCTGACAATACCGCCTAATACAAAGTTTATCAGGTTGTAGCGGTACAGAAAGGTCAGCCATGTACTGGCATACACCTGCTCCTCCAGCATTTTTCCCAATGGTGTTGCTGAAAACAGGTTCAGGATAAATCCTGCCACCCAAAGAAAAAGCAATCCCTGGGCCAATCCCATGAGGGCGCCCGCTATATGGTTCAGCCCATATAAAATGGGCAGGCGTGCTATCAGATCCAGCCACCTGACAATCAGATGTATCAATATATACACTGCCAGGAACAGTACAATGGACGCAATGGCATTGATGAGCATGTCGGCCAGATACATACTGATGTATTCTGCAAACTGGTCCACGCCCAGCATTTTGTATATCTCACTGTTATTATTCTCCAGTAATGCGTCTTTTACAGACTGCGGCAGGTTCAGGCCCTCAATCAAAAGCCGCTGGGATGAGGGAAGCTGCGTTTCTTCCTGAGATGGTTCTTCCCACCCTGATATGTTCAAAATGACATTGGCCGCACTTTGACGTATGGACGGATTGTCTTTTATGAATCCGGTCATGTAGGGCGTTGCCATTTTTACTATAACTATAGTAAGTATCAGGGCCCCCAGGGATACGCACTGCTTAAGGAACCCACGGTAATGTCCGTAGAGTACCATGCCTACCAGAAATACACCTGCCCCGACGGACAGCCAATTATCTATCATCATGTGTTAAGCTTCTTTCAGTCTCGTTTTCAGTTTAATATCAGGCGTTCAATTGCGTCTGCAACCCCGTCCTCATCATTGGTCAGGGTTACCTGGTCAGCTGCACTTTTGGCTATCTCCAGACCGTTCCCCATGGCAATCCCGATACCGGCCGCCTTCAGCATGGTGACATCATTCTCGCCATCTCCAAATGCCATGGTCCTTTCCCTGCTGATTCCCAGGTGGCTGGCCAGCCACATAAGTGCATTGCCCTTAGTGGCGCCTTCAGCGTTGATTTCCAGATTATTATAGAGGGAAGAGCTTATGATGATTCCTTCCACTAAGGACAGCTCCTCCCTGAGTATCTCCCTGTCCTTTAAATCAGCCAGATATATATTTACCTTCTCAACATCCTTTTTGCATTGCTCCACATGGCGTATTACATCCGGCACCAAATCCCTGGTTGCCCGTACCATGTCCTGCATGACGCCGGAAAGGCCAAAATCAGCCATATGGTCAATGAAATCAGGCTGTGAAATGCCCCGTCCGTCAATGTAGGGATCGTACATGGCATTGTACTTTTTTACGATATTCAGTATTTCCAATGCTTTTACATTGGAAAGCGTGCATCTGGTCAGGCATCTGGCGCATCTCAGGTCGGCAACCGTCCCTCCGTTGGTGGTGATGGCATAATGGACGCCGGGCAGATTGCGGATTTCAGGCATGATGCCGTCTACCGCCCTTCCTGTGGTAGGGACGATTTCAATTCCCAGGTCAGAACATCTGAGCAGGGCTTCCTTATTACGCCCAGACAGGCGCTTCTGGCTGTCCAGCAAAGTACCGTCCAGGTCAAGTGCAATTATTCCTATGGATTTCATATAAAATGCTCCTCTTTTAATATAAGAAGTCCATCCTTATCATATTTAGATGAAAATATCCCTGTTAAGCGTTTGAAAAAGGAGGGGTTTTCTGCTTTATCAGCAGCTTCCTCAATAAGGTCTTCGGCATTGACCCTTGTCAGAGGGATTCCATCCTCTTCCATAATTTCAATGCGCTCATAAAGAGCCAGCATGCTTTTTCCGGAAATGCTGCAGTCAATGTCGCCAGCGTATCCACATGCATACTTGGCGAATTCATCAATATCCATCTCCTCATCATCCGGAATCTCCTCTTCCTCGGGAATCTCGGGCTCCGGGACTTTTTTAACAGATGCAGGGACTGCCTGATTCTTCTTAATGGATACCGGGCCCGTCTCATCTTTAGCAGATGCAGGGACCGTCCTATTCTTCTTAATGGATACCGGGCCTGTCTCATCCTTAGCAGATGTAGGAACCGTCCTATTCTTCTTAATGGATACCGGCCCTGTCTCATCCTTCTTAAGAGATGCAGGGCCCGTCTCATTTACCTTATCCGAATCAGCTGCATTTATTTTCTGTACCGGATCAGGCTGGGGGGGCTGCATCTTGGCAACCGGTTTCTGCTGTTCCGGTCTTCTTTCAGGCTTAATCATTTCCTGAGCCGTCTGCTGGCGGGGCTGCTGTTCCTGTACAGCTGTTTTTGTCTCCTCCTGTGCCGGATGCGGCCGTCCCATTGTACGCACGGCCGGATGGGGATTGTCCTGCCGCTTCACCTGTACCTGTCTTACAGGGCGCTTATCCTCTTTGGAGGCCTCGTACCCATCTTCCTTGTGCGGCGTGGATGTCCCGATATATTCAAACCGCTTTGCCAGCCCGGGATATATCCTGTGCAGGCCTGCCAGACGCTCTGCCGTGTCAATCAGGACCACATTCATGCCGGTTTCGTCCCTGGCCATCAGCTGGTTAAGCTCCTGCAGGATGGACTCCGTCATATCGCCGGCACCCTCAATTATCAAATCCTTGCCTGTAAGCTTATCTGAGATATTGAATACACCTTTGCCGTTGATTTTTTCTCCTGTAATCTTTGCAGCCTGGTTTTTTGCCCCGGTCTCCTTGTGAATCTTTTTTAAAGATTCAATGGCCTGTTCAAGTCCCTGCTGCGGCGTGGCAGCCTCTATCATAAGGTGATGGGCCTGCCTGACCGGACTCTTGCTGATATCCCGGATATCAGAAAGGACACGGGTCTGGGCCATTTCCACTTCCCTCCTAAATCCCTGGTCAGAAATCCTGGACATCTCCATGGCTAGGTTGGCCTGCACTTCCGCTTCATGCATACGCGCTTTCAGGGCCTTGTCCGTCATTGCGTCCGGGTCCTCCTCCGGCATCCACTCCTGATGCCCTGTAACTGCTTCTTCCGGCTCAATGGTCACCTGGTCATGGACCGGGGGATTCTCACCATCATCCTGCCCATAATCATCATATACGCCGGCTTCCTCATCATCATCTTCAGCATATCCGGCTTCTGCGCCGTATCCTTCCTGTGCATCATACCCGGCTTGCGCGCCGTGTCCTTGCTGTGCGGCATACCCGGCTTGCGCGCCGTGTCCTTCTTGTGCGGCATACCCGGCTTCCGCATCATATCCTTCACGTGCGGCGTACCCGGCTTCTGCGCCATATCTTTCCTGTGCGGCGTACCCGGTTCCTCCGGCATATTCCTGATCCTCAGCATACACCGCTTCCCCGGCATATCCTTCATAATCCCTATCCTCAGCATATCCGGCTTCTCCGGCACCGCCAATAAATGCCGCGTCCTCGTCATAACCCGCTTCCGGGTCATACTCCGGTCCTTCCTCGTATCCAGGTTCCCTGGTATATACGACTTCCCTGCTGTAGGATGGCTCCTCTTCATATTCTTCTTCGTATCCAGGCTCCCTGGTAAATGCGGCTTCCCTACTGCCCGCATCATGGGATGGACGATCAGTTCCGGCTTCATACGGAACCTGTCCGTCCCGGGAAATATCCTCATAACCTCCGGCCGGCTTACCCATGCGGTATTCTTTTTCAACTGCCCGGAGTTTTGCTTCATATTTATCCCGGTTCTCCACTAAATCCATCTGGTATGTGGTAAGCGGGGCAAACTGGATCTTCAGTTCCATGGCCTTTTCCACATATTTACCCAGACCGAACATGAGCATGATCTTATCACAGGCCATGATGCACAAATCGCCCATGCCGGCTTCCGCATACAGTTCTGCCAGCTCATAAAGCCACTTTTCATCCAGCTCAATGCCACAGTACTGCTCCAGGGTATGGATTAACTGCTCCACAGGCGCACCTTTTGCCCCCAGGATCATATATCGGAGTATATACTGTCTGGGATCGTCGGGAGCCAGGTCACAGAACTCCCTGTAATAATCCTCCGCCTCCCTGATGCTGCCCTCCTTTATGGCCAGCTCCGCCAGCTTAAACAGCAGGCGTTTACCGATAGGGGCACGTTCAAAGGCAAGCAGCAGGATATCCTTGGCCTCCTGATACTCTCCATTCTTCTCGTATATGGTGGCTACCATGGACAGGATATTGACATTGCGCACCCTGCGCCAGTCAATGGTATCCGCAATCTTCATGGCTGTCTCATAGTCGCCTTTGTTCACCATCTTCTTTATCTGCTCAACTTTAATGTTAAACTCGTATTTATCCATCTTTTGCATCTCCCTATAGCTAGTTCCCGGTATGGAAATCCCTGTCTCAAGTACTGGTGCCATATCAGCCTGTCTCACCGGCCAGCACCAGGATGTACCGGGATGTGTCTGAAAACCGTTTTGGGTCATCTGCCCTAAGGGGACACCTCTTAATGATTCCTTAAGGCTGATGACTGGAATGGATTTTCAAACGCACCCCAGTGTACTGACCATGTTGACATCCCTTGGGTTTTTACAAGAAGCCAACGTGCCACCACACTAGATTTCGGTCCTGCCTTCCAATGCCCGAAGAAGCGTTACTTCATCTATGTATTCCAAATCCCCCCCAACAGGAACCCCGCTGGCAATCCTGGTAACCTTAATCCCGGTGGGCTTTATCAGCTTACTGATATACATTGCTGTTGTCTCACCTTCCAGGCTGGAATTGGTTGCAATGATGACTTCTTCAACATCGGACTGAAGCCGCTGCATCAATTCCTTGAGTTTAATATCATTTGGGCCAATTCCCAGCATTGGGGAGATGGCTCCGTGAAGTACATGGTAAATACCATCATACTTGCCGGTCTTCTCATAGGCAGCCAGATCCCTTGTATTCTCAACCACCATGATGGTCTTATGGTTTCTCCTGTCACTGCTGCAGATTGGACACAGTTCCTTATCCGTAAGGGTAAAGCACTCCTTGCAGTAACGCACATTATTCCTGGCCCCGGTCATGGCAGCCGCCAGTTCCTCCACCTGCTCCTTGGGCATGTTGATGATGTGAAATGCCAGGCGCTGGGCCGATTTGGCCCCAACTCCCGGAAGCTTGGACAGCTCTTCTATTAATTTGGTAATCTGACTGCTGTAATAATCCATTAGAAAGGAAGGCCTCCGCCCAATGCCCCTCCAAGTCCGCCTGTCAGCTTGGACATGGCCTCGCTGCTCTCTGTTTCCATCTGGCGGAATGCCTCGTTGGTAGCTGCCATGATCAGATCCTCCAGCATCTCAATATCATCCGGGTCCACTACTTCCTCGGATAACTTGACAGACACAACTTCTTTTTTGCCGGATACGGTCACGCTTACAGCGCCTCCGCCGGATGTGGCTGTATATTCTTTTGACTCCAGTTCCTTAGTCGCTTCTTCCATCTGGCGCTGCATACGCTGCGCCTGCTTCATAAGGTTATTCATATTGCCAGGCATTCCGCCTGGAAATCCGCCACGTTTTGCCATGGTGTATTCCTCCTATATAATCTGTTATTTATTATTATTAATCTTCATATGTAATATCCATATGAATCTTATCTTCCAGCTCTTCTTCTGTTATATATATGGTGTTCAGCCTCTCGCCCTTACCGGCCAGCCTTGTCTTAAAGTAAATGGACCTGCCATAATTGGTTTCCACGTACCGCTCCAGCTCCCCAATCACGGTGGGACGCTTGCCCATGTCGTAGTTCATGGAATCCATGAACACAATGGTAAGACACCCCTCGCCTCCAGGTTCCACAACCGTATCCCTGAGATAGGATTTGGCTCCCCCTCCTATGCTGCGGACAATCTTAGCCCACTCGTTACGGACCAGCTTTAAATCCTCCAGCTGGGCCTTAGGCAGGCTTACTTTTTCCGCCGGAACCTGGGGCTCTGCCTGAGCCTGCGTGAACTGGGCCTGGGGAACCGGTCCTGCGGGGCTTCCCGGTGCCGCAGTCCCTGGTACGGCAGCCGTCTGGGACGGTCCTGCCATGGGGATTGCCATGCGCCCGGCTTCCAGGTCTTCCATCTGTTCTTCCAGTTCGGCAAGACGCTGAAGGACGGAATCCAGATTGGGTTCCATGGACGGACGGGTTAGTTTAATCAGGGCCACCTCCACCAGCACCCGTTTCTGGGATGCATAGCGCAGCTGGTTGGATAGTTCGGAAAACACCCGGATGTACCGCATCAGCGTGGGTCCGTCCGCCTTCTTCCCATCTTCCTTCAGCTGCTTTAAGTTTTCCTCTGACATATCCAGGAGTCCTTCCGCATCATCCGCGCTCTGAATCAGGAGAAGGTTCCTCATGTACCAGATAAAGTCATTTACGAACTGTCCCAGTTCCCGTCCCTGGATCACAATTTCCTCCAGGGTACAGATACAATCCCTGGTCCTGCCTTCCACGACCGCACCGAACATCTGGCTGAACACGCTGGAATCCACCGCGCCCAGCACCTCCAGGGCATTGTCATAGGTCAGGACCTTCCCAAAATGAAAGGCCACGCACTGGTCCAGAAGGCTGAGTCCGTCACGCAGGGACCCATCGGCTGCCTTTGCAATGTACATCAGCGCCCTGTCCTCCACCTCAATGTGCTCTGCCCGGGTCAGTTCCCGCAGCCGGTCTCCTATGGTTTCCAGGGAAATCCTCTTGAAGTCATAGCGCTGGCAGCGGGACAGGATGGTAATCGGTATCTTATGGACCTCTGTTGTGGCAAGTATGAAAATCACATAGGAAGGCGGTTCTTCCAGTGTCTTAAGCAGTGCATTAAATGCCCCGATTGAAAGCATATGCACCTCGTCGATGATATAAACCCTGTACCTTCCTTCTGTGGGCGGATACTGGACCTGGTCACGGATATCGCGGATATTCTCCACGCCGTTGTTGGATGCAGCATCAATTTCCACCACGTTCATGGATGAACCTGACTGGATTGCCTTACATGTAGGACATTCATTGCATGGGCTTCCGTCCACCGGATGCTCGCAGTTGACCGCCCTGGCAAATATCTTTGCAATACTGGTCTTGCCTGTGCCCCTTGTTCCGCAGAACAGGTAGGCATGGCCGATTCGTTCCGACGTTATCTGGTTTTTCAGGGTCTGCACGATTGGGTCCTGTCCCTTTACATCCTCAAACGAGACAGGGCGCCATTTGCGGTATAACGCCGTGTATGACATTCTGATTACTCCTTGTTACATGGTTTATTCGTCGCCAAAGCTGATTCCCACCATCTTGGCTTCCCGGATCATGGAACTTTCCGGATCAACTGTCTTTAACTTTCCAGCCACCTCTGCAAGCGGCACTTTTGTAATATCATTATTTTTAACAGCTACCATATAACCGTATTCCTTGTCTGCTATGAGCCTGGCTGCTGCTGCCCCAAGCCTTGTGGCAAGGACCCGGTCATATGCGCAGGGTTCTCCGCCCCTCTGCATGTGTCCCGGCACCGTGACGCGCACTTCGCTGCCCGTGACTTCCTGTATCCTGGCCCCGATTTCATAGGCAACAGATGGATATACCATGCTGTTTTTCTTTTTCTCCTTCAGTTCCTTCTTGCTCATACCAGCTTCTTCCCTGGATATGGCGCCCTCCGCCACTGCCAGGATGGAGAAGCGTTTTCCAGCCTTGGAACGTTTGGTCAGGGCGTCGCATACAATGTTGATATCGTATGGGATCTCCGGGAGAAGTATGATGTCAGCGCCTCCGGCCAGCCCTGCATATAAGGTAAGCCAGCCCACCTTATGTCCCATAACTTCCACGATGAATACACGTCCATGGGATGCTGCCGTTGTGTGGATGCAGTCAATGGCATTGGTAGCCACATCCACCGCGCTCTGAAAACCGAATGTCATATCGGTACCCCAAAGGTCATTATCAATTGTCTTTGGAAGGGAAACCACGTTGAGTCCCTCTTCGCTGAGCATGTTGGCTGTCTTCTGGCTTCCGTTGCCGCCTAATACCACCAGACAGTCCAATTTCAGCTTTTTATAGGTATGTTTCATGGATTCTACTTTATCCAAACCATATTCATCGGGAATGCGCATTTGCTTGAATGGCTGACGTGATGTGCCGAGGATTGTACCGCCCTGGGTCAAAATACCTGAAAAGTCAGATGATTTCATAATCTGGTAATCCGCATACATAAGTCCCCTGTAGCCGTCTTCAAAACCAATGATTTCAACATCGTCGAACATGTTGTATAAGGATTTTGCCACACCTCTCATGGTAGCATTCAGAGCCTGGCAGTCACCGCCGCTGGTCAGCATTCCGATTCTTCTCATATTGCACTTCCTCCATATCAAACTATTGCTTACTTGTCAATGGTTCTATTATACCCATTTTGTAATTATAACGCAAAGGGTGTCCATGGGCAAGCATAAATTAAGGAACGAATCTGTCAGAAATATTAAGAAATGGGACATAAATCTGTGGGCAACAAATGTCATCTCCAGATTTATATCCCATTTTAAATTCCACGCACCTTGCTTTGTGCAATCGCCACGGACGTTACTCATGCAGTTAACTCGGTCCAGGCTGCCTCACGGCACACGAGAGGTTCCGCTTAGTGCTGCTGCATTCCTGCCCTGACACGGTTCACAGATTCCCGTTGCGTAAGACCCAAACGTCAACGCCACTTACACAAGGCAGCTCCGCAACGTGTTGCCCGAGGCAAGGTATCACCCCTGCTGGAGCGGATTGCAGGTTCAGGGCACCGCTATCTCCCCGGCTGCGTGGAAACTTTATGACTTAGTTGGGTGTTGCACACATTACATGCATATGATATACATTGTGTGTAACCGCCTGTTAAGTATAACTTGTGGGCGGGGTTTTGTCAAGGGGCGGGATTCCCGGCGCAATATCACATTTCACAGGGATACCTGAATCCCCACTGGCCTCTGATTGTATCCATTATCTCCATGACCCGGACAGTAGAGGCCTGGGGCATCTGAGGACACTCCGGACTCCCTTGCCTAATAGCCTTGCGGCACGCCTCCACCTCATACTCAAATCCGGTAATCTGGTCCGGGGTCTTAAAGCTTTCCACCAGTTCCCTGTTCATGTTATATAGGTCAATCCGGGCGCAGTTATTGATATTGTCTATTACCAGGAAACCCTTGTCCCCAAAGACCGTGCCCTGGCGGTCCGTATTGGCCAGGACCGTGGCATGCAGTACGGCAAGCCTGCCGTCCCTCCATGTAATTGTGATTCCCTCCGACACATCTGCGCCCTGGTCGTTAAATACTGCCCCGGAAGTAATGGATTCATAATCCTCCCCAAAAACCATAAGGGCAAAATTAATTGCATAAACCCCTACATCTAAAAGGGCGCCGCCGCCCAACGCCGGATTCATCAGCCGCTCCACGCCTGTCAGTTCATACCCCAGATTGGCTGTAATGGAGATTGGGGTCCCAATGGCCCCGCTGCTTATGATATCAGAAATCATCTTCCTGGACGGCAGATATCTGGTCCATATGCCCTCGGCGCACAATACCCCTGCCTGCCGGGCCATGGATAGTACTTCCCGTGCCTGAGGCGCATTGAGTGTAAATGCCTTTTCGCACAGGACATGTTTCCTGTGTCCAATACACAGCTTCATGTCTTCATAGTGACGGGAATGTGGGGTTGCCACATAAATCAGGTCAACCTCGCTGTCAGCAGCCAGCTCCTCATATGAGCCGTACGCCCTGCCAATCCCATACTCCCCGGCAAACCTCCCTGCCCGCTCCAGGGAGCGCGAACCAACGGCATGTATACATACCTCTTCCATCCCCTGTGCGGTTTGCACCATCTTGACTGCAATCTTACCAAGACCCATGATTCCTATCTTCAGCATCTGATTTCCTCCTTTATCTGCCTTCCCTGATTTTCCTGAAAAACTCTTTCATCATCCCGGAACATTGTTCCCCCAGGACACCTGGGCGCGTATCCACCTGATGGTTAAAACCGGGTTCGTGCAGCATATCCAGAACCGACCCCGCGCACCCCGCCTTGGCATTCATGCAGCCTATCACTACACGTGGAATCCTGGCCTGGACAATGGCGCCGGAACACATGGGACATGGTTCCAGGGTAACATACATGGTACAGTCCTCCAGCCTCCAGTCACCCAGTTTTTTACATGCCTTTTTCATGGAAATGATTTCTGCGTGGGACAGTACGCTCTTATCTGCATTCCTGCGGTTATATCCCCTGGCTATGATCTGTCCCTGGCGGACAATCACACATCCAATCGGCACATCCCCCAGGGCCGCGGCCTTATGGGCCTGACGGATTGCCTCGCGCATGAACCGTTCATCCGTCCTGAGCTGTTCTTTTTCTTCCTTCTCTGCCTTAAGGGCGGCAAGGCGCTTCTGCTCCATTCTCTTTTCCCAGTTCCTGCGCCTGGTCAGTTCCCCTTTCTGCTGCTGTGTATATGTCAGGTCCTGTTGGGCCTGGTTTATTTTATCTGCTTCCATAGACAGTGCTTCCTCTTTTTTTTCAACTCTGATCGTGTTATACTTTTTCATTATATAAGACAAGTCATAAAATGAAAAGGGATGGGTTTATTATATCATGAAAATTTGTGGACTGCAAAAGACCACACTGCTGGATTTCCCTGAGCGTGTGGCCTGTACGGTTTTTACCGGGGGATGTAATTTCCGCTGTCCGTTCTGTCATAACAGCGAACTGCTGGGCAGTGAAGCAGAGGAAGATTATACGGAAGAAGAGATATTTGATTTTTTACATAAGCGAAAGGGAATCTTGGAAGGGGTCTGTATAACGGGCGGGGAGCCGACGCTGCAGCCTGACCTGGAGGACTTCATCCGGCGTATCCGGTCAATGGGTCTGGCTGTAAAGCTGGACACCAACGGATACAGGCCAGGACTGCTGAAGGATTTATGTAAAAAAGGACTGCTGGATTTTGTAGCCATGGACATCAAGGCTTCCAGGGATGATTATGGGAAGGTCTGCGGGGTTCAGGGGCTGCATATGGAATATATAGATGAGAGCATTGATTTCCTCTTGTCCGGCAGCGTACCCTATGAATTCCGGACAACCGTTGTCCGCGGCCTTCATACTGCTGATGATTTCAGCAAAATCGGGCCGTGGATCAAAGGCTGCCCCAGGTACTACCTGCAGTGTTTTACGGAATCCGGCCAGGTGCTGGTTCCCGGCGTGTATTCTGACTTTACCAAAGATGAGATGCTGGTTTTTGCGGACCTGGTCCGCCCTTATGTAGGCCAGGTATCCCTGCGCGGAATTGATTATTAATATAAAATCACAAACACGTTCTTTATTGGATTTATGTTCAGGACAGACATTTTAATCCTGGTTATCCATCCTTACATCTGCATACCAATAGCCAAAGCGGCCGTCCTGTGACGGCTGTTTTTTCGAGAGTACAAAATGCGGGAAGCCGAACATGGATGCCATGTATTTTTCATTGCTGTAATAATGGCCCGGTACTCCCAGGATATAACGGACCCTGCCCTGTTCTTCACTTCCGATGCGCGCAAGTATCAGGTACCGGTAATTATAATAACCGTGAAGCAGGAAGCTGTTGTTTCCGTAATTCCAGTTTTCCCTTGGCAAAAGACCGATATCCTGGGGCTTTATGGTAAGGATCTCGCATCCGTTGGCGCTGTCAAAGGCCTGTATCTTGGCGTAACGCTTACGGAATCCTTCCCAAAGCTTATGGGGCCCTATGTCTTCCTGTTCCTCTTCTTCGAGGCGCTGCAGGTCCTGGGGATTTCCCAAAAGTATGTCTTCCTCCCGGTCATTGCCTGCCTGGACATTAGCCTCTGGGACATTGTCCTGTGGGGTATTATTCTGCGGGACATTACCCTGTTGGGCATTGCCCTGTGGGGCGTTATTCTGCGGGGTATTTCCCTGCGGGGCATTACCCTGTGGGGCATTGTTCTGCGGGGCATTTTCCTGTGGGGCGTTATTCTGCGGGGCATTTCCCTGTGGGG
>JABLTT010017424.1_pt1 | contig 12115 bp, 7 predicted proteins | sample 7160061 | NCBI WGS metagenome assembly JABLTT01 (sample SAMN14651232, study PRJNA627086) | human gut metagenome | isolation source: feces | host: Homo sapiens | reverse complement strand
TGGGCCGGCACCCAGTCAAGTATGACGCCGATTCCCTGTCCGTGCATATAGTCCATAAAGTACATGAAATCCTCAGGAGCACCGTAACGGCTGGTAGGGGCATAATACCCTGTTACCTGATAACCCCAGGATTCATCCAGAGGATGCTCCATCACAGGCATGAGCTCCACATGGGTGTATCCCATATCCTTTACGTATTCCGCCAGCCTTGGGGCCAGCTCCCGGTAATTATAAAATTCGGAACCCGCCAGGTCCTGTCCTGTCTCATCCCTGACCGTCTCCTTACGGATCCAGGAGCCCAGATGGACCTCATATATGTTCATGGGCTTGTCCTTTGTATCTGTCTTTGCCCTCTGATCCATCCATGACTTGTCGTTCCATGTGTATTTATCAATATCCCATACAATAGAGGCATTGTTGGGACGCAGCTCTGCGTAGTTTGCATAGGGATCAGCCTTCAGCATAGGCTCCCCTGCCCTTGTCTTTATCTCGTACTTATATATCTCACCTTCATACAGACCGGGAATGAACAGCTCGAACACGCTGCCGTCCCCTTCGCCCAGGCGGCGCATCTGATGGCGTCTTCCATCCCAAAGGTTGAAATCCCCCACCACGCTGACGCGCATGGCGCATGGCGCCCACACGGAAAAGTACACGCCGGATACCCCGTCAATGGTCATGGGATGGGCGCCCATTTTCTCATAAATTGTATAGTGGATGCCCGCTGCAAATTTCTTCAGGTCTTCTTCCCGGTACTGGGGAGCAAATGAATAGGGATCACAGAGTTCCTCCGTCACCCCGTTGTCATAGGTGACCTCCAGGGTATAGGGCGTCTTGCTCTTGCGTGGTATCAGGGCCGCGAAAAAACCAGCCTCGTCCGCCAGCTCCATGGGATATTTCTTCCCGGTGGTGGAAATCTTCACACTGATTTCAGCCGCAGTGGGTACCAGCGCCTGAATCAGAAGTCCATCCTCTGTCAGATGGGGTCCCAGCATGGCATGGGGATTGGATGCTTCCGAATACACCAGTTCTTCAATCCCTGCCCAGTCCATCAAATCGTATAATTTCTGTTCCATATGATTGCCCCCTTGTAAGTTTATTCATTCTTCGGTCTGATATCAGCATGCCTGCTGTATATCCTACTTCTAAAGGGTATTTGCCCTGTCAGCAATATTCTGTCTGAAATTAACCACATCATGCTCGTATTCTTCATCCATAAGGGGAGAAGTAATCATGAAATCCGCGCTGGCCTTGTTATTTGCAATGGGAATATCATACACCTGGGCAATCCTTAACAAAGCCTTAACATCCGGATCATGGGGCTGCGCTGTCAGCGGATCGGAAAAGAAAATCACAAAATCAATTTTTCCCTCCACAATCTTGGCCCCAATCTGCTGGTCGCCGCCCAAGGGGCCGCTGTTATACCCCTTTACAGGCAGGTTGGTTGCATCCGTAATCATACGGGCCGTTGTGCCGGTCCCGCACAGGAAATGCCTGGACAGTATATCCTTATGTTCCCCGCACCACTGTATCAGTTCCCGTTTCTTCTGGTCGTGGGCAATCAGGGCAATGTTCTTCTGTCTGCGTATTGTCATAGGTAAATAATCCATTTTCATCTGTCTCCTTTCAGTCTGTCACTTTGTTTGCGATGGTACCTATCCCTTCTATGGTACACTCCACCACATCTCCCGGAACCAGGAATTTCGGCGGGTCAAAGCCCATGCCCACTCCTGCCGGGGTTCCCGTGGCAATAATGGTTCCTGGCTTTAAGGTCATGCCCTGGGAAAGTTCGCTTACAATGTGACTGATATCAAATATGAGCAGCTCCGTATTACTGTCCTGGCGAAGTTCGCCGTTCACCCTGGACTGTACCTGTACTTTGGGCGGATAGGACAATTCATCCACAGTGGCTATGCATGGTCCCATGGGCAGAAAGCCGTCCAGCCCCTTGCCGAAATACCACTGCTTATGCCGTGTCTGCAGGGTCCTGGCGCTGACGTCATTGATGATAGTATATCCGAATATATAGTCCTTTACATCTTCCTCCCTGACATGGGATGCCTCGCGGCCGATGATGACTGCCAGCTCTGCCTCGTAATCCAAATCCGTTACAATATCCCTGTGGCTTGGGATGCCTGCCCCGGGATCCGTGGCACGGTTTACCCGCTTGGAAAAATAGATGGCATGGGGCCTTTCCCCGTCAAATGCTTCCTTCTTAAATCTGGCCGATTCCTCAGCGTGAGCCATGTAATTGATTCCCAGGCAGATAACATCCTGCCGAGGGTGGGGAATCGGGGCTAAAAGGCTTACCTCCCCAATAGGGGCAGCCCCCCTGACCTTATATGGGTCCTGGCCGGACACATACTCCAGCAGCTGTTTCTCCGACTCGCTGATGTTCTCTATCAGCTCCTGCATGGTCTTATAATCCATATCCAGGGAAGCAAGGGGATAGACCCAGCTTCCGTCCCTGCTGATGACTCCAAGTCCGGATTTGTGTTCGATTTCATATGTAACTAGTCTCATAATGCCCTCCTGCTCATACCATTACGTGTATCTCATGTTTACTCTATCACATTTTTCCGAATTTTTCTACGATTTTGCCATTATTTCAGAAATCGCCCTTCCCCCTGTCAGAGCCCTTCTGCCTAATAAATAGACTCCCGGAGTATCTTATGTATCTGGATTGCCAGAGTGGGCAGGAAAGCGGCCGCCGCCAGGGTGGTAAGCTGGCTCAGGCTTAAATCGGCTGCGGCAAACATGATTTGAAGGCCCGGCACAAAGAGCACCGCTGCCAGAAGAACCACGCCCAGCTGGAACGCCATAACGCTGTACAGGTTGCTTCCCAGCCCCAGACGTATGATGGAATGGCTGCTGCGGCAGTTGAATCCGTGGAACAGCCGGGCCAGGGTAAGGGTGGAAAATGCCATGGTACAGGCCCTTCCCGCACCGCCCTCATGAAGTCCGGTGGTATAGGCCCACATGGTGGCTGCCGCAATCAGGGCTCCCTGGACCAGGATATCCCGTATAAAGGACGCCGTGAGGATGCCCTCCTTTGGATTTCTGGGAGGCTCCTTTAACAGACCTTCCTCCGGCGGTTCCATCCCTATGGCAATGGCCGGCAGGGAATCCGTTATAAGGTTGATAAACAGCAGATGCACCGGTTTAAAGGGCAGGGGCAGGGACAGAAGGGATGTGTATAATACGCAGAAAATGCCTGCCATGTTGCCTGACAAAAGGAACTGGATGGAGTTCTTTATATTTCTGTACACATTCCTGCCGTTGGATACTGCCTTTATGATGGTGGCAAAATTGTCGTCCGCCAATATCATGGACGCCGCATCCTTGGACACCTCGGTTCCCGTGATTCCCATGGCCACGCCGATATCGGCCTTCTTAAGGGCCGGGGCGTCATTGACACCGTCTCCGGTCATTGCCACAATGTGTCCCCGGTTCTGCCATGCCTTGACAATACGTATCTTGTGCTCCGGCGATACCCTGGCATAGACTGAAATGTGTTCCAGACTCCGGTTCAAATCCTCCTCTTCCATCTGGTCCAGCTCCGCCCCTGTCACCGCCATGTTGCCCGGCGTAAATATGCCGATCCGCTCTGCTATGGACATGGCGGTCACTTTATGGTCCCCTGTGATCATCACAGGGCGTATGCCTGCCTGCCTGGCGCTGGCCACTGCCTGGCGCGATTCCGGCCTGGGCGGATCCATCATGGCAGTGAGCCCCAGAAACACCAGATTATCCTCCAGCCTTCCTGACAGGGATGAGCGTTCCTGGCTGTTCCCTGCTTTTGCCCCGGCTAAGCCGGAATTACCGTGCTCCTTTCCCTCCTCATTGAAAGGACGGCATGCAAAAGCCAGGACCCGGAGTCCCCTGGCAGACCAGCGGCTGTTCTGGTCCAGTATCCTCTGGCGGTCCGAGGACGACAAGGTACGGCAGGGTATGGCTGCCTCTGGCCTCTGGCCGGATTCCCCCGGCCTCTGACCGGCTGCCCCTGTCCCCTGGCCGGCTAACCCTGTCCCCTGGCCGGCGGCCGGATTAGCCAGGCGGGTGCATTTTTTCAGCAGCACATCCACGGCTCCCTTGACAAAGACAATATCGTGTCCTTCTATCTCATTTACGGTAGTCATAAGCTTGCGGCGGGAGTCAAAGGGAATCTCCCCCTTTCTGGGACTCTGGAGCCGAACCTGTTCCGGGATAAGCCCTGCCTCCCTTGCCATGTTAAACAGCGCTGTCTCCATGGGGTCCCCGTCCTGGCCGGAGGCGTTGTTATTAAGAACCGCCCCCATAAGCAGGAGCCTGACATCGCTCCTTCTCTTTTCATTTTCCAGCCATGACGGCTGCTGCTGCGTGTGGTTGACGTACACCTGCTCCACATCCATGCGGTTCTGTGTCAGGGTTCCCGTCTTATCGGAACAGATAACAGAGACGCATCCCAGGCTCTCCACCGCCTTCAAATCTTTTATGATAGCCTGTTCCCTTGCCATTTTCTGGGTGCCCATGGCCTGGACAATGGTGACGATGGAGCTGAGCGCCTCCGGTATAGCTGCCACTGCCAGGGCCACGGCAAACATCAAGGCATCCAGCACCGGTTCCCGGCGGTACAGGCTGAGCAAAAACACCAGGCCGCAGATGGCTATGATGGCAATGGCCAGATGTCCGGAGAACCGGTCCAGGCTTACCTGAAGCGGGGTCTTTTGTTCCTTGGTTCCGTTCATCAGCACAGCTATCTTACCGATTTCCGTATTCATTCCCGTGGCTGTTACCGCTGCCACGGCACGGCCTGAGGTCACCAGGGAACCGGAAAATACCATGTTGGTCCGGTCGGCCAATGCCACGGTTCCCTCCCGCGCCTTCACCGCCCCGGTGTGTTTCTCCACCCCCAGGGATTCCCCTGTAAGGGAGCTCTCATTGACGGTCAGCCCGTACACCTCCAGCAGCCGTCCGTCCGCGGCCACCATATCGCCGGTCTCCAGCAGCAGGATATCCCCCGGTACCACCAGGGCGGACGGTATGGTCATGCTGCGCCCGTCCCGCAGGACCCTGGCTTCAGGCGAGGAAAGCCGCTTTAAGCTGTCCAGGGATTTTTCCGCCTTCTGGTGCTGGACCGTTCCCAGCACTGCATTTAGCAGCAGGACCGCAAATATGACCATGGCGCTCTCCGGATCCCCTGTGAGCATGGACACTGCGGCCGCCCCGATCAGGATAATGACCAAAAGGTCCTTAAACTGCGCAAGAAATACCTGCCACCACTGGAGCCGTCCTGCCTCCTCCAATACATTTTCCCCATATTCCTTAAGACGCTGCTCCGCCTGCCCGCTGTCAATTCCCTGCCTTCCGGAGTCCAGCCCGGCTAACACCTCTGCCTCCGGCTGTTCAAACCAATCTGCCATCTGTCTCTCCCCTCTTACCTAATTCATGGTTCTTATGAGCCTGCGCTAATGTGCGTCTGCTTCCCCGGTATCCGCCAGACGCCGCGTGAACAGATATAAAAATGCTCCCGGAAGCGCATGCATACGCTGTTTCCGGGAGCACTCCATAAGAGTACCCACTCTAAATCTATGAATTAGTAAGAATCATTATGACCGGCCATACACAGCCGGGGCGAGAAAGCTTTACCGCCTGTCCTTAAAATCAATCCCTTCTTCCGAAAATCATACCGAATGCCACCTTATAGCCTTCCTCCAGGGAATCTGTCTCCACATATTCCTCCCTGGTATGGGCCCCTGCGCCGCGGAAGCTTCCCACGCACACGCTTGGAATCCCCAAAGACAGCGGGATATTGCAGTCCGTGGAGCCGGCATGGTGTTTGGGCGCCTGTCCGGTCATTTCTTCAACCACCCGGTGGGCCCAGTCTGTCAGGGCCTGTTTTTGTGCCGGGTCCACCTGGCCTTCGCAGGGCCTGACTCCTATAACCTGGAAAGACACGTCCGTCCCCTCTGCCTTTGCACGGTCAAGTACCTCCATGAACTGCCGTTCCATATATTCCAGGTTCTCCCTTTTGTCGGAACGGAACTCGTACAGCATCTCGGCTTCCTGGGCAATGGTATTAACCGATGTCCCTCCTGATATCATACCTACATTATAGGTTGTCTTTCCGCCCTCCGGCACCTGGATTTTATAAAGCTTCCCCACCAGGGACGCCAGTCCCGCTATGGCATTATCATTGCCAAAGTCATTGTAGGAATGACCGCCCCGGGTGCGGACCTTTACCCGGAAGCGCTTGGAACCCACCGCCCTGTCCACGATGCTGGAAAGAGAACTGTCAAAGGTACAAAAGCTCTTTATCCTGCCGCCGTAGTCCTCGCAGATCTTACGCACTCCCTTCAGGTTTCCCAGACCTTCTTCCCCTGCATTGCACACCAGCAGAAGTCCGGGGGCATCCTCCCCCCGGATTTCCCTCCAACTGGGAGAATCCACATGCCGGGCTATATATTTCCCTGCCAGCAGAAGACATACCAGACATGCCGTGTCGTCTCCCACGCCGGGACAATAGATGCGTCCGTCCTCTACCCTTAAGGGAAGTTCTGTCTCATCGGAAAACACCACATCCATATGGGCCATGAACACATCCAACGGCCTGTCCTGGCTTACATCCGCCGGATACACCACATTAAGGGCCTGGTCAATATATACGCCCCTGGCGCCCTGGGACTTAAGCCAGTTCAGACAGAATTCAGCCCGCCTCTCTTCATGGTTGGAGGGCGCCGGTATCCTGGCCAGCTCCAGAAGAAGGCTGTAAGCCTCCTGCCTGTGGTTCTCTATATACCGTATCATTTCCTCTGACAGTATCATCTGCTTCCTCTTCCTTTCTTTCGCCTTTTCCCGCTGCCTTTCCCCTGGAGGCTTTCTTCTGCGCGGGAACCTCCTTTCCCATGAGAACCACGATGGTCCTTGCCATAATCATTATGGACTTCTGGTTCTCCAGAACCGGTTCACTGCCCCCGGGATACATGCCGTTCACCTGGTCCTCGTCCGTATTAAAGGCCGTATGCCACTTATAGTCCTTCGGCAGGTTGGGAAGGGCAAACTCATGTGGTTCCCAGTGCATGTTAAACGCAACGTAGAAGTAGTCGTCCTCCCTTCCGTCCGGCTTTTTACCGTATTTTCCGCAGTATAATATACCCAGCTGGCGGAGGAAACGGTCAAACATGGGACACCAGGTCTTAAGGCCGTGGTAGGACACGTCCGGCAGCCCCACGGAGCGGTAATCCATCAGGGCCGGCTCCTTCTCCATATGGAACACGGAGTGCTCCTTTCTGAATTGAATTACATGCTTTACAAATTCATGGATGCTGCTGTTGGAATTTAACAGGCCCCAGTTAAGCCATGATATATCATTGTCCTGGCAGTAGGAGTTGTTGTTTCCCTTCTTGGTCCGGCCAAATTCGTCCCCCATCATAAGCAAAGGAGTTCCCTGGCTTAAAAACAGCATGAGCAGGGCATTGCGTATCTGTTTCCTGCGCATCTGCATGATGCGTTTCTTTCTGCTGGGGCCTTCCACTCCGCAGTTCCAGGACTGGTTGTAGTCTGTTCCGTCCCGGTTCTCCTCCCCGTTGGCCTCATTGTGCTTTGTGTCATAGGACACCATGTCCATCAGGGTAAAGCCATTGGTATTAGCCATGTAGTTGACAACGCCCACCTGGCCGGGATTATGACGGATGTGGTATACCAGACGGTTAAGCTGGTCCTCATCCCCCTTCAGAAAGCTTCGCATATCCATCATGAACCCGTCATTATATTCAGCCAGATGTTTTTCCTGCCCCGGCTCCACACCGTCCCACCCGGGCGCCAACAGCTTCAGCCTGCTGAGGTACGGATCCTCGCCCAAAAGCTTCACAGGCGCATAGCCCACCAGCCGGACGCCGTCCACGTGGTATTCCTGAGCCCAGAAGCGGACCACATCCAGCACATAGGAGGGCGCTTCCTTCCCGTCAAAGAATAATTCCAGAACCAGTTCCAGTCCTGCCCTGTGGAGGGCCTTCACCATATCCTTAAACTCCCGTTCAGGCTCCCTCACAGGTCCGCTGCTGTAGGCACACTTAGGCGCAAAATAATACCCTCTGGTATATCCCCAGTAATTCAGCTTTCCGTCCGGTTCTTCAGCTGCAAAAGGACTTCCGTCCACACGCTCCGGTATGATTAACTCCTCAAACTCCACCGGGGGCATCATCTCCACAGTGGTGATCCCCAGGTCTTTGAGATAGGGTATCTTCTCCGCCACGCCCTTAAAGGTTCCCCTGCTGTCTCCTTCCAGGCCGGAGGAGGCATGTTTGGTAAATCCCCTGGTATGAATATGGTAAATCACACACTGGTCATAAGGGATGCAGGGTAGGATATCATCCTCCCAGTCGTACGCGCCCCCTTCTGTATCCACCGGCGTGCGGACCGGCTTGTCCCGGCGCGCCAGGCTTCCCCAGCGCTCCATGCCAGTAAACTTCCTCCCGTAAGGGTCCGGCATCTGCTGTCCGTCTACCTCGTACACGTACTCCAGGCCGGAAAAGTCTCCCAGCACAGTCATGCCCCACACATCCCCTGTTCTGGCATTTACCGGAAATTCGATTCTACCCTTGGGGCTTTTGGCCCCTTTCCTATATAAAATAACGGCGCAGGTCTCTCCCTTAGAGGGGAAAGAAAAATGCACCCCTCCGGAGACAGCAGTCACTCCCATCGCATATATCCTTCCATCATTCCTGTCTATCCGGAATCCCTTCATCATAGCTGTTACCGCCTTTCCCAAGACCACTGTTTCTGAATTATCAACAACTGTTTTTAAGTGGATTTTCTATTTGAAACTGTCATAAGCACGATAAGAAAAGTATATAGTTAATTCGATATTTTGTCAATAAATCAACACTCCCTGGCAGAAATCGTCATCTTTTTATGCACAAAAAGAACTGGTTATCAGAAAAATACAACCCGTCTGATAACCAGCTCCCATACTGTGCCTGCTGTTATTTCTGCGCCTCTATCTGCTCCACCAGCTCGTTAAGATACATCCAGCGCTCCATCTTCTCCTCCAGCTGTGCTTCCCTGGCGGACTTTTCCTCCATCAGCTCATTGAGCCTGGTATAGTTGGTGGCGGATTTTCCAATCTCCTGCTCCAAATCTCCGATGGACTGTTCCAGAGCCGCGATATCCGCCTCAATGGTTTCCCATTCCCGCTGTTCCTTAAAGGAAAGCTTGCGCTTCTTTTCGCCGCCTGCGGCCTGCTTCCAGTTATTCCGATTTATGGGGAGGCCGGACCCGTTTTCATCACTGTCCCCGGCTCTTACGCCCTTCTGCTCCCCTGTCTCCTGGGGATGTCTGGCGGACCAGGCAATCTGATAATCCGTAAATCCGCCCTCATACTGGGTCACCTTTCCCTGTCCCTCAAAGGCAAAGATTCGGTTCACAACGCGGTCCAGGAAATACCGGTCATGGGATACGGCTATAACTATGCCCGGAAATGTATCCAGATAGTCCTCCAATATGGTCAGTGTCTGGATATCCAGGTCATTGGTGGGCTCGTCCAACAGTATCACATTGGGCGCCTCCATAAGGATACGCAGCAGGTAAAGCCTCCGCCTCTCCCCGCCTGATAAGCGGCCTATGGAGGTATACTGCATACCGGAGGGGAATAAAAACCGCTCTAACATCTGGCTGGCGCTGATACTGCCGTCCTTTGTCTTTACGTATTCCGCCACATTCTTAATATAGTCAATCACCCTAAGGCTTTCATCCATGGCCTCATTTTCCTGGGAGAAATACCCCATCTTCACGGTCTGTCCTATCTGGATGGTGCCGGAATCCGGTTCCACCCAGCCTGCCAGCATCTTCATCAGGGTGGACTTTCCGCTTCCGTTGGGGCCGATGATACCCACACGGTCATTTTTCAGGAAAATGTAGGTGAAATCCTTCATCAGCACCTTGTCCCCGTAAGCCTTGCACAGATCCTTCACCTCCACCGTGGTCCTGCCTAACCGGCTGGCTATGGATTCCAGCTCCACGTTGCGGTCATATTCCGGCCCCTTCTGGTCCCGAAGCTCCTCATACCGCTGTATATGGGCCTTCTGCTTGGTGGAACGGGCCCTGGCTCCCCGCTGCATCCAGGCAATCTCATTGCGCAGAATGGTCTGCCGTTTACGCTCCGATGCCTCGGCCATCTCCATGCGCTCCGCCTTCAGGGCAAGGAAGCCCTCATAATTAGCCTGGTAGCTGTAGAGCTTTCCCTTGTCCAGCTCCACAATGCGGCCCACCACGCTGTCCAGGAAGTACCGGTCATGGGTAATCATCAGCAGGGCGCCCCGGAAGGCTTTCAGATATTCCTCCAGCCAGTCAGCCATACCGCTGTCCAGATGGTTGGTAGGCTCGTCCAGTATCAGAAGGTCCGCTGTACTCATAAGCACACTGGCTAAGGCCACCCTCTTTCTCTGTCCGCCGGAAAGGGTGGATGTCAGGGCATCGTGTTCTATGATACCCAGCTTGTTAAGCATGCTCTTGGCCGTGGCCTGCATCTCGTCCGCAGAACTGTAGTGGGTTTCCCCGGCATTTTCCCGCATAACGCTTTCAAGCACCGTATCCCCCTCCGCGAATTCCGGGATCTGGGACAGATAGCGTATGTAGAGGCTGCGGCCCCTTACCACGCTGCCGCTGTCCGCATCTTCCAGCCCCGCGACAATCTTAAGGAGAGTGGACTTGCCCGTGCCGTTGACGCCAATCAGCCCAATCTTCTCCCCCTCGTTGATGGAGAAGGACGTGTCGTCAAACAGCAGCCTCTCCGTATATGATTTTGTCAAATGTTCAATGGTAACCAGATTCATCGTCTTTTCCTCTTATTCAATCACCAGCTCCACCGGACAATGGTCTGAACCCATGACCGTATTGTGGATGGACGCGCTTACCAGTCTGTCCTTAAGGCTTTCTGATACACAAAAATAGTCAATGCGCCACCCTGCATTCTTGGCCCTGGCGCTGAAACGGTAGGACCACCAGGAGTATATCCCCTCCAGGTCCGGATAGAAATAGCGGAACGTGTCCACAAAGCCTGTTGCCAGAAGGTCTGTGAACTTGCCCCTCTCCTCATCGGTAAAGCCGGCATTTTTCCTGTTTGTCTTGGGATTCTTAAGGTCAATCTCCTTGTGGGCCACATTCAGATCCCCGCAGAATACCACCGGCTTGTTTTTCTCCAGTTTCTTAAGGTATGCCAGGAAATCGTCCTCCCACTTCATCCTGTAATCCAGCCTAGCCAGGCCGTCCTGTGAATTGGGGGTATAGCAGGTCACCACATAATATTCAGGAAACTCTGCCGTAATCACACGCCCCTCGGTATCGTGTTCCTCCATGCCGATGCCATAGGACACGGACACGGGTTCCTCTTTCGTGAACATGGCTGTGCCGGAATATCCCTTTTTCCTGGCGTAGTTCCAGTACTGGTGATAGCCGGGCAGGTCCAGTTCAATCTGCCCCTCCTGAAGCTTGCTTTCCTGTATACAAAATACATCTGCCTCCGCTTCCCTGAAAAAATCCAGAAAGCCTTTACCTACGCAGGCCCTGAGGCCGTTTACATTCCACGAAATCAACTTAGTCATTCTTTATGGCTCCTCTCCGGAACATGGTCCGGGAATGGGTTTCCGGTATGTTCCTGTGTCGTTTTCAAACAGCTGCCTACTCCGGATATACCAGCCTGGATTCCGGGAACTGGTCCACATGGTACAGTACTTCCAGGTACTTCCCGGCCAGGTATCTGGCCATGCCCAAATTCATATCCAGATAATTGCCGCAGTCCTTTGGCGACGCCCCGGGCACCTCCCCCTGAAAATCCCTGATAAACTCATACATTTCCACCATCAGGGGCAGGATATCCGCGGACTGGTAATCCCCTGCCAGAAGCAGATAGAAACCGGTCCTGCCCCCCATGGGTCCGAAGTAAATGCACTTTTTGCCAAAGGTGCCGTGATTCCTTAAAAAGGTTGCCCCCAGATGCTCAATGGTATGCATTTCTGCGGTGTTCATCACCGGCTCCTCATTGGGCGAGGTCATCCTCAGGTCGAAGGTGGTCACCATTCCTCCTTCCACCTGATCCTTCCTGGATACATAGACTCCAGGCTGCAGCTTATTGTGGTCA
>JABLTT010072625.1_pt1 | contig 12121 bp, 6 predicted proteins | sample 7160061 | NCBI WGS metagenome assembly JABLTT01 (sample SAMN14651232, study PRJNA627086) | human gut metagenome | isolation source: feces | host: Homo sapiens | reverse complement strand
CGGACCATGTGGAATATCGGATGGGAATGGAGGCTTATGATAATGAAGGACGTTTTATCCGGTGAAGGCGAAAGGGGAGGTACGGTTACGATCCGTGTTATCGATCAATAGCTCGGGGATACGGGCGATATCGAGTTTCATGCCTTGCTTTCCCGCTAGGTTGAAATCTTCCGTATCGCTATTCTCCAGATGTTCCAAAACCTTGGATAACTGTGTCCCTAAGAAGCTGGAGATGATCGCTGGGGGAGCCTCGTTCGCTCCCAGACGATGGGCGTTGGTCGCGCTGGAGATGCTGGCCTTCAGCAATGCGTTATGGGTGTACACGGCTTTCAGTACGTTGACCACGAAGGTCACGAAGCGCAGGTTGTCTTCCGGCGTCTTACCCGGTCCCATCAAAAGGATTCCGGTATCGGTTCCCAGCGACCAGTTATTGTGCTTGCCGGAACCGTTCACGCCTTTGAACGGTTTCTCGTGCAACAGGACACGGAACCCATGTTTGCGGGAGATCTTGCGCATTAGGGCCATGATCAGTAAGTTATGGTCATTGGCGAGGTTGCATTCCTCGAAGATGGGAGCCAGCTCGAATTGGTTCGGGGCGACCTCGTTATGACGGGTCTTTACGGGAATGCCAAGTTTCAATGCCTCAACCTCGAGGTCTTTCATGAATTCCATGACACGGGTGGGGATGGCTCCGAAGTAATGATCCTCCAACTGTTGGTTCTTCGAGCTTTCATGTCCCATCAAGGTTCGGCCGGTCATCAACAGATCGGGACGTGCGGCGTATAGGCCCTCGTCTACTAGGAAGTATTCCTGTTCCCAACCTAGGTAGGCGTATACTTTCTTCACGTCCGGGTTGAAGTAGTGGCAGACATCGACCGCCGCCTTGTTCACGGCTTCCAAGGCTTTCAGCAAGGGAGCTTTGTAGTCGAGGGACTCGCCTGTGTAAGCGATGAAGATCGTCGGGATGCACAGGGTGTCTCCTACGATAAAAGCAGGGGAGGAAGGATCCCAAGCCGAGTAGCCACGGGCCTCGAACGTATTGCGGATACCGCCGTTCGGGAAACTGGAGGCGTCCGGCTCTTGCTGGATCAGTAGTTTCCCCTCGAATTCCTCAAGTACGCCGCCTTTGCCATCGTGCTCGATGAAAGCATCGTGCTTCTCGGCGGTACCTTCCGTCAAGGGATGGAACCAGTGGGTGTAGTGGGTAGCGCCTTTTTCCATCGCCCATTTCTTCATGCCGGAGGCCACGGCGTTCGCTGTCTCACGGTCTAACGGGGTACCGTTGTCGATGGAGTCCACCAGTCTCTCGTACGCTCTCTCTGGAAGATATTTGAACATCTTCTCACGGTTGAATACTAACTCACCGTAATACTCGGAAGGTCTCTCGGCGGGAGTGGTTAGCTCGGTCGCTTTCTTCTCGAACGCCGATTCTACGACTCTAAATCTTAACTTTGACATAATACCTGATGATTATTGTTGTTTATAGTAAATGACTTATCTTAGCCACTTCCTCAGCCTAGCCATGGCCTCTAGGGTGTCATCCCTATCGCCGAAAGCGGTGAGGCGTAGATAACCTTCCCCGCTCGGCCCGAATCCCACTCCGGGGGTTCCGACTATCTTGACTTCATAAAGCAGTTTGTCAAAGAATTTCCATGAGGAGAGGCCGTCCGGGGTCTTTAGCCAGAGGTATGGGGCGTTATCACCTCCGTACACCGTGAGACCGCAGTTTTGCAGGCCCTCTTTCATGATCTTTGCGTTGGTCATATAATAATTGATAGTAGCTGTTACTTGCTGTTTCCCGGCGGTGGAATAAACCGCCTCCGCACCCCGTTGGGTTATGTAGCTGGTTCCGTTGAATTTCGTGCATTGGCGACGGTTCCATAATTTGTTCAACTGTACCCGTTGCCCGTCCAGCGTGAAAGCGTTCAGCTCCTTCGGTACGACCGTGTATCCGCAACGTATTCCCGTGAATCCGGCGGTTTTAGAGAAGCTCCGGAATTCGATGGCTACCTTCTTCGCTCCTTTGATCTCGTAGATAGAGTGGGGAATATTTGGGTCCTGTATATAAGCCTCGTAAGCGGAGTCGTACATGATAAGCACGTCGTTGGCAAGGGCATAGTTTACCCATTTCTTCAATTCGTCCTTAGTCAGGGTCGTTCCGGTCGGGTTATTGGGATAGCAGAGGTAAAGGATGTCCACCCTGCGACTGGGCAGATCCGGTACGAAGTTGTTTTCCTCCGTGCAAGGGATGTATACGACATCGCTCCATTTCCCGTTTTCCAATACCCCGGTACGTCCGCTCATTACGTTCGAGTCGATGTAGGCCGGATATACGGGGTCTGTCACCCCGATACTATTGTCGTGGCGGAGCATGTCACCTATATTTCCACAATCGCTTTTCGCTCCGTCGCTGATGAATACCTCGCTCGGTTCGATAAAGACTCCCCGGCTGGCATAATCGTTCTTGATGATAGCGTCGATTAGGAATGGATATCCCTGCTCGGGGCCATATCCGTGGAATGTATCCTTGCTCGCCATTTCTTCCACGGCTTTATGCATCGCCTCGATAACGGCGGGGGCAAGTGGTTGCGTAACGTCACCAATACCCATTCGAATGATCTTATCCTTGGGATGGGTAACCTTGAAGCTGTTTACCTTTTTCGCGATGTCGGAGAAAAGGTAATTGTTCTGTAGTTTCAGGAAATGTTCATTAATTAGTGCCATACTCAGTTCTTTTGTTTTTATGTTGTTGTTTTTGTTGTTTTGTCTTGTTCCCCGTGTCAGACTTTGATGAATCCCTCGAATACGTTGACCGCTCCGCCGGTCATAAAGACCTTACCGCTTCGCTCGTTCCACTCGATGGTTAAAGGGCCCCCATCCATGATGACCTTTGTCTTTCGCTTTGTCTTCCCACGTACGACCCCGGCCACGGCGGTGGCGCAAGCTCCGGTTCCGCAGGCTTGGGTGATGCCGGAACCTCGTTCCCACACTCTCATCCGTACCTCGTCCGGCTTTAGCACCTGCACGAACTCCACGTTTGTCCGATCCGGAAAAAGCGGGAGGCATTCCAGTAACGGGCCTACGCTTGCCAGACCGACCTGGTCTATCTCGTCCACGAAGATAACCAAGTGAGGATTTCCCATAGAGATGACGGTGCCGGTGTAAATTTCTCCTCCAGCCTCAACCTCCAAGGCCATCTCGCCTACGGCAGGCATTCCCATATCTACCGTGACCTCGGTGACCTCTTCACGCTCTATTTTCAATTGTAGCTCTTTGATACCTGATAAGGTCTCTAAGGTAACCTTGTTCTTTTGCGTTAGGCCGGCCTCATAGACATATTTGCCAATACATCTGGATGCGTTTCCGCACATCATCGCCTCGGAGCCGTCCGCATTATAGATATGCATGCTGAAATCCGCGATGTCTGAAGAACCTATCAAGACCAAACCATCAGATCCTATGCCTGTGTGCGGCTTGCTCCATGCGATAGATAATTCCTCGGGGTTGTCTATCGGATAGACCATCGTGTTTACATAGATGTAATCATTTCCGGCACCGTGCATCTTTGTGAATCTGATTGATTTTGTCATTTTGATGATATTATTCTTTATATTATTTCTTTTTGTTTTATTGTAATGCAAATATATAACGTTTTGATAAGTATATAACAGGTGAGAGGCTCGAATGTTTTATAAATATGAGGTTTGTAATAGATTGAACTTATAATATATGCTTTTAGTTATAAATGATAATTAGAAGTGTGTGTTTTGGTTTTATATCGTAATATATGCTTTGTGAATATGGGTTGCTGTAACTGTAAGTAAAAAAACTATATATCTATCTATTTGCTTAAAATAAGTCTGTTTGTCTGACGAGCCTCTTTTTCAAGAAGCCTCAACTAGGGATAGATAATGGATGAAAATACGTATTTAACCACTGATTTCTACGTAAAAGGTCATGTTTTGTCACACGAAAGGTCGCGTTGGGCGACGCAAGTAGTGGCGTTAGCCAACGCAATAGGTCACGTAAGGCGATACATATAGTCGCGTCGGGCGATACAACCGTATGAAATGCGTCTTTTATCCGTATAAAAAACATGTTTTGACCCGTATAAATGTGAACTAGCATGAATTATTTTTCTAGAACAAAAGGTCGTATTTGGCTAATATATTACTAAACAATCATTTGCTAATATTTTTTCTCATATTTAGGGACGATAAGTACATCAGGCCAGAAAAATCAACTCTCCGGGAGTTTGGTTTACAAATTGACAAAAAGAAAGGAGCTACTCGGTTTTGTTTCCGGATAGCTCCTTTTATCAGATTAACTAATTATCTAGATAATTTATTTTACGAACTTAACAGTTGTCTTATGAGCAGATCTCAAGAGCTTAGACTGATCGATTGAGATCATATAAATACCGTTCGGCATATTCGGAGTGCTGATGTATTGCTCATCGCTAGTGATGATACCCGTAGAAACAACTCTACCTACCATATTAACGATTACATAATTACCCTTACCATTCTTTACATAAAGACCGCTAGCGTTTGTAGATACCGTAACCTCTTGAACCTCGTCACTGATAGTCTCGTTATCGGTGATGATACCCATAGCGTCAGATGTAATATATAATGTCGCCATGCGGACATTTTCTTTAACGCCATCGCCATTAGGATCAACAGCAGGACTAAAGTCTACCGTAATCTTAGTATCATTTGTAGGAGCCGTAGCCTTGATATTCATGACTTTTTCTTTACTGCTTCCTTTCAAGAAGTTGACATCTACGATCATCTTTGTATCTTTTAAGCTCGTAGCTTCAACTTTTGTCGTTGCGTCGATTTCCATTACACGAATAACCTCATCTTTTTTAGCTTCGTAAATAGAATCGATTGTAATAGTGTAATTGGTTTCTGCGCTTGCTTTAAGATTACTAACGACACCATTAACAAGAGAGGACATAATAGAATTGATTGCTGTGCTCATTGTTGCCGGCATTGTAACGATCTGTTTAGACATTGGAGTCCAAGCTGTATTTACGTCAGCACGTACTGAATCTGTTGTCGTTAAAACTAGATTTGCTCCAGATACGCCAATTGTCGGAGTCAACTTCTTATATCCTTTGATTTTGCTAGATGCGGCATCATATGAAGTCAAGACAATAGAATCTGCAGGCATGCCTGTTGTTGATTTCAAGTTTGCATATACGACAGCGTCACCCATTGGCAATTTTGCGTTAGGTGCTTGTAGAGGTTTACCGAATAAGCTAGCCTTGATAGTACTTTCTGTCATCAACTTTGTCATATCAAGAGATATTTGGAAGTTCGGGACTTGAGCTAACGTTGCTGCTAGACTACGTAAATTATCTTCTAAAGTAATCGTATAATCAATCGTACCAGAGCTATTTGCTGTTTCTGTTAGGCTTATCAATTTTCCATCTTTAAGCGGGAAATTAGGGATCATGCTACCTACGGTACCTAACCAACCTAATTTCAATTCTACGGATAAGCTGTTGAAAGGAAGAATGGTTCCTTTGTTCCCGGTCTTGATTAATACTGATAATAAATTTGTGGGTTTACCCGTTTCTGCGTCAACTAAAGCAGCTGCGGATACATCAATTTTCTCTGGTAAATCAATTTTTACGGATTGTCCGTTAAGTGAAACGTTATATTCTTTATAATCACTGAATGTCAGTTTTACGTCATTAACGATCCCTGCGATGAAATCACCCATTCCCGGTGCTATCGCAGAAAAATCCATAGAACTAAGATCCAATTTTAAACTATCAGGAGTAACCGAGATTGGATTTAATTGATCTGCACGTAGGCTTGATACTTGAGGCAAAAATAAAGGGGAATTAATTATGCTTTCGATATTAGGATTTGTGAGAGACATGAAATCAACTCCACTAATTTGCTTTACTTGATCAAAAACGGCAGGAACAATAACTTTAACAACAGCAGCTTTTTCTTTATCTGTTAATTGTTTTTGTTGTTGTGCCATCACTGGGGTGGTAGCCATGAATGTAGCGGCTGCCAAACTAATGCATGTAAAGATTTTCTTCATATAAATTTGTTTTAAAGTGTTTTATGACTCTAGCTGGCAAAGTTATTATAAAAATTAAATGCACCAGCGTTTATTATTCATAAAAGTTGGTGCATTTTGCTACTAAAGAAAAGAAATATTCGTCAATAAGCGGATTCATGTACGCCTTTTATGGCCCTGCCGCTTGGCTCGTTCATGTTTTTGAAAGCCGAGTCCCAAGCTAAAGCCTCTGCGGTAGAACACGCTACGCTAGGAATGGAAGGTACGCTTCTCGCCGCGCTTTCGCTGGGGAAATGCTCTTCAAAGATGGAGCGGTAATAATACTCTTCCTTGTTTTGGGGCGGATTGATCGGGAATCGTTTGGCGGCATTCGCCATCTCTTCATCAGTGACCGACTCGGAGGTTATTTTCTTTAATGTATCGATCCAGCCATAGCCTACCCCATCCGAGAATTGCTCTTTTTGCCGCCAAGCGATCTCCTTGGGCAAGCTGTCGGAAAATGCTTCTCGAAGTATCTTCTTCTCGATGGTCGTACCCGGGCACATCTTTGCCACCGGATTCAGACGCATGGCCACATCAAGAAACTCTTTATCCAAGAACGGCACTCGTCCTTCTACGCCCCATGCGCAAAGGCTTTTGTTAGCGCGCAAGCAATCATATAAATACAGTTTGCTTAATTTACGCAGGGTCTCTTCATGGAAAGCCTGTGCATTCGGGGCCTTATGGAAATATAAATATCCCCCGAATACCTCGTCCGCACCCTCGCCGCTTAGTACCATCTTGATACCCATGCTCCGGATCACACGGGCCAATAAATACATGGGGGTGGAGGCTCGGACGGTAGTGACATCATAGGTCTCGATATGATAAATGACATCTCGTAAAGCGTCCAATCCTTCTTGTATCGTATAATGGATCTCATGATGAACCGTACCGATCGCATCCGCTACTTTACGGGCGGCGATCAAGTCCGGGGCATCTTTCAATCCGATGGCGAACGAGTGGAGTTGAGGCCACCATGCGTCCGCTTTCCCATTGGTCTCGATGCGTTTCGCTGCGTATTTCTTGGCGATAGCGGAGGTGATGGAGGAATCCAAACCTCCGGATAGAAGGACGCCGTAAGGGACATCGCTCATCAGTTGGCGTTTGACGGCGGCTTCCAGCGCATCGTGAAGTTGTTGTACGTCGGTAGGATTATCTTTCACGTTGGCGTAATCCATCCAGTCACGGGTGTACCATCTCGTGAGTTTCCGGTCTTCGCTATAGAAATAATGACCGGGGAGGAACGGTTCGTAATGAGTGGCGAAGCCTTCAAGCCCTTTTAACTCGGAAGATACCATCAAGTGCCCCTTGTCATCGTATCCGATGTAGAGCGGGATCACGCCGATCGGGTCACGGGCGATCAAGTAAACCTCTTTCTCCTCGTCATAGAGAGCGAAGGCGAAAATACCGTTGAGATCCTCGATGAAATCAATCCCTTTCTTCTTGTATAAGGCGAGGATCACCTCGCAATCGGAGCCGGTTTGGAACTCGTAATCGCCTTTTAACCGTTCTCGTAATTCCTGATGGTTGTAGATCTCTCCGTTGACGCAGAGGATGAGTTTCCCGTCGGGGCTGACCAAAGGTTGTCCTCCGGAGGCGGGGTCTACGATGGAAAGGCGTTCATGGGCCAAGATAGCGGTTTTGCCTTGGTAGATACCACTCCAGTCCGGCCCCCGGTGACGGATTCGTTTACTCATTAATAACGCTTGTTTACGCAGGGCTTGCGCTCCGTCGTGTATATTGAATATCGCTGTTATACCACACATGATCATTAAAAATTGAAAGTTGAAAATTAGTTGGTTTGTAAGAAACGGTCGATGGATCGGGCGACATTACGGCCGGAGGCCATCGCTTTTACGACTAGGCTCGCTCCGCTGACAGCGTCTCCGCAGGCGAATAGGTTGCTGTTGGCGGTATATCCGGCGTTGTCTACGGCGATGTTATCGCGGTTGTCGGTAGCCAATCGCAGTTCTTTGATCAATCCTTCTTGCTCCGGATGCAGGAAGCCCATGGCGAGGAAAACCAGATCGGCCTCGATGATCTCTTTCTTGCCGGTCAGCCTCATCTGCGGACGGCCTCCGTCTGGGGAGGGAACCCATTCGACTTCTTCTACCTCAACCCCTATCAGGTTGTTTTTCTCTCCGATAAAACGTTTAGAGGCTAGGTTCCACCGGCGGATACAACCTTCCTCATGGCTGCTGCTGGTTTTCAGTACTTGGGGATACATGGGCCAAGGTGTCGCCGGATTCTGTCCGACGGGTGGCTGGGGCATGATCTCGATCTGGGTGACACAGGCCGCCCCATGACGGTTCGCTGTCCCTACGCAATCGCTACCCGTATCGCCTCCGCCAATCACTAAGACTTTCTTGCCCTTACAATTGATCTGGCTTTTGGGAGGGATCGGGATGCCTTCTAAGATCCGGTTCTGCTGGCTTAATAACTCCAAGGCGAAATGTACGCCTCTTAAATGACGTCCCTCGATAGATAGATCCCGGGGAACCTCGGCGCCGATCGCTACGCAAACAGCGTCGAAATCTTTCACTACATCTTTCGCTAATATCTCTTTGCCGACCATCGTGTTTACACGGAAAAGAATCCCTTCTTGCTCCATGATGCGGATACGGCGATCGATAATGTGCTTGCCTAGCTTGAAATTGGGGATGCCGAAACGTAGCAAGCCGCCCGGTAACTCATCTTTCTCGAATACGGTGACTTCATATCCTTTTCGGTTCAATTGGTTCGCTACGGTCAATCCGGCGGGACCGCTACCGATCACGGCTACCTTTTTCCCGTTGCGTACCGGTTGGATAGGCTGTACGTATCCTTCCCGGAAAGCGGCTTCCACGATAGCCGCCTCGTTCTCACGGATCGTGACAGGTTCGTCGCAGCTAAGTTTCAGTACGCAGCTTTTCTCGCAGAGGGCGGGGCAGACACGTCCCGTGAACTCCGGGAAATCGTCGGTCTGCTCTAATACGTGATATGCCTCTTTGTAACGGCCTTTGTATAACAAATCTTGCCATTCGGGTTGCTTGTTACCCAGCGGGCAGGCCCAGTGGCAGAAGGGTACGCCACAATCCATGCAGCGGGAGGCCTGCGTACGGCGGTCGCCGCTGTTCAAGGTCTGTTCTACCTCGCTGAAATCATCTATACGTTCGTGGACGGGACGATAGCCCGCCTCTTGTCTATGTATCGTTAGAAATGCTCTTGGGTTTCCCATAGTTCTCTTGTTTTTGTGTAAATATTTAGTAGTCTTTCTGCATCTCCGCGATCTTGCGTTGGAGTTTGCGCATCTGTTCCTCTTGGAGTACTTTCTTGTATTCGATCGGGACGATCTGGATGAACTCATCCACGTACTTGTTCCAGTTATCGAGCATTAATCCGGCCAGATGGCTGCCGGTATGATGATAATGCTTGCGGATCAATTCATGAAGTTCCTTCCGTGAGGTGCTATCCTCGATCAAGGAAAGCTCTACCATTTCCATGTTGCAATAATAATCGAAATCACCATTCTTGTTCCATACGTAAGCGACACCGCCACTCATTCCGGCGGCGAAGTTCCGGCCTGTATTGCCTAAGACGACAACCCGGCCTCCGGTCATGTACTCGCAACAGTGGTCGCCTACACCTTCCACGACAGCGATCGCCCCGGAGTTTCGCACGCAGAAACGCTCTCCGACCCGGCCGTTGATATAAACCTCACCGCTGGTAGCCCCATATAATAAGGTATTACCGGCTATCGTATTGTCTTCCGCTATAAAGGTGGAGCGTACCGGAGGCATTAAACTGATGTGTCCGCCACTCAATCCTTTTCCGAGATAGTCGTTCGCCTCGCCTTCCAACCGGAAATGTACGCCGTGAGCCAGAAAGGCTCCGAAGCTCTGGCCCGCCGCCCCCTTGAACTTGATATGCAGGGTGTTCTCCGGTAACCCGATGTTCCCGTACCGCTTGGCGATCTCGCCGGAAAGCATGGCTCCTACGGAACGATCGGTGTTGGTTATCGCGTAATCCAACGATACTTCCTGTCCGGATTCGATGGCGGGCTTTGCGTGACGGATTATATCCACAACTTTCACGTTGTCGATCGCATGGAGTTGACGGGTGACATGATGGATGGCCTGCGTGGCGGCTTGTTCCGGTAGATGGATCAAGCGGCTGAGATCCAATAGATCATGTTTCTCGATATGATCGGAAGGTTTACGCATGAGTAAGTCCGTACGGCCAATGATATCGTCTAGTTTCGTATAGCCTAGCTCTGCCAGATATTCCCGAACTTCACGGGCGAGGAAGGTGAAGAAATTCACCAAATATTCGTGTCGGCCATGAAAGCGTTTACGTAATTCCTCATCTTGGGTAGCGACACCTACCGGACACGTGTTCATATGGCATTTACGCATCATCACACAGCCTAAGACGATCAAGGCGGAGGTGGCGAATCCAAACTCCTCGGCACCCAGCATCGCCATCAATACGATATCCCGTCCGGTTTTCAACTGTCCGTCTGTTTGCAAGCGGACTTGTCCCCGGAGGCCGTTCATCACGAGCGTCTGTTGAGTCTCGGATAGTCCTAGCTCGGGTGGGATTCCGGCGTAACGGATAGAGCTTATCGGTGAAGCCCCCGTTCCTCCTTCCGCCCCGGAGATCACGATCCGGTCCGCTTTTGCTTTGGCTACACCGGCGGCGATGGTTCCCACGCCACTCTCGGATACGAGTTTCACACTGATCTCGGCTTGAGGGTTCACGTTCTTCAGATCGAAGATCAATTGCGCCAAGTCCTCGATCGAGTAAATATCGTGGTGAGGTGGGGGAGAGATCAGAGAGATACCCGGGATCGAGTGACGGGTTCTCGCTATGATATCGTTCACCTTATAGCTGGGAAGCTGTCCTCCTTCGCCCGGTTTCGCTCCTTGGGCGACCTTGATCTGGATCTCGTCGGCGTTTACCAGATATTCCGTGGTCACGCCGAAGCGTCCGGAGGCTACTTGCTTGATGGCGGAGCGGAGCGATAACCCGTCCTCACGGGGGATGAAACGGGCCGAGTCCTCACCACCCTCGCCCGTGTTACTGCGTCCGTGTATCTTGTTCATGGCTATAGCTATCGTCTCGTGTGCTTCCCGGCTGATAGAGCCGAAGCTCATCGCTCCCGTGACAAAGCGGCGCATGATCGCTTCTTCCGGCTCTACCTGCTCCAAGGGGATCGGGGTGCGTTGTTTGAAGGTCAGGAAGTCACGCAAGAATATGGGGCTTTCCTTCTCATCAACCACATGGGAATATTCCTTGAATTTCTTGTAGCTCCCCAAGCGGGTAGCCAGTTGAAGCATGGAAATGGTGTCCGGGTTCCAAGCGTGCTTCTCGCCATCCTTGCGGAAGGAATAAATGCCTTTATGTTCCAATAAAGAATCCGTGGGGTGGGAGAATGCGTCATTGTGCATGGCGATCGCGTCTGCCGCTATCTCTTCCAAGCGGATACCACCGATGTTGCTGGTGGTTCCCCCGAAGTAAGTATCTGCCAGATCCCGGCTTAGGCCGATCGCCTCGAAAAGCTTCGCTCCCCGGTAACTGCGGATCGTGCTGATCCCCATCTTGCTCATAATCTTGAATAAACCCTTGCAAATGGCTTTTACGTAATTCTTCTCGGCAGTCTCGTAATTCAATTGTATCTCTTGCCTGTCTGCTAGATCATCCAAGATAGCGAAAGCCATATAGGGGTTGATGGCACTGGCTCCGTAGCCTAGTAAGAGGGCGGCGTGCATTACCTCACGCATCTCGCCGGTTTCCACTACCAGCGCTGTTTGCACCCTTTTCTGCACGGAGATCAGATGGTGATGCACGGCGCTTACCGCTAACAGGGAGGGAATCACCGCTTTTTTCTCATCTACGTTTCTGTCGCTTAAAATGATGTAGTTAACGCCATCGGTGACGGATTGCTCCGCTTGCTTACATAATTCGTCCAAGGCAGCTTTCAGTCCTGCGCATCCTTTCTCTGCGTCAAACAAAGTGGGGAGCTTAACACTTTTAAAGCCCTTATACCGGATGT
>JABLTT010043029.1_pt1 | contig 12131 bp, 10 predicted proteins | sample 7160061 | NCBI WGS metagenome assembly JABLTT01 (sample SAMN14651232, study PRJNA627086) | human gut metagenome | isolation source: feces | host: Homo sapiens | reverse complement strand
GGTATGGATGTGATTGCTTTTTCCTGTCCATAGGCGGAGAACAGAGTGCCCATAGAAAGAAAAGCTGCCAAGGCTGCGATTATGAGTGATTTTTTTGCCATTGAATATCCCTCCTTGTGGTTCCGGAAAATTGACTGCCGGTATACATGTTACTATTACTATTGTACTGTATTTTAGGGTGAAATTACAAGTTTTATTTGATAATAATATTGGGGCTGTTTGTATTGGACTTTTAGTATTGAGCCCATTTGTATTCCACCTGATAAGTTAATCAATTGTAGTTACATTCAGGTTTATGCATATCCTGGAAAGGCATGCGGCATACTAATCATGGAGGTGATATCTTATGAGTCCAAAGGAATTAAATTATATTGAGGATGCATTAGGCCATGAGCAGTTTTTAATGAATCAGTGCCAGGAAGCCATCCAGAATCTGCAGGATCCTGCCCTTAAAAATCAGGTACAGCAGATGGAACAGAAGCACCAGCAGATTTTTGACAGTTTTTATAATCTCGTATAAGGAGGAAGCAGAGAATGGATGACAAGTGTATTATGGAGAACCTTCTTCTGACCGAGAAGGGTGTATGTGACCTGTATGTCCACGGAACCATCGAGTCTTCCACAGCTAATGTGCATCAGACCTTTAACCAGGCACTGAATGACAGCCTGTGTATGCAGGATGACATCTATAAGCAGATGTCCGCTAAGGGATGGTATCAGATGGAGCAGGCGGAACAGCAGAAAATCATGAAGGTAAAGAATCAGTTTGCAGGAATGTAATCCGGTCTGACTGGGGTTTCAGAGACTGATTGGGTGAAAGGACGTTAAGCCATGGAATGGTCTGTGGCTTGACGTCCTTTTTCGTGCGCCGGCGCCGCTTGGCAGTGCTGGCGAACGGTGCCGTCGAACTAAGCTGTCCCACGTTGCCGGAGAGCTAAGCTGGCCCATGCTGCCGTCGAACTAAGCTGTCCCATGGTACCGGCGAATTAAGCTGACCCACGCTGCCAGCGAACTAAGCTGGCGAACGCTGCCGGCGAACTAAGCTGGCCCACGTTGCCAGCGAACTAAACTTCCCCACGCTGCTGGCGAACTAAGCTGGCCCACGCTGCCGGCGAACTAAGCTGGCCCACGCTGCCAGCGAACCAAGCTGGCCCACGCTGCCGGCAAACCAAGCTGGCCCACGCTGCCGGCAAACCAAGCTGCCCAACACTGTCGGCGAACCAAGCTGCCCAACACTGCCGGCGAACCAAGCCACCCAACCATGCCGCCCTCCCGCTCAACCGCGCCGTTAATAACCGGTTCAGCCTGAACTAGGTGTATCATGGTAGCATGAGTATAATCCGAAGGAGGTCCTTAGAGTGAAATGAGATTATTAGAATTGGACAGTTACAACATGGAAAATGACAGAACATTTTTAAAAAGTATTGAGGAGCATGTCAAAGACCCGTATATCAGGGAACGGCTGATTAACAGGCTGGAGTGGTACATGGTCATGGCGAACCGGTGCCAGTGTTTCTATTATATGTCTGCCTGTATGGGAATTGTTATGCCGACTCTCATACTTCTTCTGAATTCCATTCCGGGCAACATGCTTTCCGACGGGATGCGGCAGTTGTGTATCACGGCATTATCCGGTTTGTCGGGGATTGTTGGAGGTTTATCCGGCATTTTCGGATGGCATGAAAATATGATTCGCTACCGTTCCAATGCGGAGCGCTTGAAAAGCGAAACTTCTTTCTACATGTTGGGCGTAGGGAATTATAGAGACCGGAAAAAGAGAGACCAGATGTTTTTAAACGCACTGGAAGATTTGTCTCTTAAGGAGAACCAGATGTGGCAGAAGGAGGAGAGCAGCCATTCGTCATACAGACAGGAACAGGGCGGAAGGAGAAGGCCTAATGGATGACAGGGAAAATACGGCGTGGACATATATGGCGGATATTTATAGAAGGGATTTCAGCAGGAGAATGTAGTACGGAATTATGGTAAGAGATTATGGCAAGAGACGATGGTAAGAGATTATGGTAAGAGACGATGGTAAGAGGCTACGGTAAGAGACGATGGTAAGGGACTACGGCAAGAGACGATGGTAAGAGGCTGCGGCAAGAGACGATGGTAAGAGACTGCGGCAAAGAGGCTACGGCAAGAGACTACAGACAGACATTATAAGAAAAAAACAGTCAGAGATTATAAGAAAAGATCAGGACCGTACAGCGTCCATCATATAACCCAATTTTATGAACAGCAGAAGGAGTGATATATACATGAATCACAAGGAACAAGATATAAAACATACTGATACGTACATAAACCATACTGCTACAGAAAAATGGGAGTTCGCTTTGCAGAAACGCCTGAAGCAGTGTTCTCCCAGCCTTCACAGAAACTATCTGGAAGCTTCCACCGGAGCCTGTATGATGCTGGACCGGTACAGGAACGTATTTCCCCAGTACACGGACCACAGCAGCCTTCATTGCCTGAATATTATGAATCTGGCCGGACAGCTGGTGGGAGATTGTCTGCTGCAGCTGAATGGAAGCGAGCTGTATGTGCTTTTGACGGGAATTCTGTTCCATGATTTGGGTATGGGGATTTCAAAAGCTGATTTTGAGGGACTGGCCCCTGTGCTGTGCGGGGAACTATATCCTGCCAAGGGCAGAGAAGCAGAGTTGATCCGGGAATATCATCAGGAATTCAGCGCCCTGCTTGTGGAAAAACACAGTGATATTTTTGAAATCCGGAAAGAGTATGTATTTCCTGTTATGCAGGCAGTAAGAGGACACAGAAAAACGGATTTGTGGGATGAAAATGCCTTTCCCGCAGCATTTCAAATAGGGACCGAGTCTGTCTGTCTTCCTTACATTGCGGGTATCATACGCCTGGCGGATGAGATGGATCTGTGCCGTGACAGGAACAGTACTCTTGGTGGGGAGGAACAGATGATTTCAGATTCATACAGCCGGCTGGTCTGGAGAACCCATGATACGGTAACCGGAATGGAGCTTACAGAGAAAGAATGTATATTGTATGCAGAGGGAGGAGACAGAGACACCTGGGAAGAATTGGGAAAATGGACACGCAAATTGCAGAAAACAATGGATGAGGTGGAGCGGGTCATTACATGCAGAACACCATTTTTTCTGCCGAAGAGGATGGTGCGAATTGATAAAATCACACCCTGGTTAGAGCAGTGCCAGGATATTACATCAGAAACATGATATGGTTTCAGCAATTAACAGCCATTCATGCCGGTAATCATTCAAAGGATGCCGTCAAGGCGCAGTGGGCGCCATTTCAGCGGTATGATGGTTTTGCAGTCATCCGGAGGGCTGCATTGAGATAGATAGAATACAAAATAATCTAAGAAAAGGAGAGCAGCAGAATGGAAAACAACACATTAAAAGCTTCAATAGGTATTGACTTTTCCCTGATTGGGACCCAGCTTCATGCCATGTATGAAAAAAATGAGGGAGGATACGCAGTTCTTTTGATTCCGTCAGAACAGACGCCGGACAGTGGGATTTCGGTAAAGGATCTGATTGACGATATCAAGAAGATGGCCAAGGGTGTGTCTGGCAGTGATACTGCCGTGGATACGACCCAGCTTGAGACAGCCATGACCGAGGCCGCCAAGGAGGGCGGCGGATCCACATCCATGAAACTGGAAGATATTGTAATCAGGCTGCAGATGGCGTATCTGTACATCTGTAAAAAGGGAGAGAACTCTGTACTGGAGTATGCGTTTCAGCTGCAGGTGGTAACAGAAGGTCTGGTACCGGAAACTATTAAGCCTATTGTGGATGTGACCAACCTTTCCATTTCTGTCTGGAATACGGACAGAAAGAAGGTAGTGGACAAGATGGCCCTGATTACTGTGGACGAATATCTGGGCGTGGCCGCACTGCCGGACAAGAGTCAGGCCGCTAAGTAGCGCAGGAAACACAGTTTTGGAAGCTGCAGACAAAGCAGCATTCAAAGCAGCATTCAAAGTAGCATTCAAAGCAGCATTTAAAGCATTACATTAAGCAATGGACAAAGCATCATGGAACGATTGCAGGAAAGGAGCGGCAGGAATGAACCAGAGGCAGATGTCGTGCAGTATAGCCGTGGAGGGAGCCGTCAAGGGCTGTCCGGCCAAGCTGGCTGTCTGGTATGATAAGAACGAAATGTCATTTTACGGGGAACTGCAGATGGACCAGAGGGGGCCCGCAGGATTATTGGAGGCTGTGAACAGTGAAATGGCTTCTAAATTCGAGGCATACGCCTCCGGCCTGGTACATGCTTCCAGTCAACGCGCCACTCTTTCCTGCATTCATGGAATCACAGCCCTGGGTTATGGAGAACCAGGGCTGTATTTCAAGGCAGCAGCAGGCAGGGGAAGCGCAGCCATTCTTTTTTCATTTTCAGCAGACAGTAATGGGGGAAATGCCCAGGTATCATCCCTTATGGATGCAGTAAAAAAGGCAGCGGACTTTTTTGGGATGGAGGAGTTTTATTTCTTTGGACGTGTGGGAAAGGGGCTGAGTCCCCGGGACCTGATGGCTGAGGCGCCGGGAGCAGAGGCCTTTCCGGCCCGGATTGACAGGTGCAGCCTTCTTACCTACTCCCATTTAAAACTGAATGGAGACAGCGTGTTTGAGAAAGCGCTCAGGGAATTGTTCGGCCTTAAGGAGGCGCAGCTTTTCCTGGGGGCGGGTGAAGATGGATTTCTGTGCATGGCGGCAATACCTGCATCTAAAAATAGTTTCATGGAGAGCAGGAATATGTGTCTGGCAGTTGAGCTAAGAAGCAGGGCCTTGTCCCTGGCCCTTCAGGGCTCCTTTCGGTTTGCTTTTGTGCCGGATATGGAGTTTCATGTTAACTGCGGCATATCCAGAACCCGCTTTATGGTGGAGGCCTTTGGAGAGGTCAGGGAACCCATTCCTCTGGCTGGTCCCTTTTCCATAGGGGATACCTGTCTGGCCGTAGGGTTTGACCGGGGGCCGTCCTTTGCCATGTTTGCCAATCTTTATATAAGGGAAATCCACTTGTTTGGGGCTGTAATGCTTACTGTGGCAGGGTCGGTCCCAAAGCTGGATTTGCTGTCCGCAGCAGTCAGTGACCTGTCCATTCCCATTTTGGTGAGGAATCTGCTGGGATGTTCCTTTGACGGTCTTGACAGCATTGATTTTATACGTATATTGGGACTTCCTTTCCAGGACATGCAGGCATTTGACCGGGAAATGGTTAAGCGTGCGGACGGAGCCCGGCTGGCAGAGGCATTTAACCAGAGAATCCATGATAACAGCCTGGTATTGGAAAGGGATCAGGTAAAGGCGTCTCCCTTCGGGGATGGAGTGGACCTGGTGGACCAGCGGCGGATGCGGCATTATTACATAGACGGTTCAGGCGGTATAAAGCTTACGGCCCAGTTCTACTATGCGGATGTAAATACCAGGCTGGGCAGTTACACGGTGGAGCGGGGAATCTTTGTATGCGGAGTCATTGAGATTTTCAAGGTCCGGTTCGAGGTTCTGTTTTCCTTCCGGGAGGGGGATGGGGTGCTGGCGTATGGACGCATACCGGAGGTTAATCTGGGATTCCTGAAATTAGGTCCCTCCCAAGCAGGGCAGGAGTCCGGAGAAGCCCTTCCCGTGCCGGCGGACAGTGTGCTGAGGCAGTTTATGGGTAAGGAGCAGAGAGGGATTGTATTCTTCCTGTCCGCAGGCAAGAAGGATGTGACCTTCTATCTGGACGGACGGGTTGAACTGCTGTCCATCCTGTATTTTGAAACCAGGATTATCTTCTGTAAGGGGCTTATATCCATTGATGTGCGGTTTAACTGGCTGGCGATTTTTGATGTAAGCATTCATCTGAAGGTGAATTACCAGGATTTTAACCGGGGCGGGTTTGAATTCCGTCTGGTGATTGATACGTCCAAGCTGGCGGAAAAACTGAAGGCGGTGCAGGAGAGCATAAACAGAGCCATTGACCGGCTCAGGGATAAGATTAAGAATGCTACCAGGGAGATCGACAGGGCCCAGGCCCATGTGAATGAACTGTATGGCCAGATTGATTCCCTGAACCGTAAAATTGAAGACTGCAAACGCTCCATCAGGAATGCCAAGTGGTGGAAGAAGGCATTTGTGGCCATTGCAAAGGGAATTGAGATAGGAGCCTATGAGGTGGCCAAGGCCGGCATATATGTGGCAATTGGAGTGGCCACAGCCGCCCTTCAGGTGGCCAAAGCCGCAGTGCAGTTGGCTGGTAAGGTGGGAGAAGGCGTCATGAAAGCGGTCAATGCCGTGATACAGGGGGCATTGTCATTCTTCTATATCAACCGGCTGGAGCTGTACGGCAAGGCTAATATGAGCGAACAGGAATTCAGGGCATCCATTGAGTTTGTCGCCCTGGGAAAGACCTACCGGTACGAGACAAAGATGGGCCACTCTGCCCTGAAATCCGATGCGGCAGGCGCGGTATCAGGTAATATGAACGGGCAGATGAAGAATGATTTGGACCACATTGAGGACGGGGCTTTCCGCAGCAATTTCAGGCGGTACAGCCATGAGACGTATACCATAGAAGAGCAGTGCAGACGCCTGGCAGGTGCCAGGGAACAGATGAAATCTTCCACAAGGCTGATGCGTTCCATGCAGGAAGCCTATATCAGGGAGTTTAGCGAACCCATGTCTGACTTTGACCAGATGAACCAGGAGTATATGAATGCCCTGGACTGTGTGGGCGGTATCCTGAGTACGGGGGAACAGGCCGGGGACGTGAAGGCGCTGTCCGGCTCCATGGGGGGATTAAAGCGCAAGATTACCCTGAAAGAAAAGGAGGGCGTGTTCCGGGATGAGGAGCTGTCTGAGCTGAAGGATGTCATTCGCAATTACGACCAGGCAAAGCTGCTGTACGATGAGGTAAAGAAGAGCATGTCCGCGGTGGAGAGCCAGAGAAAACAGATGCTGGTGTATGCAGAGCTTCAAAAGCAGAAAACAGGTGAGCAGAAACAGAAGAAGGCGCTGTCCGCGGCGGAGGGGAGTATGGAGCGCGTGCTGAATAAGACCGAGGAAGCCATGTACCGCAGCTTTCCTGTGGACCGCAGCGGCAAGAATTACATTAATCTTTCCCGGGAGGGATTGATTCACCAGTATATGGACGAGGCCAGGCAGGAATTTGGGGCCCGGACTTCTGAAAATGTGCGCGTAATGAGGAACAGGAGCCGCAAGGGCAGGTATGACAGCAGGCTGTAGGCTGTGAACAGGTAAGATGCGAGGCGTTAAAACACGAAGCAGAAAAATGATTTTGAACAGATAATGAAAAGGAGATTGGCAGATGGATGAAAAAAGAAAGAGGGTCACTGCGCCGCGAATCGCGGCGGCCCTCAGCGCCCTGCTGGCAGGTGCCGCTCTCTATACGGTGAGCGGCTCTGAGCGTCAGGGCATACAGGTAAAGGAGTATACAGAGGCCGCAGAGGCGGCGGACAGTACAATCATGGTTTACATGAACGGAAGCGACCTGGAAGGGGATTATGGAGCAGCCACAGCGGACCTCAGGGAAATGATGGATGCCCTGAGGACGGCGGGACAGGAGGAAAATTTTCCCTCTCTTCATGTGGTGGTTGAGGCAGGCGGTTCCACCCGGTGGGAGCTGGATGAAATGGATGGTGTACCCTATGCCAGATTTTCTCTGACAGAGGATGGGATATCCTCCATGGAACCCATGGAAATCAGGAACATGGGGGATGCGGATACATTGACGGATTTTGTCAATTACGGCGTCCAGTCTTATCCGGCCAACCATTATGGGTTGATACTGTGGAATCATGGAGGAGGTCCGGTGGGTGGATACGGAAGCGACAGTCATTTTGACGGGGACGGGCTCTCGTTAGAGGAGATAAGAGAGGCTCTGGACCATTCTGTTATGGCAGACAAAGCGTTTGACTTTGTGGCGTTTGACGCCTGCCTTATGGGAAGCGTGGAGATTGCTGACTGTCTGGAGGGAAGGGCCGGCTATGTCATTGCATCTCCGGAGCTGGAACCTCAGGATGGATATGATTACAGCTGGATGACAGCTCTGGGAGACAGTCTGCCGTCTGATATGGAATGGGGAGAAGCAGTGGGCCGGTCTATGGTGGATGCCTATGATGCCTACTATGCCTCAGGTACTGCGCCTGTTGCCATGAGCCTTTTGGATATGAAGGAATATCCGGCGTTTCATGAGGTATTTCACCAATATGTGGACGGGATACCCCAGGAACTGCGGGAAGAGCTGTACAGGGAGCTGGGAAAGGACAGAATGAAAATGCTGGCATTTGGCAGCAGACAGGCGGGAGGTTCTCCGGAGCTGGTGGATGTACTGGAATTCCTGGATGCCTGCCAGAGCGTATATCAGGATGAAAGCGCCTTTCAGACATTGAAGGAGCGGATGGGGAAGCTTGTGACGGACCAGTGGGCCAAAGGCTATCCCGGGAATCCAAGCGGTCTTACTATATACCTGCCAAGCGGTTCCAACCCCTATCTGAGCGAGGATCTTGAAACGTATGATACCACAGGATTCTGCAGTGCCTACAGGCAGCTGACGGATGGATATGCGGCGTATCTGGCCCGGGAAAGCGGCGTGGAATGGGGGGACATAAATGCGCATAAGGACGGTACAGTGGAAATCAGCATAGCCCCCGAGGATGTTTCCGACGTGACAGGAGCGTATTTGGCTGTATTCTGTCCTGTGGGGGATGACGGGAACTACTACCTTCTCTGCACAGACAGTGATGTGGATATTGGCGTGGACGGTACCCTGCGGGCAGCTCCGGAGAACAGCTATATGGGAATGAAGGGGCAGGTACTTTGCCTGATTGAAACCATGAATCTGGATGCATACACGGAATATATGGCCCCGGTTCTGTATAATGGGGAGCTGTGCACGATGCGGATAGGGTTTGACGAGGAGCATGAAGACGGGCAGATTCTTTCCGTGACACCGACAGGCCAGACCTCTGAAGCTGCAAAGCAGATTTATGAGTTAAAGGAGGGGGACCGGGTGACTCCGCTTTATCTGGTTGAGCGTATGGAGGATGTGGGGGAGGCTCCCGGTAATACTGGTAATGCTTCAGGCCAAATCATGGAGGACAGGTACTACACGGACAGCTACTATATGGGAACTGAATTTTATATAGAGGAACCGGATGATATGCTGTTAGAGGCAGTGCCTGCATCCGGGGACGGGTATCTTTACGGCTTCATGCTGATGGATGTGCGGCAGAATATTTACTATACGGATTTTATCGGCATGGGGACAGAAGATAACGGTTCGTGAACAGAGAGAGGAGAAAATGAAGCATGAGTAAGACAAGCAGGGAACTGATTGAATTCTGCAAGGGAAAGCTGGGCACGCCATATGTGTTCGGCATGAAGGGGCAGATCCTGACGGAAGCGCTGCTGCAACAGCTGGCAGCGGAGAATCCCAAGGTCTACACATCCCAGTACATAACTAAGGCGCGCAGCTTCATGGGAAAGCATTGTACGGATTGTTCCGGCCTGATTACATGGTGTACCGGCATATTGAGGGGAAGCGCCAATTATAGGGAGACTGCCCGGGAGGTGAAACCCATAGGGACATTAAATGAATCAATGACAGGCTGGGCCCTTTGGAAGCCAGGACACATCGGGGTGTATATTGGAAATGGGAAATGCATCGAGGCTAAGGGAATCAATTATGGTACGGTGGAGACAAGAGCGCAGGACACGCCCTGGGTCAGTGTGCTGAAACTCAAGGATATTGATTATTCAGCTCAGGTATGCGAATCACCGGTCCCATCACCCCATCCCACAGGATGGGTCAAGGAAGATGGAGGGGTCCGTTTTTATCTGGAACCGGAACGGTATGTGTCCAATGACTGGTATCAGGACAAAGGGCAGTGGTTCTGGTTTGACGGTTCGGGGCATGCCGTGCGGGATAACTGGTATTTTTATAAAGATAACTGGTACTATTTTGGGCCGGACTTTGCAATGGTTAAGGGTATTCAGCTTATCAAAGGAAAGCCGTATTACTTTAACCGGGATGGACAGATGGCAAGGTTTGGTACACGTTTTATGGTACAGGTGGACAAAAACGGCGTTCTGCATTTTCCGGAGGAAGAATCCGTGGAGAATTCCGTTATCGCGGGAAGAATCTGGGGGGAAAATGAAACGGGTATGGAACTGGAAAATATAGCTCCTGACAATACAGAAGGAAAAACACCTGCTCTGGCCGCATACGAGGACAGTGAATATACGGGAGGGACGGTGCCGCCGCCGGACACGAAAACAGGAACCACGTAGGTTGCAGACAGTAAAGTGGAACAAAGCGGCAGGTAAGGTACCGGAGGGACTTACCAGACGGCGGATGATGGAACGGCAGTTATTTTTATCCTGACAGGGGACAGAAGGACGGCCATTCGTGTGGCCGCAGAGAAATGACAATGAAAGTTTATAAGGGTATGAAAAGAAAGGGCAGAGGTGAGATTCTCTGCCCTTTCAATGTGCTTCGGGCAGTCTTTTCACTGTCGCTTTTCCATCATCCGCCTCCCCTTTCCGCGCGCGCATGGCCTGGATGCCCGCGGAAATAGTCGGACAAATCATGCCTGTAGCTGCGGGAGCAGCAGCACGAAATTCCGCCTGTAAAGGAAAGGATGCCCGGATTTGGTTCAAAGGACCGGACATTTGACAGATTGGCAATGGTGGACGCCCGGACCTGACGAAAAGGCGGCCCCAGCTTTTCAGACAATTCTTTTATACCGGAACGGAACGCATATACCCCGTCTGAGCAGTGTATATTGCACATATGAGTCCCTTTTACGGTTTCTATATAATAAATACTGGAAAGGGGAAGCCGGGCTTCCTGTTTGCTGCCGTGCACGATTAGAAATCCGTCCGCTGAATTCACACGGCGGTTCAGGCAGGTCAGGATATTCAGGCAGGAGCGCTCTAAATTGTCATGGACAGGATGGATATAACCTGCAATGCCGCGCACGGAGCGGCTGTTGACCAGGCGGGCCGCGGTGTTGTAATCACTGCTCACCACGCAGACCATGATTTGACTGCTGTATGTTGTAAGCCTGTCCAGGACATCTGTCCAGTCAGGACGGCTGTCGCTGTCAAAGAACATGAGCCACAGCTGCCCGGAAGAGCCGGCCGCTTCCCTGAGGAGTTCTTCCGGCGCCAGGCTTCTGAAGGCATATAGCTCCATGCCTCTCAGATGCCGGCCGGAGATGGCCGAGTCCGCGGCTGCGTAAAGTTGTCTGAAAAGCTGATTATGTTCAGTTGATATAACAATATTCAAACCAGATTCCTCCTTTGTTCCGGGTAAAAGCAATTATTAGGTGGTTACAAGATTCATCCGATAAACAGAACGTATGTTCTGATAAAAACGGATAGGAAGGGCCGTCAAGAGCCAACAGGTATGTGTATAGGTACCTGAATGTCAGCGCGGGCGGCCCTTTGGCCAAAATGCCTGTGAGAATCTGTGCGGCACCTTTCCTTCAGCCCATGAGGTTCCGCAGCTTACGGAGAATTTTTCCATGGCGGTAATGAAGGGTGGTTACAGGAACTCCGGTTTCCCTGGAAATCTGGCGCAGGGACTGGTCGTAACAGTAAATACGGCGTATGATATCCTTCTCTTTGGGCTCCAGGTCCTTCATGGCCTCAAGGAGAAGGGAGTGCTCCAGGGATTCTTCTGCCTGCTCATCCACAGGCTTGGAGCGGGTGTCCTGAAACAGATCACAGCCGTTTAAATCTTCTGTATCCAGTGCATTGTAATAAAATGTCTTGTTATGAATATCTGATTCCCGGAAATACCGCTCCTTCCTCTCTCCTTTGCAGTATAATTTATAAATCTCTTCTGAGACATATACATTCCGGTTATCAATGCGTATATAATATTGCATATTTTTCCACCTCTCATGTGGAAATTGGAATATGTGATGTATTTTAAAGATATCACTGAGGGGGGACTTTGTCAAGAAAAACAAGAACATATGTTCGGTTCGGCGGATGAATGGTATAGAGCGATAAAGAAAAACAGGATTTTGTGGAGAGGAAGCATGTGATGTACTTTCTGTTGAATATTATTTTTTTCAGTGCTAAAGTAGATGGTAAAGAGTTTGTTCCACG
>JABLTT010036843.1_pt1 | contig 12132 bp, 10 predicted proteins | sample 7160061 | NCBI WGS metagenome assembly JABLTT01 (sample SAMN14651232, study PRJNA627086) | human gut metagenome | isolation source: feces | host: Homo sapiens | reverse complement strand
GGTGGTGGTGGGATGTATATGGAGAAACATCTATGACCCAACCATCGGACCGGCGAATCTGTCGGAGTATGAATGGACGAAGCACACACCGAAGCACATAATCACCTTCATAATTTCTATGCGCTGAGATTCTTCATTTGATATAGTGTATACATCTTTCATCAATTTACCTCTTTCTTATTTGGTTCTGGATTAAATCTAATGTAGTCTCTTCAGCTTGCCTAGCATCTGCTTGAGCATGCTGATTACAAGCTTCTCTCTTAGTAGAAGCAACGCTACTCCATACACCGCAGCCCCTACAGCAATTTGTATAATAGTAATCAAAATGCTTCCGCTGTGCCCTTGACCAATAAGCAAAACAATCACTAGCATCGCAGCCGCAGATACAATTTGCTTTGGAAGATACCTTAGAAACATAGAAATCGGCACATATTCCTTACTCATATAGAAGTAGCAGATGCATATTGAACTTTCACCTATAAGAGTTGCAACAATTGCTCCAACCGACTGAAATTTGGGTATCAAAATCAAATTAAAAACGAAATTTGTCACTGCTCCTACTATGACGCCAGTTGTGCTACGCACTCTTTGTCCGGATGGAATTAAATACTGAGCAGACAAAAAATTATGCATGCTCAGAATCAAAACCAATGAGCTTTCTATCACCAGAAGAATGATTACCTTGTCATACCCATCTCCAAAAAACCACGGCACAAAATTGTTAGCGATTCCTGCGATACCAAAGACCATTGGAATACTCAACGTAACCATAAACGCTAAAGCATTTTCCAATTTCTCCCGTATCTCATCAAAACGTTCCGCTGAGAAAAGGTATGACATCCTGGCGGACATTACGGTATTGAGTGAAATAGTAACTGTGTAGCAAAGTTTTATTATTTTATTGGCCTGTTCATAAAATCCATTTTCTGCTGTGGTATCAGTAAACATCTCCAACATAACTTTATCAAGATATGAATATATCGAGGCTGCTGCTGTGGGAATAAAATAAACTAATGTCTGTTTAAAATGCGGCCCAATTTTAAGAGCTTGCAAATCAACTCTGTCAACCGTTTTTCGCAAAGGAAACCACATAGAAATATTACCGGCAAACTTGCTGACAGAAAGAATTGCTATGTATTTCCAGAGATCATTTTCATTTTTTACTAGCACGAACAGCAAAAGGACGCTGCTGAATTTAATAGCAACATTCCTCGCAACTATTGCATCAAATCTTTCTAGTCCACTGTAATACCAAATAATATCAAATCCAGCAGCAAGGAGCTCTACCGACAGGATTATAAAATATAGCTTATAGTCAGTTGATACCAGTATGAGAGCAATCCATGCCACAATGCAGATAATCGTTGAGATAATGCTGATTGCCTCAATTTCCCAAAAAGTACGGCTTCTCTTCTCCCTATCATCCCTACATTGTGCTATAGCTCGCTGTCCGTAAGTTGTTGTTCCCAATACTGCAAACATTGTAAAAAATGCCACGACTGAGGCAGTATAGCTATATATTCCTACGCGTTCTGGTCCTAAAATCCGTGAAATATAAGGAGCAGTAATCAACGGTGTTATTAATGTCAACACTTGATAAGCAGTATTTAAAATATAGTTTTTCTTGATACTCTGCGTCTTCATATAAGAAAATCCCCCACCAAAGTCTCTCCCTCATCAATGACATATGGACAATCCATTGGACATATATTTATATAAGACAGCATTACGGATTTTTAAGAATCCTTGCAACCACCCTTTTAGGAATAACCTTTCGAATAAAACACTTTAAATTGTATTTAAGAAACCTCTTTTTAAACTGACGTTCGATTGCTCCTCGATACCCGTATTTGTCCATCTGTTGGAAAAAAGTATCTCTGACTACTGGTCGTATCTGAGGTTTGCTAAGAGCTCTGTTACCGGGAATGGCATCCTTTGGATTAATGCTGTATATTACACAATCTTTTTCTATATGGGAGAGAATTTCTTTCCCTTTTACAGAATTTGTCAAAATCAAGGAAACTCCAAGCCTCATCTGTTCCTCGGGAATTCGATTATCATTGCATCGCCAATAATCAGCGACTGTAATATCAGCAACTCGTTCTGTCCCACAGTATTTACATTTGTAACAAGATTCTCGAAGGAAGAAATTATTATTGAAGCCAAGCATATAGGTGTCATAAGGCCCTTCAGACAGATGAGAGGTGCCGTCAGCGAATTCTAGTTTCATTTTAGCCCCCTCCCCCCTGCACCATCCGTTCTTTTCTTCCTTGGTACGAAAGAAAAGATTTGAGATCTTCTTATGATATCTTTTTTCCTGACTTTCAATATATGAATCAATCACCTTTTTACTCGCAACACCATGACATAAAACATCCATAGTAATCAGGTTTTCAAATCTTTTATTGTTTAGATAAGAATATAACCCAACGATTTGACATGCTGACCCAGTAAATAATACCAATCTTCCTTTTTTCAAAAAGCTTGCAATAGTTTTATATATTTCTCCAACCTCACTCTGATAATATTTACTCAGTCGAAATGGATCCAAATTATCCCTGCATTCAGTATAAGTGTGGTATACTCGGTTTATTTCAGGATCCCTAACTACACCAAATACCACTCCTCCGTTATCAAAAATATAGTCTGCTATAGCAGTAAATATGCCTCCAGAAGAACTAGACAAGAGGACATCTTTATCTTTGTGCCAGCCCATATAAAAATCCGATTCCGGATTCCGTACTGCACAGAGGATGGCCGGACATTTCTTTTCGCATTCATGACATTCAACGCACTTATCGACATCAATATACGGATAAAGAAATCCTTCAGGACTCTCAACCATTGTAATTGCATTTTTTCTGCATACCGAAGCACACATTGCGCAGCCGGTGCACACGCTTGTATCACATATATTAATCAAGTGGCAATACCTCCCTAAGCGTTGTAGCTAAATACTGTCTGGTTTTATATCTCTCCTCATTTAGTCGTTTTGTAGCTTCGTCAAATTCACACGCGCAATCATTTAAGTATATCAGTTCTTCAAAATTTCCACAAATACGGCTCTCTAGCCCAAGCTTCTTTAATAACTGAACTTTTCTCGAATCCTGTCCTTTCCCAATGTTGTAAAAAGGAACTCGAAAATTTACAGAAAACGCCGTGCCATGAAAAGAATCTGTAATAACTAATGATGCACATCGTATGTATGACAGAAAATCAAGCGGTCCAAAATCCGCATGCGTTTCGATATCCTTATCAAGAATATTGCTCAATGGAGAAACACAGACCACCTTTTTACCTAACTTTTTAGCCAGATCTTTAGCGTTCTTTACAAACTCATTTGCTGCCTTGAACCTGTTCAATGTGTACACAAAGATATAATCTTCGTCTACACTATAAGTTCCATCCAGTTTCCATCCCTCAGAATTAAGCATTAGTGTAGGGTCTAATGTATTATATACAGTTCTTCCAAGCATTGATGAAAGTAACTCCGCTCCCTCTGATTCACGAATAGATATAGACTGAAATTTCTCAAGATAATTCAGATATTTTTCAATCTCGTCCTTCTTCATTCCACCGAAGCTAGATGAAAAAGATATCCTCGCAGCAGCAGCATTACCAATCGCCAAATAATAGCCAAGAATTGACTCTCTCGGCTCGGTCCAATATTCCGCCCTGCAATGCTCATTCCATATCTGATCACTCCCTGCCAAAAGAACCGGGTATGAAAAATTCGCATTACGTAGTTCCAAATAATTGTTATATTCTGTTTCTGTAAGTACTAGCTTGCGGTGTATAAAATCCTCAAACTTATCTATGCGTAATTTCCGGCTATCAGTCTCGTGAAAACGAATCAATCGTCTCAAGAATTCCTTGTATCCAAATCTTGTAGAATATAATTTATTGTAATATTCTTTTTGGTTTGGAAGTCTATAGTTTATAATTTCATTTGAATATCCAAGTTCATTTAAAAGCTTTTGTGTGGCATATGCTTGCAACACGGAGCCAAAATTATGTGCCGCATGATATGTCATAATTCCAATTTGTTTCATCCACAAATCCTCGCGCGCAAAATACTCTACAAATAAATCACATTTTTATGCGAATTCTGCTTAATACATCCGATTTTCTTATCACTATCTTCAGCCCACGTATGTCGAAATAGTACAAGAAGAAGCTAAGTACTATCAAAATTATGATTCTCTTCATCATATTAAAGGTGAATACCAAACTTCCAAATTTATCACCAAAGAATGAAAACGCAATACTGTACGCAATCATACAATAGAAAATCATACCAGCATTAATCGGATACTTTGACGGTGATTTCCTTGCAAACTTATATACCATCTGTGAAAATATCCCAAATATAATCGGCATTATAACTATGCCAACATATCCACAGTCCATTATGTATGAATAAAATGTTGTAAAAACATTTCCTGTGCTGTATCCAGCCGCGTATACACTGTCAACTCCAACGTGATAATCAGCCCACTCTGAGATACCCAGTATGCTGGCAAACTTTTCTATGATTGGATAGAACGTTTGCTGTCCAAAAAATCTGGAGAATTCTGGGTTATTATTAAGCCAATAATTCAAGTTAAAGATCTGTGCACCGCAGTAATTTGCAATGTACCGACCAAACAAATGTACTTCATACCGCCCTACCCACGTAACAGATGCGCAGAAAAGTGCGACTATACCCACACAGGCAATGACGACAAACAATATTGTTTTAAACGGAATGCTCTTTTTCCATTCAAACTTTCTCTGATACAAAACGAGATAAGCCATTATAAAGGCAATTATAACCTGAACAGATCCGCCACGTCCTCCTGAGGTTACACCACCAACTATTGCGAGAACAAAATTCACTAACAGGAGTATCAGATTCTTTTTTTCCTTTTTTCTAAGTACAAGCTGCTGTGCAAGAAAGCAGGCACACACAAAACCAAATACCGTAGAAATGTCCAACCCAAGTGACAGCCATGACGGAAAGCTGATCGTCTCGTTGGTTGTGAACTTAACCGTATTATTGTAATAAACCAAGCAGACACTTATCGTATTAGCCACTCCATGAGATGTTCCAAACCGCATGATGTACATAAGCTTCACGCTGTAGCAGACTACCTGAAGAAGCAACAGCAGGATATATTTCCAAGACTTTACGACTCGTACATTTTCAGCCGTGCAATATGTTCCATAATGGAAAGTTTTCCCGATAGCAATTCTGTCACCAAATGCACATCCCAAAACAAATGCAATATTCCCAATGAATATCACCAGAAATGTGTTCCAGTGCAGTTCAAAATCCCACATGTTGCTGAATGCCAAGGCTATCGCACACATGAGGATAAAAGGTGCCACAAAAATAAATGCCGGTGCTGATAATTCCTTATGTGAAATGTTGTAGGCAACCCACAATATTACTAATAAAACCAAAATCAATATAACTAGCATTTAATGATCCCTTCGTTAGTGAAAAGCACGAATGCATTCCTTATCTAAAAGCCCTAATCTTATAAACAAGCCCAATACATCCAAATCTCCCAAGTATCGCAATCATCTTCTGTTTCTTAGAAACCTTAGAAAAGTCGGCTCTCCTGACTGCGCTTTTGTATGGTTCCTGCTTTATAAGATCCGAGAGTTCCTTCTTAAGTTCCGCCTTTGACTTCTCATTCTTATCATTGATAAAATACAGCCTGATCGATTCCTCAAGCCTTCTCAACACGCATGCACAGAAAGCTTCCCTATACTCGTTTCCATTAGGCTGTGAAGCAAAAAACTCTTCCCAGCTGTTGAAGATAGCCGTGTTGATCTCAACCACATTCGGCTTGAATGTGCGTGTGATCGAGGTATTGATGATCCTGTAGTAATAGACTGGCTTCTGGACGTATGTGACCTTCTCTGCGTCAGCCAAAATATGGGCGGTATAAAGGATGTCATCGAATATTCCCTTGACCCTCAGGTCGAATTCAATGACGTTCTTTATCAGAAGTTCCCTTTTGACCAGCTTGTTCCATGGTCCGCCGTATCCGAACGCAGCTCCTTCTGCGGGAGGCATCGGGCAGTAGGTGCGATATATATCCGCCTTGATCAGTTCAGTGATATAACTCCTGTCTAATGTCGTAAATCCGTCCTTATAAAACTTCACGTATTTGTTGCCACCATCCCCATAGGTCATGTAGACATCACCGATGGCGATATCCGAGTCGTTGGTTGTTGCCGCCTCATAAAGCACCTCGAAAGCGTCCAGCTCCATCCAGTCATCGGAATCGCAGAATATGATGTATTCTCCGGTTGCCGCTTTAAGTCCGTCGTTCCTTGCGGCGCTCACTCCGCCGTTCGGCTTATGGATGACCTTGATGCGTCCGTCTTTTGCCGCATACTCATCACAGATTGACGGGCAGTTATCAGGGCTTCCGTCATCAACAAGGATGATCTCTATATCCTTTAATGTCTGTCCTATCAGTGATTCAATACAGTTACCCAGGTACCTCTCGACCTTATAGATCGGAACGACCACACTTACCTTGCTCATTATCTATCCTCCCATGCTGTTTATCCAGCTATTTTTTATAGTCTCCGTCTCGGCTTTATCCCGGTTTCACCTCAGCTTTGTATCGATCTCATCCAAATCATGTATCAGTGTCATCTCAACCTCAGACTCTTCTCAATTCCGCTCAAATATCACGATCGACCGTCTCTTCTTCTGATAAGTAGTATCCACGGATACCAGACGTTCTCCATCCGCGGTACTGGGATGCAGGTCGCACCGTTTTTCTCCGCGCAGCCTGTAATCGTGGTAAACAAAAGCCAACGTTGTCGTCTTCTCATCATCCAGAGCAAAGCTCATCAGCTTCTGGCGGCTCTTGCCAAGCGGATATGTGTCCGTGATGCAGACATCCGTCCCATAAATCCGTCCCGGGTGTCCGTCCGTATTCAGTCCTTCTATATCAACGCTTTTCTTTTCACCGTCCTTGATGCTATAAGTGCAGTAATATGTCTCACCCGATGCCTTCACACAGGTAACCATAAGGGACTCATCATCCATCCAGCAGTAATGGGAGACTTTATCTGTCTTTTCAAGAGCCTTCAGCTCCTGCCCCTGGATATCAGAGACATACAGGATCGTTTTCCATCCCTTCACATTCGGATCGACAAAAATGTGGAAGAAGATTAAATGTTTTCCGTTGGGAGCTATACTCACATGATTTAAGTAATGGATGCACTTCCCCGCCGGGTCTATTACTGTGGCCAGCTCCTTTAGCGAATAGATCAGATGGCTCTCATTCCTTTCCAAATCAACAAGGAAGAGCCCGTCATTCTCCGGTGCATAGACATCCTTTGTTTCATCCTCAAAATAGTTGTACCCGTATCCCGGACGCATCCTCTGAAGTCTTGAATAATTCAGGCTGATGCCATATTTAAAATCCGGTGTAACATCATACAGTGGCCGGTCGATAATCCTGATCTGATTTCCATCAGTGTCACAAATCTTTGCACAGTAATGGTCACCCTCAATGGAGTTAAAAAGGATGCGGTTCTTCTCGATAGGATGCCATCTGAGCCTGCTCCCCTGCTGCCAGCACCATGCATTCGTGTCAGCCACCTTATGGAATTTCATCGCTTCCAGATCGTAATATCCTATATCACACTTTGTACCCCTGTTATCCGTTGCCCCCACTGGAAGCCTGTGGCATAAGAACCTTCCGCTGTTCAGATAGTTCAGATCGTAATAACCTCTGTAAACGTGGTATCCGTCCGCCTCCAGAACATGCTTGATCTTCACATTTCCCACTATCTTTAAAGCTGGAGAACGCTTTACCAGCATTCCCGCCTTACATCCGCAGTGACAGACCATACCCTTTATTGCTGAAAGCTTGGCCTCTCCGAATATATTTTTTAAAGCTCCTTTGATTCCCACTATTTTGTGCTCCTTATAGTTCCCTTTTTCTTAATCTTTGAATGAATTGTTTCTTTACTTTTCTTGCATTAACGGTCACCTTGATGCTCTCCCTCACAGTGTAAGAACTAATCGACCTCAATATTTTTACTCCTCCACTCGCCAGCTTCCTGCGTTTAAGATCCTCAACACCTTCCCTATATAAAGCGGACTTGCTATTCTCTTTTTCATTCACGGCTTTGCTATCGGCGTGATGGGATTTCATGAAGCAGACCAGAGCTTCTTCCGAGAAGGTGTCTTTCCCCGTGCTGACACGTTCCTTATATAACTGCCTAATGTAAACCTCATTCAAAAGCTGGACATATCTCTTACTGGCTGTAATACTGTTTTTATGCCTGCGGAAATTAAGCAGGTTTTCATTTAAAATTTTTATCTGATATCCGTTGGTCAGCATCCTGAGCCACAGATCATAATCCTGGCAGGATGCAAACGGGCGATATCCGCCAAGAACCTTGACTCTTTCCGTGTTCATCATCACGGTGGGATGTACAACAATATTCTGAACAGGCAACATCTTCCCTATGAATTCAGCCGAATCAGGAAAAGGCTTGATCTCGTCCCATCTCTCGCCTTTTTCATCGATCTTATCGACCAAGCAGCAGACCATATCTGCTCCAGTCTCTTCTATAAAATGAATTTCCTTCTCTAACCTATCTGGTTTTGAGATGTCGTCCGCATCCATACGTGCTATATACATACCTTTCGCCAGATCTATTCCTTTGTCCAGGCTTCTGGCCAGTCCCATGTTCTGCTCATTTACATAGAACCGGATCCTGCCATCCTCCTTTGCCGTTCCTTCCAGATATGAACGCATCTCATAGTTGTCGTGTTTGTCCAGAATTATGATGTATTCAAAATCCTTAAATTTCTGCGTCAGGATGGAACTGATCGCTTTCTCCACGAATTCGACCGGCTCGTTATATACGGTCATTAGGACCGTGATCTTATATTCCGCTTTGTGTGCATCGGCCATGTATATCTTTTCCTATCTGTTCTGTCTTTAATTTCTTTATCGTCTGTTCTTCCGGTACCTTGAAAATATGATCTCAAGTATCTTCCCGCATTGCGCCCGCTTTATCTCCCACTTGCGATTGCTTTTCTTTATGGTTACTCTTCCTTTGTAGTCCTTGTCGGTACAGATCGTGTTGGATAACACATAATACTGACCGTCATCATTCAGCGGAAGAATGTCAAAATCCCGCTTCTGGAAATGGGCATATGCTTTTTCTTCTTCAGCTTCGTCTTTGCTCCGTTTTATATATATTGCTCCCGGCTCGACCCTCACATAATCCAATGGGCTCATGACTGACGGAGCAATGTATCCCGCGCCGTCACAAATCTGATAGCCGTCATAAGGAGCAATGTCGGCGATCGCATCTCTGTCCCTGTATATCTGGTAGCAGTCCAGCTTCTCTTGGATCCTGAGCAGGGAATATTTGCTGTATTCATCGATCGCCCAGTTATACTTACTGTTTACAATGATTTTGTAGTTGACATTTTTAAAATCTAGTCTCCTGAACATCTCATTATTGTCAGGCGTGTTCCTGTACATAGTGAGATGTCCCCAGATCAGAAACCTGTCATACTGCCTGATAATCTCGTCAGGATAGAACTTGCTGAGGTTTCCCCAGATCACATCGATGTCACAATGTCCCCAATATTCATACCCCTCACCCCCAACGCCATTTATCTCGTGACTGAAAATATAACCATAAAAGGGCCTGAAGTCGCACAGCTTATAGGGTCCTGCTTTATTTGACAAGTTAACTTTCAGGCACTTACATATCCTCGCCTTGATTTCTGAAAACCTCGTCCTGACGATTTCTACGTTTTCCGGAACGCTATATTCGTCTACATCCTGATCAGTAAAAATCATCCAATTCCAGCTTCTGTTATGGGAGCAGGAATCAAGATAAAGTTCAAAGTAGTTTGGAAATTTTCCAAACCAGAGGACGATAAGCAATTTCTTCATAGGCATCCTCCATCATTCCTTTCCAGAACCGGATTTTAATTCCACCAGTTTATACCTGGTGTCTTCTCCAATCACTTTGGTTACCACCTGCATAACTTTCTTCTTCAGCTTATCCTTGCTGCTCTTCCAAGTATTGTCATAATGGTGGAATGTATAAGTGTTATCTGTTAAATTCAAAACGCCTGTAAAACAATTAAGTGGAGAAAAATATTTCTGAGGGAAGATCATGAAACCTTCTTCAAGCTCCTGAACTGTATCCGCCCAATGATAGGAATACTTTTTCTCAAGGTATCTCTGCAACCGCTTAGTATTCGGCAAAGTATCCAGAGAGTTGTCTTCCTTCACAAAGGATATATGCTGATATTCATCAAGAAGTTCCTTCACCCACTCGGCATGCGGCTTTGCAGCTATGATCGCCGTGCAGACCGTATGATGGCTCTCAGCGCATACAAATCCATCGTATGTAAGAAATTCATCGATATTCCTGAGCACTTCCATATCTGTGTCCATGTAAATGCCTCCGTATTCGTAGAGAGCTTTAAGTCGAACATAATCAGATACGAATGCCCATTTCTTTTTTTCATACGCCTGCTTCACATATTCGCAGGTATTTTCCAAATCTACGTTGTCCTCAGACCACTCCATCACCTGGTAGTCAGAACAGTAAGTTTTCCAACTCTGCATGCTCTTTTTTACAACATCGCTCTTCGGTCCGCCGCCCATCCACACACTGTGGAGGATCCTTGGAATTTTCTCATCCTGAGATAGTTTTAAAGGAGCCGGTTTTGAATATACCGGCACAGGAATCACATACACCCCTCTCTTCCCTTCATGAACTGAATCTATGCAAATCTTGTCCCCGGAACGGCTCCAACGCGGATGCAGATCGCAGCGGCAGTCATTATCGTAACGGAAGGGCGAGAATACTCTCGCTATCTTTCTTGACGTATTCTCCTCTTCTGTACAAAGATAAACTGACGCGATACGCTTTCTGTTTGGATATGTATCCGTAATAATGTACCTCCTATCAGGAGAATAACTGCAGTGGCCATCGGTGTTGAGTTCAGGCCAATAGAGCTTATACTCCTGCGTCTTATCTCTCATCAAGTAATAGTGGTCACCAGTCTCCTTCTTCCGAAGGAAGGACAGTATCTCTTTGTCATTCTTCCAGTAGCAGTGCGACACGAAGACATCATCACTAAGGTTGTACATCTCAGTTTTGTCGAGATTTACCGTAACAAGCCTCGTGTGCTTCCTTCCCTTCTGGAACCAGCGGTGGAGAACCATGAAACGCTTCCCGTTCGGACTGATCATAAGATGATTGACTTTGTGCTCGGCCCCATCCATGGATGCATCGTGCCCGAAGGCAGCGAAGTCTGTGTACTTGAACAGGTCTTCTACTTCCCCGTTTTCAATATTCATCTTCCAAATGCAAGTTTCTTCCGGGCAAAGGACTCCTTTTGAGGCATCAGGAAGGTTGCTATAACCGTAGCCGGGACGCATACGGTGAAGACGGTTGAAATCAAGACTTAAAGCGTATGTTCCGTCACGACTCACATCGTATACAGGCAGCGGAAACACCTTAACTTCCTGCTTCTCCTTGAGGCTATAGATAACGCTACAGTACTTCCCATCGCGAAAATCGTTGTAGATAACCCGGCTTTTGAAATCAGGTCCCATCCACTGCGCCATACATCCCTGCTGTACATTCCAGGAATGTGTCACACCGATCTTGTAGATCTTATTGTCCTTCTTGGTGTCTATTAAACAGACTGCCCCCACTTCCTTCGGTGCCACAGACTTATAAGTCTGCTTCATCTTAAGGGCGATCATATAACGGTCTGTGGCATCCCAAGGAGATTTGTCATAATAGCCGTAGAAGTACTCATAACCATCATCCGGTGATACTCTTGTCACAGCGCCTTCCACTTTGAACGCCTCTCCTGATGTAGCCACATTCGCCAGCTGGTAGACACGCTTAGCGGTTCTCTTTATGACTGGAAACTGCTCAAAGATCTGCTTCCCTGCTTTTTCAATCTCAGTAAATCCCATTTCCTTCACCTCACATCCTTCCGTCATGCCGCCCGATTAAGCTGCTGCTCTGTCACTTAAACTGTTTTGTTCAGTAGATAAGCACCCGCTAGCCGGGCTCCCAATGAACGGTATGAGGAGAAGAAAAACATTTACCCCC
>JABLTT010037853.1_pt1 | contig 12158 bp, 13 predicted proteins | sample 7160061 | NCBI WGS metagenome assembly JABLTT01 (sample SAMN14651232, study PRJNA627086) | human gut metagenome | isolation source: feces | host: Homo sapiens | reverse complement strand
TGTGGTAATCCCTGTTACCGTTGTTTTTGCTCAAACTCCAGTATACAGGTAAATCCACGTTGTTACAAATGTGGGGTCACTTCATATTATCTAAAAAAACACTTGACTTAAAGTGAAGTTTAACTTGTATCTTGATTATAGCAGCAGGCGTTTTGCCTGTAAAGCAATGTGGAAAGGAGTTTTCTCATGGAGAATAGAAGGAGTGCCGGCAAGGTGCGGACCTGTCTGCCGGCCAACGGGACCGCGACAGCCATACAAGCCCGCCGCACAGGCGGCAGGCAGCCCTTCTGCTGGCCGGATGCCGGCGGAAGCGGCTGAATCACCGGGGCCCGGCTCCGTCCTTTGCCATAGTGCCATAGGCATGGCAGGGGCACAGACTGGGGACCGCCTAGAAAGGAATCGATCGCGATGCAGAACTTCATTTTTCAAAATGCCACCAAGGTCTATTTTGGCAAAGGGTGCGTCAAAGAATACCTGGCCTGCTTGCTGCGGGGTAGCCAAAGGGTGCTGCTGGCTTACGGCGGCGGCTCCATCAAAGCCAACGGAGTCTACGGCCAAGTGATGGGCATTTTGTCCGCCACAGGCAAAACCGTGGTGGAGTTTGCCGACATCCGCCCCAACCCCACCTATGCCAAAGTGCAGCAAGGGGCAGCCTTGGCCAGAGAAGAAAAGGTGGACATCATTTTGGGCATTGGCGGCGGTTCGGTGATCGATTGCTGCAAGGCGGTTGCCATGGCGGCTGTGTATCCCGGCGATATCTGGGATGATTTCTGGGCCAGACCTGGCGTGGTGGATTTTGAGCCCCTGCCTTTGGGCGTCATCGTCACGGCGGCAGGCGCCGGCAGTGAAATGAACGGCGGCGCGGTCATCACCAACGAAGAAAAGAAGATCAAGACCGGCCGGGATTATCCGGCCTGCAACCCCCGATTTGCCCTGATGGACCCCACGTATACCCTGAGCCTGCCCAAAGAGCAGATGGTTTCCGGCGGTTTCGATATCCTCAGCCACATCATGGAAGCTTATTTCAGCTGGCCCGACGAAGACAACGTCTCGGATGACATTGCAGAAGCACTGATGCAGGGCGTCATACGGGATCTGCGGGCCTCCGTAAAGGATCCCCAGGATTACACCGCCCGGAGCAATCTGATGTGGGAATCCGCCATGGCGGAAAACCGCATCCTCAAACTGGGCAAGCGGTGCGGCTTCCCGTGCCACCAGATCGAGCACCAGCTGGGGGCCTACACCGGCTGCAACCACGGCCAGGGGCTGGCAGTGCTGCATCCGGCCTATTACCGCCGCATCTGCGGGCCGGAGAAACAAAAATTCGCCCGCTTTGCCACCCGTGTCTGGGGCATTCCGGCAGGGGGGAAGAGCGAGGAAGAGCTGGCCCATGTCGGGGTGGAAGCACTGGCAGGTTTTATTCAGGAGCTTGGCCTGCCCACTACCCTGCGGCAGCTGGGCCTGGCCGATGCGAAAATGCTGCCCGTCATTGCGGATTCCTGCAATCTGGAGCCGGCCAGCTGCCCCAAAATAACGAAAGAAGAAATTTTGACCCTTTTGCAAGCGTGTTTTTGATGGATCAATGAAACAGGAGGTGTCCTATTTGAAGCGTTTGCTTTCCGCTTTGCTGGCGGCGCTGCTTTGCCTATCCTTGGCCGCCTGCAACCGTTCCGAGGAGAGCCAGCCCGAAGAACCAACCCCACAGCAGACCCAAGAAGAGCCGGAACAGACCCCGGCCGAACCAGAAGAGGTCCCGGCAGAAGAACCAGAGGTGGAGCAGCCCTGGACCTGGCCCACCGACACGCCGGAAAACCAGGGGATCAGCCAATCGGCACTGGAATCCATCCACAGTACCATTGACAGCTTTCCGCTGCTGTCTTCCATGATCATCAAAAATGGGTATCTGGTGGACACATATTTTAAAGAGGGCTACGACGAGACCAGCATGTTTGTGCTGAATTCCGCATCGAAAAGCGTGACCAGCGCCCTGATCGGCATTGCCATCGACCAGGGCCATATCGAAAGCGTGGACGTGCCCATTTCCAATTATTTCCCTCAAGTGCTGCAAAAAGAGGATCCGGCCTGGCAGCAGATCACCATCCACCATCTGCTGACCCACACTTCGGGGATCCAGACCACCGACGAGGCCCTTTGGGAGCAGTGGCGCAATGCAGACAACTGGGTGGATTACATCCTGGCCCAGCCCATTGTGGCAACACCTGGGGAGGTCTTCAGTTATTCCACGGGAAATACCCATTTGCTCAGCGCCATTTTGGAACAGGCGACCGGTATGACCCTGTACGATTACGGCAAGCAGTACCTGTTTGACCCGGTGGGGATGGACAGCGTGCGCATCGACACAGATCCCCAAGGCATTGGCGATGGCGGCAATGGCATCTGGATGACCACTTCGGACATGGCCAAATTTGGACAGCTGTTCTTAAATGAAGGCCAATGGGAGGGCCAGCAGGTGGTGCCTGCCAGCTGGGTGGAAGAATCCACAAGCCTGCAATACCAGCGCAACACTGGCAGTGCGGATTATGGTTACCAGTGGTGGGTCCGCACCTTTGGCGCCCAGGATTACGACGCATTTTTCGCCCAGGGCCATGCAGGCCAATACATTTTTGTGGTGCCCCAGCTTCAGCTGGTGGTGGCTTTCACCAGCGATTATACAGGCGCCACCAGCATTTATTGGCAGCTCGTCAATGACATTGTAGCCGCCTGTGACGCTGTATAGGCCCGCCCTGCAAATGAGGACAGAACGTCCGGCGCTGCCCGCCGCCCGACCCGGCATTGCCGGGTCGGGTAGACCCGCCGTGCAAGACGGGAGAAGATCGGCAGCGGAGAGACGCAGGCCGGGGCAAAAAGCGCATGGGAACAGAATGAGGAGGTTTGTAAAATGAAAAAGCCGTTTGTTGTATGCCACATGTTCACATCCATGGATGGCAAGATCGACGGGGCCTTTATGACGGACCCGGCTGCTGTTGCCGCCCGCACAGAATATGGGAACCTGCGGGGGTTTTACCAGTGCCAAGCCACGGTATACGGCACTGTGACCATGGCTGGCGGCTTTGCCGATGGCTGGGCCGGGCAGATCCCATCCAGCGGCGCCAGCTACCCGCGGGAAGACTGGGTGGCGCCCTCGGATGTGCAAAACTACATCGTTTCGGTGGACCCCCTGGGCAAACTGGGGTGGAGCTCTGCCTACATCGAGAAAAAAGGACGGCCCCGGGCCCATGTGATCGAGGTGCTCACAGAGCAGGTCTCAGAGGATTACATCGCCTATCTGCGCGGGTTTGGCATCTCCTATTTGTTCGTCGGAGAAAAACAGCTGGACTGCGCCCTGCTGCTCCACAAGCTGCAATCGCTGTTCGGCATCGAAAAAGTGATGCTGGCCGGGGGCGGCTACATGAACGGTTCTTTCCTGCAGGAAGACCTGATCGATGAGGTGAGCCTGGTCATCGCCCCAGTGGTGGACGGCAATACCACATCGGTCACCAGTTTTGAGCGGAGCGATTTTTTGCCGGATCGCAAGCCGGCTGCCTTCCGCCTGCTGGAGGCCAAGCCGCTGGAAGACGGTGGGCTTTGGCTGCGTTACGCCCAGAAAAAGTAAAGAAAGATCCCTGGGCCTGCGTGCTTCGCAGGCCTTTTTTCACAGGTCTGGAGCCTAGGGTTGATGCTGCCCAACGAAAGGATACTTCTGTTTTCCTCTGGTGGACGTTACAATAGAGCCAAACAAAGCGGGACCCGAGGAAGGAGAACCTTATGAAATACCGCACATTGGGAAAAGACTTGAAAGTCTCCGCCGTGGGATTGGGGTGCATGGGCATGAGCCATGCCTACGGCCCGCCGGCGGACAAGAAAGAGATGCAGGAACTGCTGGCACAGGCCGTAGACCTGGGCTGTACCTTTTTTGACACTGCCGAGGTATATGGCACGCCGGAACATCCCTATGACAACGAAGAGCTGCTGGGAAGGGCGCTGGGCCCCTACCGGGACAAAGTGGTCATTGCCACCAAATTCGGCATCCATTTCGATGAGAGCAGCCCGGCGGTCAATAAACCGTTGGTGCCCGATTCCCGGCCAGAGGTGATCCGGGCATCGGTAGAAGGCTCCCTGCGGCGGCTGGGTACCGACCACATCGACCTTTACTACCAGCACCGGGTCGACCCAGCCATCCCCATCGAAGAGGTGGCCGGGGTGATGAGCCAGCTGATCCAGCAAGGGAAGATCACCCACTGGGGCCTGTCCGAGGCCACGGAAGAGATCATCCGCCGCGCCCACTCTGTATGCCCGGTGACAGCCATCCAAAACCGCTATTCCATGATGGCCAGGCAGTATGAAACACTGTTTCCCCTGCTGGAGGAACTGCACATTGGTTTTGTGGCCTTTTCCCCCATAGCCAACGTTTTTTTGAGCGGACGGTATGGGAAAGACGCAGTGTTTGAAGCCAAAACAGATTACCGCAGCATGATGCCCCAATTCCAGCCGGCGAATGTGGAACAAAACCAGCCCTTGCTGGCGCTGCTCCGGGAGACGGCTCAGCGCAAGGCGGCCACCCCGGCCCAGATCGCCCTGGCTTGGATGCTGTGCAAAAAGCCCTATTTGGTGCCCATACCCGGCACACGCAAGCCGGACCGGCTGGCGGAAAACCTGGGGGCGGCCCAGGTCCTGCTCTCCGCCCAGGAAGTAGAGGCCCTGGACCGGGCTTTGGACCAGGCCGGCATGTCCGATGTCTTTGGGGGGACCCCTATGGCCCAAGGGCAGCACAGGGCTTGAACCGGCAGGTTGATACGGCTGAACGATTTGAAACTTCTGTTTTTCCCCCTAGCGGGTTACAATCCTAGTAGAAACCTGAGAAAAGGAGTCATTCTTTATGGAATACGTCACATTGTACCACAACATGCCAATGCCCATGGTCGGCATCGGCACATTCCTGATGACGCCGGACGAAGCGGAAGCCTCTGTCCGCAGCGCTTTGGAAGCCGGGTACCGCCTCATTGATACCGCCAACGCCTATGTGAATGAAAAAGCGGTGGGCCGGGCCATCCGCGCCTCTGGCCTGGACCGGAAGGAGATCTTCCTGGAGACCAAACTGTGGCCTTCTTTCTACGAGCAGCAGGACGCGGTGGACAAAACATTGGAGCGGCTGGGCACTGATTCCATCGACCTGCTTTTGCTCCACCAGCCCGCCGGCAATTACGTAGCCGGTTACCGGCTGATGGAACAGGCTTACCGGGAAGGCAAGGTCAAGGCCATCGGGCTTTCCAACTTCAACCGGGAGCAAGTGGAGCAGATCTTGGCCCTTTGCCAGGTCCGGCCCGCTGTGCTGCAGACAGAAGTCCACCCCTATTCCCAAGAAAAAGAATACAAAGCCTTTTTGCAAAAAGAGGGCATTGCCATCCAAGCCTGGTATCCGCTGGGCCATGGGGACCAGGCGCTGCGGGAAGAGCCGCTGTTTGCCCAGCTGGCTCAAAAGTATGGCAAGAGCAACAGCCAGATCATCTTGCGCTGGCACATCCAGGCGGGCAATGTGGTGATCCCCGGTTCCAAAGACCCGGCTCATATCCGGGATAATTTGGACCTGTTTGACTTTTGCTTGACCGAAGAGGAAATGGAGCAGATCGGGGCGATGGACCGGCAAAAGCGGTATTACACCAGCACACCGGAATTGCTGGAAAAGTACGCATCCATGGTACCCCCGGTGGACGAGCAGAAGTAAAGGAGGCAAGGCAACGATGAAACGACACGATCTGATGGCACTGGCTCTGGCCGGTACCTTGACTTTTTCCCTGCTGGCCGGCTGCAACCAGACGGAGGCCAGGGAGGACAGCGGCAATGAGGTAGGCGAGACCCAGGCGCAGAGCAATGGGGGCGACAGCACCGGCGCCCTGGCCATAGCGGAACAGGGCATCTTTTCCGCCGGTGGCATCACACTGACTTCGGAAGGGACGTTTGAGCCGGAAAACCAGTGGGAGGAAACGGGCGCCGGTCAGACGGCCCACGTGGACCATGCCAACGTGCTCTACCAGATCCCGGAGGAAGAGACCGGGCTGCCCATGGTTTCCTGCACGGCTACGGCCAATCGCGCATGGGCTGGATGACCACCCCCGACGGCAGAGAAGGCTGGTCCGACCTGTTCCTGCGGGATGGGCACAGCGTCTTTTTGATCGACCAGCCCCGGCGGGGCGAGGCGGGCGCCACCTCAGTCAGCGGCGATATCAGCACCAAGACCCTGGACCAGCGATGGTATACCCAGTTCCGCATCGGCCGGTGGGAAAACGGGCAATCGGTGACCAACGAGGGCTCCCAATTCCCCAACGACGATGCATCCGTCGATCAATTCTTTCGCCAGATGACGCCGGATACCGGCATGACCAGCGATATGGGGGCTGACTTTGACAATGAGACAGTGGCCCGGGCAGTGGCAGCCACCATCGACGAGGTGTATGAGCGCACCGGCAAAGATTCCATTTTGGTGACCCATTCCCAGGGCGGCGGGCCCGGTTGGACAGCGGCCCAGTACACCGATCACATCGCCGCCATCGTCGCCATTGAACCAGGCGGTGCGCCGGCGGCCGATTCGGCTGATTTCCAAGCCGTGTTGGAAAAGAAGATCCCCATCACCATGTATTTTGGCGATTATATCGACAACGGCGACCCGTCGATCCCCGCCACGGCCATGTGGCAGGCCATGCGCCAGACTTGCTATGACTTTGAGGAAGCCTATAACGCCCAGGGCGGCAACTGCACAGTCGTAGACCTGCCCGAAGAAGGCATCACCGGCAACGACCACTTTATGTTCCAAGACCTGAACAACGATGTCATCGCCGAACATGTGGAAGATTGGATCCAAGAAAATGTACAGTGATACAACAAGACAAGAACGGATGGGAGGTACCACGATGAAAAAATACAAACGGTTTTTTGGCTTCTTGCTGGCGGCTGCCATGCTGTTTTCCCTGGTGGCCTGCGGCCAGCAGGCAGAGGGATCGAACCAGACACAAGACCAAGGCCAGGAAGGACCGGCCCAGACGCCGGATGACAACACAGGGACCCAGGCGCCGGAAACAGAACAGCCAGAGGAAGAGGCCCCGCAAACCGGCAGCGAAGGGGGCAAGACGCTGGTGGTCTATTATTCGGCCACGGGCAACACCGAAGCGGTGGCGCAGACCATCGCCGATACCGCAGGCGCCGACCTGTTCGAGCTGGAACCCAGCGACCCCTATACCGACGAAGATTTGGATTGGACCGACGACAACAGCCGGGTCACCCAAGAGTATGAAGATACCTCCCTGCGGGATGTGGAGCTGACTGCCGACACCGTGGAAAATTGGGAGGAATACGACACCGTATTCATCGGTTACCCCATTTGGTGGGGCATTGCCGCCTGGCCGGTCAATGATTTCATCCAAGCCAACGATTTTACTGGTAAGACCGTCATTCCCTTTGCCACATCCTCTTCTTCCGGCATGGGCGAAAGCGGCGAACTGCTGGCAGAACTGGCAGGGACCGGCGACTGGCAGGAGGGCCAGCGGTTCCGCAGCGGCGCCGATGAGGCCGATGTGGCCGAATGGGTCAACAGCCTGGGCCTGGCGGCCTGATCACACAGCGGGGGAGGGAGCTCGCCGGCTCCCTCCCGGCCTTGGGAGGAGTGGACTGTGAAAGGTGGGAAAAGAATGCAAGGTCTGGCGTATCTGTTGGCATTGAGCCTGGTACTGGCTGGCTGTGCCCAAGGAACGCCCCAGGGATCGGTTCCGCCGGCGGCCTCTGCGGAGACGCCGGAACAGCAGCCTGATGCGGCAGTTTCCGCCGGGCTGGTCTCCGGACAGGTGTTGGAAGGGGCGGAAGGGCCGATCCATTACAGCTATATCCTGCCGGAGGGGTACGACGGCAAGACCGATTACCCGCTGGTGGTGACGATGCCCGGATATGACAGGATGTGGTTTGGCGAAGATTCCGCCGGCAGCAATCTGGATTGGAACGGCTTCCTGGCCTGGACACGGCTGGAAGAGCCGATGATCGTGGTTTCGGCCCAGCTCACCGATTGGGGGCAGCGTTCCGCAAGGCAGGCAGTGGAGCTCACCGAGTACTTCTTGCAAAACTTCGCGGTGGATGAAAACCGGGTCTACGGAGCCGGGTATTCTGCCGGCGGGGAAACCATGTCCCAAGTGGTATCCATGCGGCCCGATCTGTATGCCGCCTATCTCCACGGGGCTTCCCAGTGGGATGGCACCTATGAGCCGGTGGCGGAAAACCGGGTGGCAGTATACATCTTTATGGCGGAAAGCGACGAATACTACGGTTCCCAAAAAGCCCGGGATGCCTATGCGGGCCTGCGCCAGGCCTATGAACAGACCGGCCTTTCGGAAAGGGAGATCGACCAGCTGCTGCATCTTGAGATCCCGGAGGACGCCTATTTTAACAGGCTGGGCATCTACAATTACCACGGCGGCGGCAATGTCCTGTTCGATCAGCCGGCCATATTGGAGTGGATCACCCAACAAGAAAAAGAATAGAAAGGAAGGAACGACATGAAAAAATGGAGACGGATGGTATCATCCCTGTTGGCAGCCGCCCTGCTGCTGACGGCAGTGCCCACAGTCTGGGCAGCAGAGGAAGACACCGGATTTTCCGATGTGGCGGCAGACGCTTGGTATGCCGGCGCAGTGGAATATGTCCGGGATAATGGCCTGATGAGCGGCACTGGCAGCGCCACTTTTTCACCCAATGCAGCCACCAGCCGGGCCATGTTGGCCACTGTCCTGTACCGGGCAGCAGGCAGCCCTGCCGCAGAGGGGACGGCCGCCTTTTCCGATGTGGCGGCAGATGCCTGGTATGCCGATGCAGTGGCCTGGGCTTCGGAAAACGGCATCGTGTCCGGGTATGGCAACGGCCTGTTTGGCACGAACGACCCGGTGAGCCGGGAGCAGATCGCCACCATCCTCTGGCGGTATGAGGGCAGCCCCAGCGCCGAGAGCGGCCAAGACTTCGCCGATGAAAGCGCCATTTCCGGCTATGCCTCCACTGCCGTGGACTGGGCCAGGGCCAATGGCATCATCAGTGGCAGGGAGGGCAATGTGTTCGACCCCAAAGGCAATGCCACCCGGGCGGAAGTGGCGGCCATGCTGCAAAACGACTTGACCCGGCAGCCTGACGGCGAGACCCAGCCGGATGGAGACGCAGGCGATGTGCTGGTGGTCTACTTCTCCGGCACGGGCAACACCGAAGCGGTGGCGCAGACCATCGCCAGCACGCTGGATGCCGATCTGTTTGAACTGGAGCCGGCAGACCCCTATACCGATGAAGACTTGGATTGGACAGTGGACGGCAGCCGGGTGAACCAAGAGCATGAAAACGAGGCGCTGCAGGCTGTGGAACTGACGGCCGACACCGTAGAGAACTGGGAGGAATACGACACCGTATTCATCGGCTATCCCATCTGGTGGGGCATTGCCGCCTGGCCGGTCAATGATTTCATCCAAGCCAACGACTTTACCGGCAAGACCGTGGTGCCCTTCTGCACCTCCGCCAGCTCCGGCTTGGGCCAAAGCGCCGAACGGCTGGAACAGATGGCGGGTTCCGGCACCTGGCTGGAAGGCCGCCGCTTCTCCCAAAGCCCCTCCCAGCAAGAGGTCCAGAGCTGGGTAGAAAGCCTGGATCTTCCGGCTGACTCCTCGGGCAACTCCCCCGCCGGGGAGGAGAGCCGGGCGCTGGTGGTCTATTTCTCCATACCGGAGACGGACGACCCCCAGCAGATGACCACGGAGGAGGCCAATAGCACGGTCGTCATCGACGGCCAGGTCCTGGGGAACACCCAGTATATGGCCCAGGTGATCCAGCAGGCCACCGGTGCGGATCTGTTCCGCATCGAGCCGGCGGAGCCCTATCCCACCGATCATGAGACCATGGTGGCGCTGGCCGCCGACGAGCAGGAACAAAACGCCCGGCCCGCCATACAGGGCCAGGTGGAAGATCTGGAAGCATACGATAGGATCTACATTGGCTATCCCATTTGGTGGGGGGATATGCCCATGATCCTGTACACGTTTTTCGATCAGTATGATTTGAGCGGCAAGACCATCGTGCCCTTTGGCACCCATGGCGGCAGCGGCTTTGCAGGCACGCCCGACACCATCGAGCAGCTGGAGCCCCAGGCCACCGTGCTGGAGGGATTGACAATCTCCCGGGACCAGATCCAGGACGCAGAACAGCAGATCGTGGACTGGGTGAACGGCCTGCCCCAGGACTGAGAGGAGGAAATGGATGAAAGCACTGCTGGTCAATGGGAGCCCCCACAAAGAGGGCTGCACCAACGCCGCTTTGATCGAAGTGGCGGCTGCCCTGAACCGGGAAGGCATTGATACGGACCTGTTCTGGGTGGGGAACCAGCCCATCGCCGGCTGCACAGGGTGCAGGGCCTGTGTTAAGGCCAACCGCTGCGTGCTGCAGGATACGGTCAACGATTTTTTGGAACTGGCCGGGGACTACGACGGGTTCGTCTTTGGCTCTCCCGTCCACTGGGCAGGCGCTTCCGGCGCCCTGACCTCCTTTCTGGACCGGGCGTTTTATGCGGATCTAAACGGCGGCGGGAACCGCTTTAGGCTCAAACCTGCGGTAGCGGTGGTATCCGCCCGCCGGGCCGGCACCACGGCGGCATGGGATCAGCTCAACAAGTACTTCGGCTTGATGCAGATGCCCATCGTCACATCCCAGTATTGGAACATGGTGCACGGGACAACGCCGGCAGAGGTGCGGCAGGACCTGGAGGGGATGCAGACCATGCGCACTCTGGGGAAAAACATGGCGTTTTTGCTGCAATGCAAGAGGATCGCCCTGGAAAATGGTTTGAAACTGCCAGAACAGGAACCGGCCATCCGCACAAGTTTTGTGGGAGGAGCGCCGCTGCCATAACAGAATAAGCCGGGCCACCGGCAGAAAAGACACGGTCTTCTTGGTTCGCCAAGGAGACCGTGTCTTTTGTTTTAGCTGTTTTAGTGCATTTCAGGGTATTCAAATTCAAAGGAGGCGCGGGAGGACTCCAGCGCCCAAAGGGGCCGCCCGTGTTTGGTCAGCCGGTACTGGGCACGGCAGGCGGCATTTTCCCGGATGACTCTGGACATCTGGCCCCGTACCGGCGCCTGCAAAGGCTGGGCGGTATCTTCCAGCTTACGGGCGGAAAGTTCCAGCGGACCCTGCCGCACCAGGATCTCTCCATCCTGGAGCTTTACTGCCCGGGCGCCCCGGTAGGTGGCCAGCCGGTATTCCATCCGGCCCAGCTGCACCGCGGCGATGACCCCTGTGAAATGGAGGGGGCCAAAGGGAATGCGGGCAGCGGACAGCAGCAGCGAGCCCCCGGGGAAGGCGCAGTGGGTCCAGGCGTATTGGCTGGGGAAAGAACGGCCCCGGTCGCCCTCCAGATAGCCGATCCCGTCGTCGAACCGGTAGGCGACACCGTTGACGGTGACGGCGCCATCCACCCGATGGGCCATGCTGTACACGCTGTGTTGGCACTCCATGCCGGGCACCCAGCGAAAAGGCCCCATGATATCGGAGCGGAGCGGCGTGGGCGGGCCAAACCGGAGGGTCCCCCGGGCAGAAAGGACCGGAGTTTGCAAGTCCAGCCGGAGGCCATCGGGCCCAAAGACATTGGGGCCCAGCCGGGCGACCGGCCGGTGGGGCAAAACCTGGGGATGGGGGCAGTTTACGGGTACGCTCCAGCAGCCGGTGTCGCAGATGAGCTGGATGGAAGCGGTAGTATGGCCCCGATGGCGGTGGACGGCGGGGATCAGGGCCAGCGTCTGGCCGGGGGATTGGCACTTGAAGTACCAGCCGCAGAAAAAATCATCCATGGCAGATATCCTCCATGGCCGGGCCGGAGAGCAGCCGGCCAAACCGGTCGAAGCGGGAGCCGTGGCAGGGGCAATCCCAGCTGCGTTCATCGGGGTTCCACTCCAGCTGGCAGCCCAGGTGGGGGCAGCGGAGGTCCACCGGGTACAGGCTGCCGTCTTCCGCCTTGTAGACCCCCACTTTTTCCCCTTCCAGCAAAACGGCGCCCCCGTGGCCCGGCGGGATGGACTGGGCGGACTCCGCCGGGATCTGCAAAAAGCGTTTGGCCAGCCCGCGCACCGCTTGGCCGCCTTCGGCAGCCAGCCCCG
>JABLTT010000692.1_pt1 | contig 12201 bp, 13 predicted proteins | sample 7160061 | NCBI WGS metagenome assembly JABLTT01 (sample SAMN14651232, study PRJNA627086) | human gut metagenome | isolation source: feces | host: Homo sapiens | reverse complement strand
GCAAAACATAATGGAATATTTGGAATGAATATCTATCATGTTCCAATCGTACCAATTTTTATTATGATTTTTTTGGTCGGTCTGTTGCAGATTGTACTTTCCTGCGTTTTAAGCAGTAATCTGAAAAAGGAAACGCTGGTAGAAAGAATAAGGTATCAGGGATAGCAAGTAATATGTAATGAATTAGGTCTTAACGAAGAGGAGAAATAGATAACTTCCAATTTGTATGTATGGTAAATCTAAACTGTATTTTAGCAATATTTCCTGAGTGGGGGCAGAAAGTGTCTGCTTCAAAAGTCCCTCTGCAGCAGCGAACTTCATTACTGGACGCAGCACAAATGGACTCATTGCATGGAAAGACGAAAACGGAACTACACTAAAAGTAGTAAAAAGTTCTTTGTAGTGTCAAAATAACTACATATCCAAAGGTTTTATAAAATAGCGTCAAGATAACTTGATTTTAAGTTATTTTGACGCTATAATTATTTATGAAACTAACTATAGTTTATTTGACAATTATGAAATAGTAAGGAGACAATTTTATAATGGATAAATCATTTGAAGAATTATCTAAACTCAAATTAAAACAGGTTGATTTAAATGATGAATACAATAGAAAGGTCTATTTGTACAAAATAATAACTATCGTAGCTCAAAGACTTGATAAACTTGAATATTACATCACAAAAATAGGAGACCCTCTTTCCACATTAGAAACAGTAACAAATATGGAAGCAAATAAGTATTTTGAATTGATAGAGCATCATCATTGCTATTTATTAAATGTTTTAGGCGACCTACAAGATACTTCCATTTCATATTTGAAATACCGAAATTTCTGTAAAAAAAAGAATTATTCTTGTATTGAACTAAATGAAGATGAAGAAAATATATTATCTCAATTAAATAGAGAAAGAAATTTTTGCAATCACATTCCCGAATCTATACTGACCGAAGATATTTACAAAATAAAAAACGACCCCAACCTATATAATAAACAAGATGCAATTTTTAACAATGTATATGTAGTTAATTATGAATATATTGATAGAAGCTATTTTATCGCTAAACATGAAAGTATTAAGCGATTTTATTTTGTCGTAAAACACATTTTATCTTGCATTATTAAAGACCTCGAATTATTATGCAACAACAAGGTACAAATTATACCTCTCGTTAATAACAAACATGTTGTCGAAGATGAAAAATTTGTTCAAAAAGCTGCTAAAAATGTACAAAAAATAGATTACACGATACCAGATGATTGGATTGATTATGAAAACTAATAGGAGAAATTCATATGGGAAACTATTACAGTTATAAGAGAATTTCAACTGACACAGATCGGCAAAATTTTAATCGACAGATTAAATCATTGAATCGATACGCTGCAGAACATAACATTGAATATCTTCTTGAATTTACAGAGGAAAAATCTGCAAAGAGCTTTGACGACCGCCCACAATTCAAGAAGTTAGATAAGCTTCTGCGGGCAGGAGATACCGTCGTTTTCAAAGACTTGTCTCGTTTTACAAGGGAAGCTGAAAACGGTTATAAGAAATATATGGAATGGCTCGAAAGAGACATTACCATTATTTTCATTGATAACCCTACAATATCCAGCGACTACATAAAACGCATGACCTCGATAGCACAGGAGCAGTATATTGTAACAATAACAGCTATGGAAAGTGTAATCAAGCTTCTATTGATTGTGGAGCTCGACAGAGCGGAACAACAGCGCAGATACATTTCCAAAGCAATTACTGACGGAATTGCTGCAAGCAATAAAAAGAGCGGAAGAAAAGCAGGTCAGCTCGATAAGATGACCGATGACCTGAGAAAAGATATTATGTTATACCTTAATGACCGTCACATAACACAAATCGAACTTATGAAAAAGCATAATATAAGCAGAAATACATTAAAAAAATATATAAACTTTATAGAGAAATGTTCTTAAATATTGATTTTTTCAAAGATTTCTGATATTATTTAATTGAACGAAGAAGGTCGTGGTCGTTCGGCTCACGGTTGGAGTTCCCAAATGAGAGTCGGTTCGCTCTCCCGAATAGGCTGCAAAGCTGAAAAACAAGGAACCTTACAAAAGAAGTAGTAATGCTCCTGATTTTTGTCAGGAGCATTTTTCTTGTAAAGATAGGTGGAATTACTATGGATGACTTATTGCAAAAATACAATGATTACATCCGTTTAAAAAACTGCAGAGCAGAATATCTGCTATCGAACGGAATGATTATTGATTTTACATACAAAGAAGAAAATTTTATACACCTGCTTGGGCTGCACAAACTGACAGATATACAGCTCATCCAGTTGTTTAATGATAAAAGCAACAAAAAAGTACAGACCAAATATATCATAAGCCGTATTAAGAAAAATAAGTTTACTGATGCAATGGTAAAAGCAAGTGTATTTTATCCTGATATAGAATCAAGATATGAAAGCTTTTCTTATGATAATCTGACTACATTAACCTATACCGATGCAGTAATTAACTTCAATCCTGCACTTATCAAATCTAAAATCAAAAGTGACTATCTTCTATTTGAACAGAAAACCAATAATGAATACAATCATCTTGGAATTGCAGAAGATAGCAATACTAAGAACCGATACATAGAAACATTTTTTCATCAAACAACAGATATGTACATCAAAGGACAAACGATAGTAAAAGTCAAAAGTTTTACGCTTTATTCACCTGACAATCAAATTATAGTGACGGATTCGTTCTAAAAAGGATCTGTATGCGATTATTAGCGAGATACCATGATGAAATCCTGGTAATCGAGCAAAAAAAACGCAACAGAGCCTTTCTTAGTGCGGGGAAAAGTCAAGAAAAACGGGCGAGACCGTAGGTCGGGGCGCAGCTTCGGGGATTTTTCTTGTGTGCGTAGTGGCATTGATAAAGTAAAGCTGTAGCCAATAACCTCGACCCCTACAATGGGTAGGGGGACTGGGGGACGGTGGGCTCGGTTCCCCCAGTTCAAAGAGAAGCTCCCTTGTGGCAGCTTCCTTTTGAATTTACTGTGCGATTGCTTCTGTCTGGGCTTCCGTGAAGAAAAAAGCATTTGTTAAAAACATTTTTTCTTGTTCTTCCTCGTCTGCTTCCTTTGGCTTTTTGGTCGTATGTTTCCATATTTGAATAGTAGCAATCGACTTTTCGCCCCTTTTGACTTGTCTGTGTAAAGCTTTCCAACCTTGATATGTATGTATTTGCTCAGGCTCTTCAATCTGCTTTTTCTCGCCTTTCTCGTCCTCTACTGTGATAATATTTCCCGTTCCTTGTAAAATTCCCTCTTGCATAAGGTCAAATCTTGCGTTCAAAATAATCATTTCATTTGTCATTGTCTACCCCTTTCTGCGTGGGGGAGAAATCCCCCACACTTTGAAATAAAATCTATAAATTAAAGTGTAATGATAAAAGCTCTGTCAACGAGTTGCTCCGTTGGGTCAACCTCTGAACTGTTTACTTGTCCGACCATATCGGAAAAAGTATCAAGGTCGATTTCTTCAGTATAAGGTACTAAAAGCATTTCGTGAACGGATGACGGAAGAACTACAATTTTGTTTGTATGGTATCTCTCGCCAAACTCTGCAAGTACCTTTTTATTAAGTATTGCAGATGCTCCCTTAACCTTAGATTTATTACTGATAATGAAAAATGGTGTCATTTCGTCCATATCTTCGGAATATTCCATATTCATCATTTCGCACATAACCTTTGCCATACTTTCAAGGCTTGTTTCTGCTTCTGTGTTGGTCTGTGCCTGCTCCCAAGCTTCAACCTCTGAAATATTGGCACGGTCTAAAACTGCCTTTGATACTTTGATAGAGTAGCTTCCCTCTCGGTCTGCTTCCCCTCGGATATATAAGTAGCTTTCGATTCCCTCGAAGTCCTCGCAAAGCTTCTTTTCAATGTCCTCTGTGCTGACTTTCTGCAAACCTACAAAAATGCTATTTAAGATAAAATCTCTGTCAAAAAGCATATTCACATCAAATTCAAATGATTTGTGGCTTTCGTAGGTGCTAATAATTGCAGATACAACCTCGTCAAGTGACTTGTTCTCATTTTCTGCATTTTCAATAATTGCTTTTGTGTAGATAACTGGGGCAATATTGCTATCTGTTAAAATTCTGATACCCTCAAGCTCTACACCATTTTTGATAGTGTTCTGTGCTTCTGCCTTGTAACCTCTGTTTGATAATTCTGTGATAATCATTTCTCTTGTCATTGTTTTAATCTCCTTTATAAATGTAATTTTTTGTGGTTGAAACCTCGGCTCGCCAAAGCCTAAAATATGTACTTTCAAGATTCTGAAGCTTTTTCTGGAGGGGAGCGTTTCAATTTTTCGTAGGTGTATTGCTTCATCCTTTTTTCTCCTTTCTATGTACTTTCTGAGTTCCTTGCTTATCTATCGGGTTTGCGTGCATCAACTGGAACAGTTTCCAAGACGGATACAAGGGTTTAAGTGGTAATCGGACAGAGCGAAGCGAGGGAGAATTAAGGAACGCCCATTTTATCAGGATTGGAAGCTGTTACGATGCACATTAGCAAACCAATAAGCAAGGAACGGAGTACATATAGAAAAGAAGAAAATAGAAGCAATAGACACCGAAGAAAAAAGGGGTTCCCTTGGGGAACCGATTGGCAAATGGGATTTCGATTCTTCCGCTTTCTGTGCCGTATTAAGCAGCTTTTAAAAGCTGCAGGCACAAGTGGTCGCAGGAGTTCGGGGAGACCAACGCCAGCGGCGGTGCTTGGAATGGTATCATACAAAAATTCATAATATTTTGTCGAAAACTGTCATATTATAGAAAGAATCTTGAATTTATACTTAAACTTTTAGGATTTTATATCAAAATATTATTTTTCATGCTTGCTATATAATATTTTTAATGCTACAATAATAATATCAAGAAGAAAGGAGACCCGAATTATGGGAAAAAAGTTATCTTTTGACCTTACGGACGAAAACGCCGAAACTCTGGAAGCTATCAAGCAAGAGCAGCGTACACCTTTCGGACAAACCATTAACTCTCTAATAGAGCTATTTTGCAGAATCCCTGCTGATGTAAATGGGGAATTGCTTACATTTTGTAAAGAAAGAATCAAAGAACTCTATGAAGAAATGGACCGAGCAGGAGAATACGAAGCTCAAGCACTTATGAATAAGAGCCAAGCTTACCAGAACTTAGCAATGTTTTTGAACCGTGGTAGAAGAATCAGCATTGATTCCATCGAAAGCAAGCCTAAGATGCAACGCATCGACATGCTTAACGGCTGTTTAATATGTCCTAGTGATTATATTATTCTGAACCGTGATGATGCAGAATTTTGTGATTATGCATCTGTTGTAGAAGTTAGAAATGCAAAATTTGGAGTTCCACATTTTGTATATTTCAATTCAAAAGAAGCTAACGAATACAAAGATTATGATTATGAAATTATTGAGAAAGCATGTGTGAAGGAATGGCCTCGCTTCCAAGAAATCATCGACAGCTTAGTCGAACCGATTCCTGACCCAGATACCGATAGTAAATGGGTGTATCTGAATCAAAAAGAAGTAGACGAAGCTCCACAGATAGGACACTTTTCTATCTACATTCAGGGAGACCCTCGCTACCCAAGTAACTACAAGCCCCCAATGGGCACAAGAATCATCAGAAACTAAAGAAAGGAGAAGCATTTATGTTTGATTGGTTCAAGAAAAAACCACAGCCAGTGCAAGAAGAGAAAATGCCTATTCCATTGCCTGAATTACCTGCAGAGAAGAACAATCCAGTAGCGATTGAATCTTTACTTAAAGACGGTAATGCCGTATGGGGATGGTACAAAGTAGCCGACCTCAAGAATGGACAAATTAACATCTCAGCAATGATGAATATGACATACGGTTTTGAAGGGATAGCCCTTTTTAGAAAAGAGGGAGACTTCCTCGTAAAATATCGTACCGATGTTGACGGGGAAAAATTAGAAATTCATCTTAAAATCAGCGAAATTTGTAAGTTTACTCATTCAAATGTAATGGAACTTTACAACACAGAATTAAGTGATGCTTACAAAGTGCTTTTAGATGAGGAGCAGAATTTCGCAGCACATTGTCAGGCGTATATCCATGACTTAACAGAAGAAAAAATAAACGACTATCTTACCAATCATCGAGTAATGAATGTCGGCGAAGAACACTTCTTTGCAAAGAAAGATTATCCGAATGGACTTCCTGAGGATATAGAACTTTAAGGATAAAAATATGGAAAATTTAGATAAGAAAAAAGCTACAAATGTTGGTAGCATTTGTAGCCCTTTGATAATAACTCAAGTATTATGAATCATTATCGAATTCGCACTCATAATCTTATCATAATATCTTGATTTTCTCAATCAAATCTTATCGTTTCCAGACTTGAAACAACAACAAAACTGATATGAATTTGGCAATAAATATCCTCGGATATATTGCACCCTTTTTTACGATTTGGCGGTCGGAAAAAGGTCATAAAAGGCATATCACATAATCAACCACATGCCTACCCAGAGGGGGCTGTGAAGCCCTCTCAATTATCACTATTTCAAGATAAGGAGACATCATTATGGCAGCAAAAACAATCCAAGAACAAATTGTCGAAATGGAGCACCGCTGTGCAAAGCTCGAAGAGCTTCAAAAACTCTTTGAAAAAGCGGAGTTCGGCATCGAAGCAAAAAAGATACACAAAATCCTTGAAAATAGCAATGCAAATTCAAGTGATTTTGAGAAGAAAATTGCATCTTATTTTGGCTTAAAATCAAGTGAAGATTTTAACAATTTTCTTTCCATATTCTGCACCGAAAACAGCTTGAATTATTACAACAAAAAGTGTGCTGAAAATAGCGGTTCGGATGCAGAATAAGCAGGGATAGAGAACACCTTTTCAAGCTTGCTTGGAATGTGTTCTCGAAAGGGGGAAGCCCCCTTTTTGATTCGACTGATTTATCAGGAGAAGCAACGCAGGGTAGAAAGAAAAATATCGACCTTTGGGAGATATATTTCTTTCGTAGGGGCGGCAGCTCCTATCGTTGTTGAACGAAGTAGTTTAGTAACGAATAGCAAAGTTTGGGTCAGCTTGCTGGCACAAACATAAGCTATGAGTTGCTAAACGGATGACTGAAGCAACGAGCCGAAAAGAGTTGCGTCTTGCGTGAGAAAAACCTGCAAGGTTTGTCTCAAGAAAGCAAGCTACCCGTAGGGCGACCGCAGGTCGGGGAATCTTGATTCCCTAGCTTGTTAGGGGAACGAAGATGCAGTAACGGAATTTTTCTTATTTGGCACTATCTTAAAAAGCGGCGTGAGCTGCTATTTGAGATAGTGACGGATAAGAAAATCGGAGCTGGCATTGGGAAGCTGCAAGCTGACCTTTGACAGTTCCGAAGCATAGTTTCATTGGAAGCGATAGCGACCTTTGAAACGGAGCGACCATTTCCGTTACTGCATCGGAGCTGACCCTCAAATAAAAATGAAAGGATATATGCGTATGGCAAGAATTGAAAAATATAGCACGGGTATTGTTGGTGTTATCAAGCATAATATCCGTGAATTTAAGGACGGGAAATGTCCTACAAATATGGAAGTAGACCAAGCAAAAAAAGGCGACAATTATTCGCTCATAAGAAGGGGCGAAACGGCAAAAGAAATTGAGAAATATCGTAAGCAAATTATGAAAGAAGTTTTCCATTATAATCGTAAAAATATCGTTCTCTGTAATGAAGTCGTTTGCACCCTTCCTGCTGATTGTCCCCCAGACCAAGAAAAACTCTTTTTTGAAGAGTCCTACAAATATATATGCAGCACTCTCCCAATGGGCGAAAAATCGGTCATTCTTGCCGAAGTCCATTGCGACGAAGGTAAAGTAATGAAGGACGGCGTAACCGTTGCAGAAGGTGCACATCATCTTCATGTAATGCATATTCCCGCCGTGCCTGATTCCAAGCATGAAGGATTCGATTTTCGTCTTTGTAGTGATGAACTTACAAAGAGAGCCGTTTTGAAACAATGGCACCCAAATTATCAGAAATGGTTGGACGACGCAGGAGTTAAAGCAACAGTCGCTTCGAGAGTCACTTCTGGAAAAGGAATTTCCGTAAAATCTTTGAAGGAAATTTCAAAAGAAACTGGCTTATCTTTAGAGCAGATTAAGAGTCTCGAAAAAGAGAATCAGCAGCTCTATCAAAAGCTCATGGAAAAGGAGCAGGAAGTAGCCGTTTCTCATCACACAATTTCAAAGCAGGATTCCATTATTATGGAGCTTCGAGATTATGCTGCTTCACGCAGTAAAGAAGTAGAAGCTCTCCAAGAGCGAATCCGAGACAGAGAAAGCGACCTTTCAAGAGAAAAAATGAAGGACGCTGCAGCCGACAGAGAGAAGGCTGCTTTACAAGAAAAGCTTCAGGAAAAAGAAGCAGAAAATCAGCAACTAAAAACCGCAGCCCGAGAGGTTATTGCCGACAAGGACAGACAACTCGAAGCTGCTAACGAAAAATTAGCAGAAAAAGATAAAGAATTAGCCCAAGCAAGAGAACGCATCAGAGAACTTGAAGAAGAGCGCCAGAGAACTGTTCAGCGTGAAAAAGAGCAGGAGCAAACTTGGGGTAATGATTCTTGGGGAAGTAACCAAGGTTGGGGCTCACAATCTAAATCTATCGAGGAGGAGAAACTATGGTAAAAAAATATGGTTTATGGTACGCCGTGAAGTATTACAATTTGATATTTCACGCAATCTTCGCTCTCGTTTTATACCTCATCAGAAACTATGCTTTTGACTTCTTCTGCATGATTACGCAGGTAACAGAACGAGACAGACTCTTTTACAAACTTTACGGAATCACAGTTCCTATACTTTTAATAGTAATATGGGTGCTTATCTTTTTTACATCAACCCGAGAAAAAGCTTACCGATATAAAACGGGCAGAAGTTTCGGCTATGATAGCAGCCATTACAAAAGGAGCTATTATGAACTTGTCGACTATTTTGCAGATGCAGACCCGATGAAAATGGATATTGCTGCTCTTCCAACAATGAGTTGGAAAGAATCGTCAGGTCTTATCTTTGGTAAAAAAGGAAATAAGCTCATCAGCTACGAACCAAACAAAAACGGTATCTGTGCTATGGTATGGGGAGCCCCAGGCGACGGCAAGACCACTTCTACAATTATCACAAGCTGCCGACAGTTCGGATTAAAGAAGAACGCTGCAGGAAAATGGGTTCAGAAGGGAGCCGTCATGGTAACTGATTTGAAGGGTGATATTTACGAAGCAAATAAAAAATACCGCCGTATCAAACGCTTCTCTACTATCCATTGGCAGGAATCAGCACATTATGACCCACTTGTTGATGTAAGAAAAATGAAGAATCCTTCTGAAAGAGCGATTTTTCTTGAAAATCTTGCTATTACAATCATTCCAGAAGAACAAGGAGCCGATTCTAAATATTTTGTAGACGGTGCAAGAGACTTCTTCACGGGAATCTCTCTTTATTTACTTAATCAAGATAGCAATATCTCATTCCCTGCTATCATCGAAGAAATTGTAATCGGTAATTACTCTAAATGGGTGCTTGAGATTATGAAGTCAGAGGACAAATCAGCTCAAGCCTACACCAACCATTTTTATGGCGAAAATGAGAAGAATGTTTCGGGAACCTACTCCAAGCTTGTATCTTCTGCTCGTTTATTTGGTACCGACATTATGAAAACGCTTCTTACAAACGATGATAATGTAATCTCTCCTGCAGACTTGGAGAACTGCATTGACATTTATATTCAGGTAGACCCTAATCAAATTACACTTATGGCTCCCGTTATTGCTATGTTGTATCAGGCTTTTATGAGTGCCATGTTATATCGTAAAGAAGGACAAGACCCACCGATTGCCTTTGTTCTTGATGAATTTGGACAAATTCCTGCAATGCCAGTAATCGCTCAATCTGCAGCTTTAATGAGAGCTTACAACTGCTCTCTCCTCTTCTCCTGCCAGTCTTTGGCTATGTTGGAGAAGCACTACGGCGTTGCAGGTCGTAAGCTCCTTATGGATTGCGTAAAAGTAAATTGTTTCTTGTCCATTATGGACCCAGATACAAGAGATTGGGCAAGCAGACTTATCGGAACCCGTAAAGTATTAAAAATCAGCAATTCCGAGCAGCAAACACAAAACGGAACTGTTGGACGCTCCGTATCAGAAGCAAGAGAAAAAATCTTCGAGCCCGAAGCGTTCGGCGACCTTCCAAACACAGATGAACTTGTCATTTACTATAAAGGCAAGTATGTAAAAGCAGAAAAAACCTATTATTTCAAGTAAAGGAGACTTAAATATGATACTTACACTCTTCTACCGTCTTAAAGACGCTATTTGCAAAATTGGAGCCGATTGGGATAGATTGGCTCTCAATGAAGCAAATGTAATTGATTTCGCAGAAGAACATATCAATAAAGAACCTGAAAAGTTCCAAGCAGGAAGTCACACCGTTGATTCAATGGAATACTGTCTCGCCCATTCAGGCGAATCCATTAACGAAAGATACAGACAGAACCGCATCGAAGATATTGACCGTCAGATTGCAGCTGCTCTTGACTCACACAGAACCGACACCGATTTAATTGTTTACAGAGGAGTTTACGACCATGTATTTGACTTGATGAAAGAAAATGCAAAAGGGCATAGTGATGCCGACCTTTTTGAAAAAGGGGGAGTATCCCAAAGTTTGTGTAAACCTTCAAACTGATGTAAGATAGACTTACCAGTTTGGAGGTTTATTTTATGGCAAGGAAAAAGGATACCCCACAAAAAGCAGCTCTTCGGGAAATGATGAGCAACTACCTGAAAGAGAACAATGTAAAGGTCAAGGATGGAACGGATGTCAATTCCATTATGCGGGATATGATGTCCATCATCCTGGAAGGTGTCCTGGATCAGGAAATGGATGAGGAACTGGGATATTCCAAGTATGATTATCGGAACAAGGAAACGGATAATTCCAGAAATGGTCATTCCCAGAAGACCATGCATACCAGCTACGGCGATATGGAGATTGATATCCCAAGAGACCGGAAAGGGGAGTTTGAACCACAGATCGTCAAAAAGTATCAGAATACGGTCACTCAGGACATGGAAGAAAAGATCATCTCCATGTATGCCAAAGGAATGACCACGAATGATATCGAAAGCCATATGCGGGAACTCTACGACATCGAAATTTCTGACAGCACCATCAGCAGGATCACGGATAAAATCCTGCCCATCGTAAAAGAATGGCAGGAACGGCCTTTGGAGGAAATCTATGCAGTCGTTTTCATGGATGCCATCCATTACCATGTTCGTAATTAAGGCAGGATTGTAAAACGTGCGGTTTATATCGCTATAGGAATCGACATGGAAGGGCATAAAGACGTGCTCGGCATGTATGTAGGGCAAAATGAGAGTGCAAAGTTCTGGCTTTCCATTTTGAACGGACTGAAGAACCGTGGCGTAGAAGATATCCTGATCGCATGCGTAGACGGCCTGACAGGTTTTCCCCAGGCGATTGAAGCCGTTTTCCCGGATACGGAGATCCAACAGTGTATCATTCATCAAATCCGGAATACGACAAAGTTCGTTTCCTACAAGGAACTCAAGCCGTTGATGGCTGATCTGAAACGTGTATATGCAGCCCCAACGGAAGAAATCGCACTGGCTGAACTGGATGGCTTTGATGAGAAATGGAGCGGGAAATATCCCAAAATCGCAAAATCATGGAAAGACAACTGGGCGAATCTTTCAACGTATTTCAAGTATCCGGAAGCGGTCCGTCGCTTAATCTATACCACGAATGCCATTGAGGGATTTAACCGGCAGTTGCGGAAGGTCACGAAATCTAAGACCGTATTCCCTTCGGATGAGAGTCTCCTGAAAATGCTGTATCTGGCCATGATGGATATCACGAAAAAATGGACAGGTCACCGGCAGGACTGGGGACAGATCCATTCGCAGCTGGAAATATTTTTTGAGGAACGATTATCTTGATTATAAGCCGTTTCTGGTCAAGCAGGGCTGGCCGAGCCAGCTCTGCTTGACATGTCCGGAAACTGCATTATAATAAAAGCAAGGGCAGAGCGTCAAAAAATCAGCTCTGCCCGGAGTAACTAATGACATATCTTATATCAGTTTTTTC